>Ga0208648_1002291_pt1 | contig 13623 bp, 9 predicted proteins | sample AntAceMetag02UKL_FD_184772 | JGI IMG/M metagenome (GOLD analysis project Ga0208648, IMG submission 184772) | Saline lake microbial communities from Ace Lake, Antarctica - Antarctic Ace Lake Metagenome 02UKL (SPAdes) (version 2) | ecosystem: Environmental > Aquatic > Non-marine Saline and Alkaline...
TTCGTCCTCGTCACCTCGTCCCGACCCAACAGGGGGTCGGAACATAGGCTCCAAATGACTTGACGCCGTGTCGGAATGCCTTTTTATTTTGTCTACGCCTTCGCTCTCGCTCAGACTCCGACAAAACAACCGGCCCTACGGCTATCGCAGACTAAAAATCTTCACTTCGCTTAAGCTCCGTTTCCAAGATTTTCAGCGACTGCACTGGATATCTTTCCGTAAAGAGCCAGTCGGATTAATCACTAAATTTTGTATCCACGATAATAATGATTATTGATTCTGAGGCTATTCCTACCGGTACAGCAAGTTTTAGGTTTTTCATATTTCCTTGATAAAGCAACTCTTCTGGCAAGATAGAGTAGAGGATAGTTTGCACCTATCCTCTCTCATGAATCGTGCATGCAGATTTTCCATTTCCTTCACATCAACGCACGAACCAGTGAAGTAAATACTTCAGCGGACTAAATTCAACCTTACAGTCAGCTTATAGTTCTTAAACGGGCATTACTTCTGTTTCCAGCTACCACTTGATGTCTGATACCACCAGCCAGATTCTGCATTACTTACCCAGCGATCCGCAAATGTTGATTTAATTTGCTCAAACCATTCTGGATGTCCATTTTCCTGAGCAATCGCTTGATATAGTTTATTACGATCTGCATTTTCTGCCGCAATCAATTTATTGACTTTATTACGATCTTTTAATGAGACATTGCCTCTTTCTGTCAATAATCCATCAGATTTAATACCAATCACTCCTTGTCGGTAAAATACATTTAACTCTGCAAAACGGGCACGCATACTTGCTGTGATACGTCTAATATCGGCACTATCAACGGACAAGTTTGCCTCGGCATGCGCTGAGCTAATAAACACGGAGACTGCCTGATCAACTAGCTTATAAATATTTGTTTGCCATTCAGATGATCGAGACTGAGGTGACTCCTGTTTTTTTGGATTTACAGGCTCCGTACTCTGTATATCCTGAATTATTTCATCCGCAACCTGCTCCGCCGCCGCCGCAGGAAAGTAGATATTAATCGTTACACATGCTGTTAAAAACAGTGCACTTAGAAAAGGTATTTTATTTATATTCATGATGTTGTCCCATTACTCAATAATGACCTCATCAGAGGCCGTAATTCTTTTTAGTCGATTTATTAATACATTCCAATCTAATCTAGGATTATAGCCAATGATATCAATTCTTGGCAGGCCTCCTCCTTTGATTAGATAAAAACCATTATCTATAGCTTCAACTCCCATCAATTGGCAAACGCCTTGATGCAGATAACAACCAAAACCTAATTTGTTATAGCCAAAGGTATTAAATATGCCTAGAAAGCTTCTAGATAATACATCTGTTGCGCCTCCCCCGCCAATACTTGCAATATTCTCTACTGCTTTCTGGCTTATTCGGTGGGTAGAATTGTCATCTTCGGGAGTGCCTAACCATGCATAAAAAGAAACGGGGTGCCAATTCTCCAGATACAAATTTTGCACAAAGCCTGATAAGCGCCCTTCTATATATCCTGTATTAAATTTACGAGTAAGTATACCTAAATCCAGATTATCCAATTTTATATCGGCATGAAATTGAGGTAGATGACTAAACAGCCCTGATGAAGCAAGGTTTTTAATACTTACTTCGCCATCAAATACTTGCATTTTTAATTCACCATCCAAAGACAAGGTTTTATCTTGATAGCGTACCGATGGGATATGACCATTAATGGTTCCCGAAAGAGGTGTCCAGTTAAGTGCTGTGGATAATTTTTCTAGTGATAGATTATTAATTGAACCGTCAAAATGCACAGTTGCATCATTATTAATCCCCGCAGCAGCAAAACTAAAGTTATTGATCGATAAAATCCCACCTAAAACCTTTAAATCTGCTTGTTTCAATAACTTAAGCTGCCTATCAAAGCTGATAAAATCGAGCTGCCCTGCTTGAAATGGAATCGCCTGAATTTTTAATTGCTGCCAGTTAATAAAAGAGGTTTGAGTAACTAACTGTTGCTTTGCCCAGTTTATCTGTGCGTCTGCTTGATTGATATATAAGCCTTGTTCTGCGGCATCTAGAACCAGATTTTTAAGCTCTATATTTACTTCCGATACGCTATCCTGTCTTAGCGTAAACCCAGCGTCAATTGAGCCCATCAAATCAATGCCAGCAAAGACACCAGACTCTAGAAACGGGAGTAGATAAACTGGTGCAGCAGACTTTAGCTGGGGAATATGTACAGACAAAGCCGCTTCTTCAATACTTAGCCCAGCATGATATTTCAGCCTTACATTACCTTGTAAAAATATAGTATCAGGGTGTTCAAAAGTAAGCATATCTATCTGGATTCTTCCCTGATCTGGCTGCCAAAGCCCGTTCGCCGTTAAAACAATCACATTGTTTCTATCGACTTGCAGAAATACCGGGTCTACAAACAATCCGCCTTCCTGAATACGACTATTATTATGCCACTGCCAGTCATTCTTTTGTTTAACCGCACTAAGCTCCGTTGCTAACATGAGATTTTCACTCGCCACACGACCGCTCCCGTCATGCAAGGATAAATTTTTCAATACAGCTGAAACGAGGAGAGTTTGTACAATGTCCTGCTTTCCCTTTAGCTGTATTTCAAAATCAACTAAACCCTGAGTTATCTCAGCTAAATCCAATGCAAACATAGCATTTAAATCGACAAGATTAACATTTTTGGCTTTAATATGTACTTGCCATTTTTCAGCATTTTCTTGAGCATAAATGGAGATTTGTCCACCAAATATCGACAAGTGGTTAATCTCTAGTTTACTTTTGTCATGATTAACCTGTAAGGAAAAATCGAATGCAAGTGTCTTAAATTGCTCTGAATGGAAACGGCCTAGCCCCCTTGAACAGTTTAAATAATTCTCATACCACACAATTTGCTGACACTGAATACTGAATGACGCGATGTGTTGCAGGGGGGGGGGTAAAACCAGTGTTGCTGAAGTGAGTGATACCTGAGGAGTTTGATTCAAGTGGGTTATTGTCAGTATTGCATTCTTTAATGACCAGTCCTCTGCCGTTATTTGATTCACACTAAAGGTCATAGAATCCACAGCATAGACACTGAAATCACAACAGAACACGAGAAAAATAATACGTGTACAAAATTTTAAACCCACATATTTTTTTTGCATTTTGTATAGCGCGCCTCAACGCTCATTAACTGAGTAAGCTTTGTGCCAGTTTTTCTGCGTAAATTAATTTTGCTTTTGCCTTTCCGTGGCGTCTAAGCATTTTTTGTAACTCTACCTCTAATTTAGCCAGGTCATCAGCAGAGGCTTCAATCTCTTTCTCTAAAAGTTGTTCTTTTTCATTCTGTAACTTTTCCACTTTTTGTTGAAAAAAGTTACATAAATCACGTGCATCTTCTAAAGAATCCATTATCTCAGCGCCATCAGCGGCCGTGCCATTTTCAGGCTCAGTATCTAGCTCAAAATCATGATTTGCCAAGGTTAGAACGATAGGTGGCAAATCCGATATTATCTCATCTAATGAATCTCCACTAATGCTCAGAAATTGCTGCTGATGCAATTTAAACGGTAAAAAAATCATATCCGCATCTGCCGACTCAACAATCAGCGTATCATGACTGATATTGGCAACTAACTTTAAGTCTGCTGGTATTCTGATATCAAGAAGGTGCTGTTGCAAATCATCAGTTTTAACTGCTTCACCGTTAATAGGCAAGCAAAGCAAACGCAACTCGCAGTCCTCCCAGGCTTCATTACGCTTCATAAGGTACGCTAACAACAAGGCTAAATGGCTGCTATGACCGCCTGACCACCATATATCAATACGCTTATTATCATCACTGACATAACGCATATCTGATTCGACTTTAGGTTCGACCAGAATTAATAAATTACACTCTAATTTCAGCGCTACTCGTAAATGCGCGACACTGGGCCGTGAACTCTGGCTATCACCCTTAATATGCCAGGGCAAAAGAATGGTATTGGCGCGCAATGGCCCGATACCATGCGCCTGAATTAAAGTATAAATACCAGTACTAATGGTTGGCGCAGCAAGCACCAAAGGAAATGCGTGTAGGTTCTGTTGCTGCAACTCCTCCAGTAAAGCGGCTTCTTCCTGTTGCCTACGCCTGACTAATTCAGCGCCTGAGCCCTGAACAATTTTGACCACCGAGGTAAAACCACTTTGTGCCTCTAACAAGGAACTAAACTGGTACAATATTTTACTCCCCGGGTAATGAATCGGGAACAATAGAATATTAGGCCGCCAATCACGTGGATGCTCAGGAGACAGATAAGCCGCTAACAAATGCTCACGCACCCGGAATAAGTGAAAGGATCGCCAGCCATCGGCCCAGCGAGAACGCATGCCCGTATTGCGTAAATAATAATAAATGGCAATTAAAATCGCCAGTGCAATAACGCCAGCAATGATATTAATGGCCAGCATAGCACCTAAACATAGCATACCGCCCAATAAACTGAGACTTTTGTTAAACCAGCGAAATGCAGGACGAAACGAGGGACTCTCAGAAGAGGCCTCAAAGTAAGTCGCAAAATTGATCAAACCATAGGAAATCAAGAAAAACATACTGACCACAGGCGCAATCATATTAAGCTGTCCCATAAACACGGTTAACAACGCGATAACTGCTGATAATAAAACGCCTCGACGCGGATTATCAGTTGCCCCAACTCCTTTGGCAAAAGGCAATAAACTCCGCCATAAACGATCACTTGCTAAAGATTGTAATACTCTGGGCGCACCTAAAAACGAAGCTAATGCAGATGAGAGTGTCGCCGCGAAAACACCCGCGACAATAGTATAGTCAAGAGCAGCCACTTGAGTCATCGGGTTGGGAATATTAATCAAATCTGTTTTAGCCATCGATCCTGCATAAAAAAACACCGCTAATAAGTAGACTAAAATCGATAAAAAAACTGCACTAAAGGTACCTACAGGCAGGCTATAAGTTGGATTTTTTAAATCACCGGACATATTTACACCCTGTGTAAAACCAGTTACTGCAGGGAAAAATAAAGCAAACATGACCCAAAACTGAACATTATTATCTACTGCAGTCCAGTTACTGGCTAATATCTCAACATCCCAGGACTGGGCAGCCCCCCAGAAAAATGAAACAAGCGCCAGAGCCAGAATACCCATAACGCCAAATTGCACACGGTTCGCCCATTCAGCGCCCAGCCAGGCAAAAAAACCCAGCACCAAAATCGCTATAGCCGCTAATGACTGGACACCCAGTGGTAATGTATCAGGTAGCATGGTGATCAGTATTTCTGCAAAACCAAGACAGTAAAAACCGATGGAAATGGCCTGCGCTAAAAATAGAACAATACCAATAGCGCCACCAAAAGCGTGACCTAAAGTCCGAGAGATAATGTAATAAATTCCCCCGACCTTAACTTGTAAATTAGTAGAAATTGCCGCAAGAGATAAACTACTGAGCACAGAAATTGAGTTGGCTAATACTAAAATAATCAAGGTTTGTGCTACACCAGCGGTACCGATAATATAGCCCAGGCGCAAAAATAGAATAATGCCAAGAATAGTAAGAATACTAGGTGTGAAAACACCAGAAAAAGTGCCTAATTTAGCCGATGTTTTCATCGAGTGTCTGCTTGTTATAAGTTGCTAGCGGTTTTATAAAAAAGCTGTCGCCATACCTAAGAAAATGAAAAAGCCGAATGCATCAGCAAAAAAAGTAACCAGTACATGAGCGCCCATCGCAGGGTCTAAATTAGATTTATGACGCATCCATGGAATTGAAACAGCAACAAAAGCAGTCAGCACAAAATTTAATAGCATTGCTATACCCATCACCGCACCGATTCCAGCACTGTAGATACTGCCGACGAAAACGCCCATGATACCACCCCAGATCAAGCCATTGATTAAGCTAATACCCACTTCCTTGAAATAGAACTGGCGAATATTATGATCTGTTACTTGCCCCAATGCCAGAGAACGAATAATCAAAGTGCAGGCCTGGTTGCCTACGTTACCCGCGGTAGCACTGACAATCGGCATGAGGGTTGCTAATATGACTAATTCAACAATTTTATCTTCAAATATGCCAATTACGCGCGTAGCAATAAAGGCAGAAGATAAATTAATAGCTAACCATAGCCAACGGTTTTTTGCACTCGAAAAAACACCGGAAAAACGGTCTTCACTATTAACAAAACCAATTTGGCGAAGCATTTTCTGCTCCGCGCTTTCATGCATAAAGTCGACAATATCATCCACGCAGATACGGCCAATAAGTTTGTTTTCATCATCAACAACGGGAGCAGCATTTAATTCATAACGATTGAAAGTAAATGTCGCTTGCTCTGCACTATCACCAGTCGCGAAGGTAATCATACTGTGATTCATCACCTCACTGACTTTTTTGTCAAATGGAGAGGTAATTAGTTTTTGCAGCGGCAACAAGCCTAGCAAAGTATTATGCTGATCAACAATATAAATATAGTGACTATGCTCAGGCAAAGTACCTAATTTACGACAATAGGCAAGTATCTCATTGACACTGTCCTCTGGTCTTGCAGTCAGTATACTGTAATCCATAAGCGACCCAACCGTACCGGTAGGATAGGATAATGCGTCTTCAAGTTGCGTGCGCTGCTCTGCTGTCAGCGATTGCAAGATAAGATCGACCGCCTGCTCAGGCAAGCTTGAAGCCAAGTTCGCCAAATCACCTATTTCCGCGCTTTGCAAATTATCTGCAGCGTTTACCATCTCATCTATCGGCAAATCTGCCAGCATTGATTCTCTAACTTGTACAGATAAGGACAATAGTATGTCACCACGTTGTTCTACTGGAATCTGCATCCAGACATCGTGCCGATCTTCTGTTACTAAACTTTCCAGAATATATGCAATATCAGCAGCATGTAAATGGCTAAGCTTTTGCTTTAGACGCTGTTGCAGTTGTGCACTTAACTTAATAGAGGGTGTTTGCGGAGGTTGTGAGCTTTTCGGTGTTTTATGCTGAATCAAAAAATGCTGAACATCAACCAATACTTGCTTGAGATGATCTTTACTAATAAACCCGTTATGCATAATGGACTCCTTGATTTTAATATTAAGAAATAAGCTATTTTGATCGATAAATCTGAAAATAACATATATCTTATTGCATGCGCCAAACGCATGAAAATTAAGTAGCATACTTGCAAATCACATCGAAAAACAAGTGTACCAGGCTGCTTCAGTCAGCCTTTTATCAGACTGACCGGGTATTTTCGGGCAAAAGTTTCAAGTTCAGGTAATAATAAACTCGTCATCATCATTCATAGAGGGCGTAATATGATGATCCTGGAAGTGCTCTAATTGCTCGGCTACTTCCTTGTAATCTTCAAATTTAGCTAAGTGATAAACGGCTTCGCCCTCATAAACAAGAGGAATTTCCGAACGACCAATCACTAATCCATTATAAGGAGAAAGTACTTCAACTTCTGCATTGCTGATCGGATCGCTGATAACACCTAAAACTTCTTTACGCTTAATATAAGCGCCTAACGGTTTGACCGTACGAAAAATACCACTTGCAGAGGCCCTTACCCAGCTACTGGAACGCGCGATATAAGGCTCTTTTATCCCTTTTCTATTTTTCCTTGGATTAATCATATTCAAGTGTCCCATAACTTCTAATATGCCCTGCAGTCCTGCACGTATGCAAAACTCATCAAAGCGTAAAGCTTCTCCCGCCTCATAAAGCAACATCGGAATACCCTGCTCTGCCGCTGATTCTCTCAAGGAACCATCACGCAAATTAGAGTTGATGAGTACCGGCACATTAAACGCTTTGGCCAAAGCCAAAGTCTCTTCATGATCCAAATTAGCACGAATTTGCGGCAAATTACTGCGATGAATCGCTCCAGTATGTAAATCAATCCCATGAGTACATTGCGCAACAATCTCGCGCATAAATAACTCTGCCAGCCTCGCAGCTAGTGAACCTTTTGCCGAACCAGGAAAAGACCGGTTCAAATCACGGCGATCAGGCAAATAACGAGAATGATGAATGACGCCATAAACATTAACCATTGGAATAGCAATTAAAGTACCGCGCAGTCGTTTTAACGCCGGCTGTTTTAATAAGCGCCGGACAATTTCCACGCCATTCAATTCATCACCATGAATCGCTGCGCTAACAAACAACCTGGGCCCAGAGTGTTTGCCATGAATCACATGCACAGGCATAGTCATTGGAGTATGCGTATATAAAGGTGGTAAGGGCAAATCGACCACCAAATTACTCCCCGGATTTATGACCTGGTCATTAATAATGAGAGCGGTTTGCATATCAACCTTTGCCATGAGTACGGGTTCTGGAAAGCGTACTATTTGTATTTATAGGCGCTATCTTTCTTTCTATGCATTGGATAATTAAATCAGCAACATCTTTACCACTAGCCCCTTCTATACCTTCAAGACCAGGTGATGAATTGACTTCCATGACCACAGGACCATGATTAGAACGTAATATATCCACACCACAAACATTCAAGCCCATAATTTTTGCAGCCCGCACTGCTGTAGAGCGCTCTTCAGGGGTTAATTTTGCCAGCGTTGCACTACCGCCCTGATGTAGATTAGAACGAAACTCACCTTCAGCCCCTTGTCTTTTCATCGCCGCAACCACTTTTCCATCGATTACCAAGCAACGAAGATCAGAACCACCCGCTTCTTTAATAAATTCCTGCACCATAATATTCGCATTCAACCCCATAAATGCCTGAATCACACTTTCAGCCGCTTTATGTGTTTCAGCCAAGACCACACCAATCCCTTGAGTCCCTTCTAATAATTTAATAACCAGAGGTGCGCCCCCGACCTCAGAAATTAAATCTTTAATATCATCTGGATTGTTAGCAAAGCCAGTAACGGGTAAACCAATACCCTTACGCGCCAATAACTGTGTAGAACGTAATTTGTCGCGTGAACGGGTAATTGCCACGGATTCATTCAGAGGGAAAACGTTCATCATTTCAAACTGCCTTAAAACTGCTGCCCCATAAAATGTGATGGATGCACCAATTCTTGGTATAACCGCATCAAAGCCCTTTAAATCCTCACCCCGATAATGAATGCTTGGATTTGTAGACGTAATATTCATATAACAGCGTAACGCATCAAGAACTCTTACCTCGTGACCGCGCTGTTCAGCCGCCTCTATCAAGCGTCGTGTAGAGTAAAGTGCCTTATTACGAGATAAAATAGCAATTTTCATGAAATACTTCCTGAGTTATAAATATATAAAATATAACATTATGCCTGAATGATACCCCACATAGCCATGAGTAATAATAAATGTGCTAGCGCCTTCATAAGTTCGCCAGATCGTTCGAGCCAGTCAGATCAATATAAAAACTTGCTAAAGCATCAGAAAAACCTAATCCCTTAGCTCAGGATCCTAATAAATCCGTATGCTCAATTCTTATGGCAATACGCGATATCTAGTGAGTTTTTTTTGCATATTTATTTTTTGATGCTCCTTTGAATAGATATTCAAATATGGAATCATTCATTAAATTATTATCATAATGCATAGAAACTCTTGCCAGAGACGTTTTATCACCAATCTTTAATCAAAATTCCATTTCAGAAACCAGACAGGCATGAAAAGTCGACTTTAATACCCTGAATAACATAGTCTATTTTACAGACGCCAATAAGCTAATAATCAGTTCTAAAAGTTTTGCATTGCTGTTGTTTAAACTGGAATTTAAGTACAGCTTGGGATACAGTTGCACTTAGAAAATTTTATATCTACTGTTAATTAATTACCCTTTTCCGAGTCATTTATAATGAGCAACTTACCTAAGCATTTATATTGGGCAATAGAACATCCGGCAGAACGATCACTCGAGGCCTTATATTGGCGCAAAGTTCGCACCTTGGCACTTGATTTCTCTATACCTGTCATGATGTTAAATGCTACAGATACGCCTAGAATATTTAAAGGCTTACGTATATCAAATCAGAAACTTACAGAATTGCATGCCGCAGAAAAGCGGCAAGTCCAGGATCAATTAGACGCTCTACAGGCACTGTTTATAAGGAAATACCATATACAAGCTAGCTATAAAATGATTACCGAAAAGCCCTTTTTCGAAGCGGCTATAAACTTGGTAAAACAGCACGAAAATGCCTGGATTGTAGCCCAAAGTTCTGCAAAAATAGGCATTCCAAATATTGTCTGGCAATTACTTCGAAACTGCCCTATTCCAACGTATATTGCGAAAGAAAAAAATTGGCGTATGCCCTTAAATATCTTAGCCGCCATTGACCCGACACACGAAAATGACAAACAGGCGGCTCTTGATCATAAAATACTGGCCACTGCGACAGAAATTGCCAACCTTTGCCAAGCGAAACTACATATCATACACTGTTACTCGCCGGTGATTATGGCTGACCATGGGATACAAAAGTCTCTTGAAAAAATATATAGAGAAAATTCCCACGAAATCATAGATGCTTATGATATCGACAGTGATAATGTTCACCTTATTGCAGGTGATCCGGCAGAGGAAATTGAACAATTATGCCAAACACTGGATATTGACTTAGTCATTATGGGGGCAGTTTCGCGCAACAGTTTAGAACGGATATTTATTGGTAACACGGCTCAAGCAGTGCTACCCATTCTTGAGGCAGATGTACTTTTGCTCAAAGCTTAATAAAAATGATGCTACTATTAAACCAGCGTAAAAGTTGGAAACGCTTGCTTTACAAGTGCTTTGTTTCTACAGATAAATAGCGTCAATCCTGAATGGACTTTTGCAAATCGATTAAAGATCAACCCAGAACGCAGAAAAAAGTAAAAAAACAAACCAGTTTACCTGTGCATATAGCCGACGTGTTATTGCGAAAGCAGGTTTGAAAACTGATTTTGACTGAGTTTTCCCAAACATATCAACTCCGCCAGGTTAACTTACTGCTAGCCACCTTATTACCTAAGGTGGCTTGAAGAATTTGGGGGGAACCTCAGTATAGATAAGTAACTCCACTAAATTTAGATTGCCTTATTTATTCAGTCGATTCTCTATAATATCTTCGACTACTTCAGGATCAGCCAAAGTTGAGGTATCACCCAGACTGTCAATCTCATTAGCCGCCACCTTACGCAAAATACGGCGCATAATTTTCCCCGAGCGAGTTTTAGGTAATTGCTGTGCCCATTGAATTAAATCTGGACTAGCAATAGGTCCAATATCAGCACGTACTAAATCCACCAGTTCTTTGCTTAATGCGTCATTGCCTTCTATGCCTAAATGTAAAGTCACATAAGCATAAATTCCCTGTCCTTTAATTTCATGCGGATAACCAACTACGGCAGACTCGGCAACTAAAGGATGTTCATCAATTGCAGATTCTACTTCTGCTGTGCCCATGCGATGCCCTGAAACATTAATGACATCATCGACACGCCCGGTAATCCAGTAATAGCCGTATTCATCACATCGCGCACCATCACCCGTAAAATAATAACCGGGATAATTTTTAAAATAAGTATCAATAAAACGCTGATGATCACCATAAATGCTACGTGCCTGCCCTGGCCACGGACGTTCTAACACTAAAACTCCTTCAGAACCATCGTCTATCAACTGCCCTTCATTACTCAAAATTGCAGGCTTAACGCCAAAAAAAGGACGCGTTGCAGAACTAGGTTTTAATTCTGTCGCACCCGGCAAAGGTGTAATTAAGATACCCCCTGTTTCGGTTTGCCACCAGGTATCGACTATTGGACAGTTTTCTTTGCCTACCTGTTGATAATACCATTCCCAGGCCTCTGGATTGATCGGCTCACCGACCGAACCCAATACGCGTAAACTACTGCGATCTGTATTTTCTAAGTATTGATCACCTTGAGCCATTAATGCTCTAAGTGCCGTTGGTGCGGTATAAAAAATATTCACTTGATGCTTATCGACCACTTGCCAAAAACGGCTGGCATCGGGATAAGTCGGCACACCTTCAAAAAGCAAAGTAGTCGCGCCATTACATAAGGGACCATAAATCATATAAGTATGGCCTGTAATCCAGCCGATATCAGCCGTACACCAATAAATCTCACCATCCTGATAATCAAAGATATATTTATGTGTCATAGCGGCATACAGCAAATAGCCACCTGTGGTGTGCAGTAATCCTTTAGGTTTGCCTGTAGAACCTGAGGTATAAAGAATGAACAAGGGATCTTCAGCATCCATCCATTCAGGTTCACATATTATTGCAGCCTCTCCCATCGCCTGGTGATACCAGACATCGCGCTCAGCAATCCATGCGACTGGATTTGCCGTATTTTTAATCACTATCACGCTTTGCACGCAGGGACAGGATACGATAGCCTTGTCAACTGTTGCCTTAATAGGAATGATTTTTCCGCCTCGATAACCTTCATCTGCACAAACGACCAGCTTACAATCGGAATCATTAATCCGGTCTTTTAAGGCTTCAGATGAAAAGCCGCCAAACACAATCGAATGCACTGCTCCAATACGCGTGCAGGCTAATATAACCGCAGCGGCTTCAATAATCATAGGTAAATAAATACATACCCGATCACCTTTTTTAACGCCATGCGCTTTTAAAACATTGGCAAACTGACACACCTCTTGATACAACTCTCGGTAGGTCATTTTTTTATCATGATCAGGATCATCACCTTCCCAAAGCAATGCAATTTGTTCACCTCGGGTAGCTAAATGTCTATCCAGACAATTGACACTCACATTGAGTTTCCCGCCCTCAAACCAGCTAATTTTACCTTGAGGATAATCATAATCCATCACTTTTTCCCAAGGCTTTTGCCAGTCTAAAAAAGTCTCCGCCTGTTCTGCCCAAAAGGTTTCCGGGTGTTCGATAGATTGCTGATATAAAGCTAAATATTGCTCATTGTTTATATGAGCGTTTTGTGCAATTTCAGCTTTGACCGGGTAGGTTTTGTGTTCGTAGGTGTGATGACTGGACATAGGATTCACAAGTAATTAAAGTGGCTTAAGAGTAGATACAGGCAAAACAATAGGGAGATGCTTTAGCCTGCCTTGTATGCCTCAGAAAGCGGGCTAAAGCACCGCTCTCCCCGAGAGTTTCTTTGTTTGAAGCTAGAAAAAACCTAATGGGTTTATATCATAACTGACCAACATATTCTTGGTTTGCTGATAATGATCCAGCATCATTTTATGTGTTTCCCTACCGATACCTGACTTTTTATAACCGCCAAAAGCAGCATGAGCAGGATAATGATGATAACAATTGATCCACACACGCCCCGCCTGAATACCTCGCCCCATTCGATAGGCGCGATTCATATCACGCGTCCACAGCCCTGCACCTAAACCGAATTCGGTATCGTTGGCAATTGCCAAGGCTTCTGCTTCATCTTTAAAGGTAGTAACAGAGACGAAGGGGCCGAAAATTTCTTCCTGAAAAATACGCATTTTATGTATCCGCTATAAATTCTAGGGAGGCACAAAATTTCCCTGAGATTTTTCTTCAATCAGCTGTGCAAGAGAAGGCAGTTTGAATTCTCCGCTAACTCTGTCTCGAATATAATCATAAGTTCTCACCTT
>Ga0208648_1002292_pt1 | contig 13618 bp, 12 predicted proteins | sample AntAceMetag02UKL_FD_184772 | JGI IMG/M metagenome (GOLD analysis project Ga0208648, IMG submission 184772) | Saline lake microbial communities from Ace Lake, Antarctica - Antarctic Ace Lake Metagenome 02UKL (SPAdes) (version 2) | ecosystem: Environmental > Aquatic > Non-marine Saline and...
TCTTTCAATTTCCTCTTTAGGGCTTAGACCTAATATTATATAGCCCTCATGAAGTAATCCCTTCAATTCCCACGCATCTTTAGCGACGGAAAGCTTTTGCTTCCACTCCTCAAAAGATACGGAAGAATAAAAAGATCTTTGGTTTAATGGGTGTTTTTCTTTTCTTTCTTTTTCTCTCCTAATTCTTTTATCTTTTTCCATGATTCTACTCCTTTTTAAAGGTACTAAGCCGAGCTATTTACGGCTTGCTCGGTTAACTTATAAAAATTTTACTAAAATGTCAATGCTTTGTTGATTTGTACAAGAAATTGTGGTAATCTGCCTGGGTTAGATGTAGTCTCAATATTAGATAACTTTCTAAATTAAAATATGATAACTAAAATAAAAGAAGCCTTAACTGGCGAACCGACTTACCGCTTCAAGCAGACTTTTAGCGCAGTCTTTGAACGCTTTATTGACGATTGGCAAAAAGCAACTAATTTGCCATCTAATTTGAAAGAAAAATTACAACAGACTTGCCCGCTAGAAATTCCTGGTAAAATTTTTTGGTCAAAAAATAGAACTTCTGTCAAAGCAGTAATTTCCTTGGAAGATGGACTAAAAATAGAAACCGTATTAATGCGTCATCAAGACGGTCGAAATACGGTTTGCTTATCTTCCCAAGCTGGCTGTCCTTTGGCTTGCAAGTTTTGTCTAACAGGGCAAGATGGATTTAACAGAAATTTAACAGTAGAAGAAATTATAGTTCAAGTTTTATTTTTTGCTCGTTTATTAAAAAAGGAAGAAAAACGAATTAGTAATTTAGTCTTCATGGGTATGGGCGAACCATTTCTAAATTATCAAAATGTAATGGAGGCAATTAAAATTTTTAATAATCAAGAATTTTTCAATATTGGTGCTCGCCATATTTCAATCTCAACTGTCGGCGTTGTGGGTGGTATAAAAAAATTATCAATGGAAAAATTGCAACTTAATCTAGCTGTATCCCTGCACGCGTCAAATAATGAATTACGCTCACAATTAATCCCAGCTAATGAAAAATATCCACTGGAAACGATTATAAAAGATTTAGATTATTATTTAAACAAAACTAGACGCCGGGTAATGATTGAATATTTAATGATAGAAAATTTAAATGACTCGCCAGCACAAGCACAAGAATTGTCTAAACTTTTAAAATCTCTAAGCAGCCACCTATATTTTATAAATCTAATCAGATACAATCAGACAGATGCTTTTAAATCTTCTGGCGATATGGTAGTAAATAATTTTAAAAAAGTATTAGAAAAAAACCGAATTGAAGTAACTGAACGCTACCGCCTCGGCGCAGACATTGGCGCTGCTTGCGGACAGCTAGCTGGAAAATAAACGCTCTTTTGAAAGGAGGAGAGAAAATGATTTTAGAAAAAATATGGAAAGCATATTATAATGATTTTTGTATTGGTTTTCTACTGCCGGAAGAATCTATCAAAGCGATGGCTAGAGTAAGACCAAAATTCAAAAATCATCTTATGATTTTGTCAGTTTATGCAAAGAAAAATGATTTCGCCAACTTTATAAAAACGATAAACATAACAGTTAACCTGTTAAAGAAGAATGGCGACATAAAATTGGCAAAAATCTTTGATCTAAAAAAATTCCTATTTTATTTTTTTATGAAAAAGAAGAGTAAAGAAATATAAAACCGGTTAGTCATCTTGGCTAACCGGCTTTTTTTATAAAAAAAGTCCGCCTACATAAATGCAAGCGGGAAATTGACGTGGACCACACCGCGCCGCTGACGAAAGCAAAGCCCTATAACAACATAAGAGAGGATGGGCTCAAGACACGCTGTGGTCCACATAATTGAGAAATAGGTCACGGTAGCGAACTAACCGTAGAGGTAAGATATTACATTACCTTTATAAGCTAGCTCAAGCCAACCGCAACCCAGAATATAGACGGAGGAGAGAAGAAATGGTCCGAAAGACCTAAGGAGGGTAATGTTTCCTAGCCGAGATCCACCCTCTCTCCTCTGTATTTTTACAAAAAGAACAAAATTGTATATAGAGCCTCCTCTTCCGATGAAGTGCCAGTGAGTTGAAGAAATGGAGGATAAGACTCTCAACACTTGACTATGTAAATCACACTACCATAACTCGCAAAAATGTCAAGAAGATATTTAAAAAAATAAAAAGCCTCATATTTATTAAACCTTAGTAAGATTTGAATTAAAATGAGGCAATGATATGACGTTTTATTACTCAAAGAGCAAAATTATTTATGTGGGTTCTCTCCAAAAACTTCAAAAAGAAAATTGGAAAGAAAATTGAGATGGAAAGAACCCACGATTCAGGAGGAATCTGACTATACTATTATATCATAAAAACAGAATAAAAACATTGATATCAAAAAAATATTATATAATTTTAAAGAAAATAAACTTATTCAGCTAAGCAATCGCTAACCATATCTTCTGGAAAACTATATGCTTCAACTAAAGCACAAGTATAATTACCTTGTCCGTCATAAGCTAATTCATATTGTCCATCAACCATAGCTGCCAAAAACAAAAGGTTATTACCAGCACTGTCCGGGAAAAGCCAGACATTACCCCGCAAATAAGTAGCGCGTTCGTCAGACATTTCAATTCTAATATCTTCTTCCATTAAATCATATTTTTCGGCAAACAATTTTTTTAACTCAATTACCGCGATATTGTCATTGCCGACTGCTGGTGGGTTTTCAGCGATTAAACTAAATTTTTTCACCTCAATTATTTCATTGTCATAAGTGAATAGCACACTAGCACGATAAGCATTATGGCCGTCTTCATAATCAACAATTGCTTGCGTTGGTTTTTCTAGTTTTACTTCAGTTACATAAAATGTTCCGCCCAAAACTTCTGGTTCAGGTGATAATTCGGAAAGATTATCTTTTAAATAGTTTCTTAAAGCATCTTCGGTTGTGCAAGGTTCTTCCCAAGTGCGTAAACATTTTTCTTTAGCTTCGCACCAACTATAACCAGCTGGGTCAAGGCAACCATGTTCGTCTTTTTGTCCGCCGATTAACATATTTTCTTCTGGCTCCTCGTCTACTATTTTAATAGTTGGCTCTAAGCCAATTATTTTTTCACCCAATTGTTTATAATCAATGATTCCTCGCAAAATAAAGGCTACACCGACAACCAAAATCAAAGCTAAAGCTATAGATAAAACAACTGAACTTAATTTATTCATATTTTTTATTTAATTATTATCTACTCCAATTATAGCTGAAAAAAAAGAAAAATAGCAATATTTTTAGGCTTTTAGTAATTTCATTTCTTTTTTCAGCATAAAGTATGTAATAATCGCTGCCAAAAAATCAGCGATTGGAAAAGCCAACCAAACACCGTCTAGTTTAAAAAATAACGGCATAATTAAAACCAAAGGTACGAGTAGAATTATTGTTCTTAAAATAGACAAAAATAAAGCAGGTCGAGCCTTGCCTAATGATTGATATAGCCCAGCCACAATAACTTGGAAACCAATTAATGGCAACATCATCACTGTTAATCGAATTGCTTTGATAGCCAAAGGAATCAATTCCTCATCATTAGTAAACAGCCTGACTATCCAGCCGACACCAAACATCAAAATCAAAAAAGAAGTTGAAGCAATAATTGTTGCTACTTTTATAGAAAGATAAGTTGCTTGTTTTACTCTATCATATTTTTTTGCACCATAATTAAAACCGATTATTGGTTGGGCTCCCTGGATTATGCCAAATAAGGGCATAACAGTAAACATCAAGGCACGATTGATTATACCAAAAGCAGCAATAGCTAAACTGCCACCATAAAAAGCTAAAGAATTATTAACTACCATAGCAAATAGAGAGCCCGATGCTTGTCTAGCGAAAGAAGACGAACCAATCTTAAGTGTTTCTTTGGCAATAGCTAAATTTAATCTTATATTTTTTAATCTAACTTTAAGCCAACCTCTCCCACAAAAAAAATAATAAAAGGCTATACTAGCTGAAATTATATGAGAAAAAACAGTTGCCAAGGCGGCTCCTTTAACACCCCAACCAAAAACAAAAATAAAAATAGGATCTAATATTATATTAATAACAACTCCGCTAGTCATTACAATCATGGCTATTTTGGCTTTGCCTTCTGCTCTGATAACATTATTACTCGCCATAGCCATAGCTAAAAAGAAAGCTCCCCAAAACATAATACCCATATAGTCACTAGCAAATGACATAATTTCATTAGTAGTACCAAAAATTCTTAAAAGTGGGTCGAGAAAAATTACACCAAAAAAAGTCAAAATCGCACTAGTGATGATGACTAGAAAAAACAAACTACCCAAAGCTTCTTCGGCTTTTTCAGTATTGCCTGCACCTAAACTTCTAGATATTATTGAAGCTGCCCCAACGCCTATAGTCATGCCAGCCGCAGCAATCAACATTTGAATCGGTAAAGCAACGGAAATACCAGCCAAAGCCAAGGTGCCAACACCTCTCGCAATAAAAATCGTATCAGCTAAATTATAAACACTTACCGCCAACATACCAATGACGGCTGGTGTCGATAAATTCAATAATAATTTTCCAATTTTCTCTGTCCCTAATTTTTCAGTCATAAAAAAATAACGGGCAAACCCGAATAATTAAAGTAATATAAAATACAGATATATTCTATTTTTAACATACTCTAATTTCACACAAATGTAAAAACCCCTCCAGATCTTATAAACGGGGGGGGGTCGCTATTCTTTATCTTTATCTTTTTATTTTTTTTCTTTGCCTACTCCTTCTTTTTATATTCTCTTTATTAAACCAAACAAAAACTACTCCGTCCTTCCCGCTTTTCTTTTTGTCATTCTCGCAAATCCGCCAGCTGGCGGAGGGAATCTAAAACTCCAAAAAATTTTTTAACCAAATAAAAAAGACAGTGGAACGTAAAACGCTTACTGCCCTTTATTTTACAGGGAAGATATTCTTAACCTATAACATTACATAATAGCATAATATCCAATTCCTATAAATGAAGCCTCCTTTTTTATCCTAAACCATTCGTTCTTTTGCACGAAACAAACGAATGTGCTATAATAGATTATATGTCAGAAGAAACACCTCAAAACAATCAAATTCCATCTCAAAACGAGCCAGAACCTACTCAACCAGCCACCGCAAAAACGGGGCAGGCGCCTGTCTCGCCCACGCCAAGCGAAAAGACTACGCCAGCTGACGATGCTTTAATTCAAAAAAACCCAGCTCCAACACCAGCTCCCATACCAACCGAAGAGACTACACCAACTGATGATGCTTTAGTTCAGGAAAACCCAGCTCCAGCACCAGCTCCCATACTGACTAAAGACGAACCAAAACAAACAGCAGAGGAAAACCCAGCCATATCAGAAACAAATAATCCCGTTGTTGAGCCTACTGCAATAAATAAAGATGAAAGACCTGCCGATAAAAACATTTCCGATATTAAAACTGAACTCAAAGATACTAAAGAAGATATTCCGTCTGTTCAAGAAACAAAAAACACACCACTAGAAGAAAAAATTGAACCAAAACAAATAATCACGGAAATAATTCCAGAAAATCTACCAACTAGCCAGCCGATTAACCAACAAGAAATCTTTAAAAAAATATTATTAGAAAATCTAGCTATAGCTAACCAAAAAAGAAAAAAACAGGCCAAAGAAAAGAAAAATAAAATTCTAGAATACGCTCGTGTACATAACCGCATAGACAGTCAAACCGCCAAACAGCTAACTGGCTTAAGTAGTGAACGTATTAGATATTATTTTAATCAACTGGAAAAAGAAAATAAAATGATTCAAATCGGCCGATCAGGTAAAAAAGTTTTCTATATACCAAAGATGTAAAATTTTTTAAAACACTATTGATGCTTGACAAAAAGCTAAATTTCGCTATACTGATTTCATCATTTAATAATATTTGCGTTCTTTTCCAAAATAAATTAACGCAAACAAAAAAATCTAAATGTCAGATTACAACAATGGCGACCGCCAAATGTATCAAGGCGATTGGACTTGCTCCGAATGTGGAGCCAAGATCACTGAATTGCCTTTTCAACCAGACGGAGACAGATCGCTTTTCTGCCGAGATTGCCACAGGCAAAAACGACAGGACAGACCAGGACGATTCTAATTAAGAATCTCTTGCCAGAAACATATTATCAGACCATAAATCGATTAATATATTTCTCGTCAAAACAAAAACCGTTCCAATAAATTGGAACGGTTTTTGCGTATGAGATTTTAATTTAAATATAATTTATATTGTGGTATCTTCTGGAAATTCCATCTTTCTTTCCAGTTTTCTCCGCCACATGATATGTCAAAAATTTCTGCTTCTGTTTGAATGGCTGTATTAATGTTTTTTCTTCAAAAATAAAACACGGCGTTTTGTTCTCTAAAGAAAGGTATTTATTTAAGTTTTTTAGCAGACTGTGATTATTCATTTAGCTTGCTGCATAAAATAATTATAAACCATCTTTCCTGCATTGTTTAACTTTCCTGTTTTAGAGTAGTAAAAAGAAAAGTTAGCAATTAAGGTTCCAATCTGAAGATTGGATTGGTACACTTCGCCCATATTTATTTCATTGTAATAGAATAGTCCATTTTTTAGCTTAATGAAATCCATGCGATTTTTTAATTTTATCTTTTTTAATGAGTTATTTTCATAAATAAAAAATCCACTCGGAGCAAAACTTTTTACTGTGTGTGGAAATCTGACTTCGGGAGGAAAAAAAATGAGCATTTGACATCCTGAAAAAGAGCTCTTTGACAATAAATTAGCACTATTTTTCTGTGCTTTAGAATCTTTTAAGTACAAACCAATAAAATCAATTTCATTACAAAGCTCTTTTTGTGCCAAAATTTGGTTTGTGGCGCACGTTAGTCTAGGATTACATTCTATGCAATAAATATTTCCGATTTCATCCAAAATAAAATCAACATTGATCAATCCATGTAATCCTTCTGACAAAAAACTATCTCCAATTTTCAATAAAAACTTCTCTATTTTTTTATATGATTTAGGATCAAAAAAAGTATAAGGAAGCCATTGAACGCCTATAAAATAACCAAAAGAATTGTTTTTTGTGGCATTAAAACATTGTCGCTCCAACGCGGTAAAAAATATTTTTTCTTTGTCGATAAATATAGAGGTGCCTAGTGACAATCCTTTTTTATATTCTCTTGCCAAAAGCGGTTTATTGAATTTTCTACTTAACTTAGAAAATATTTTTTGAGTTTTTATCAAAAAAGTCCCTTCGCCTCCAGTTGACTCCGGAACCTGTAAAACAGTTACAGAAAATGGTTTCTTTTCGTTATCTGATAATATAATTTTGCTAGCTGGTTTTGGTAATTTATTATTATCTAAAAAATTGTCAAAATAAATTTTATTTTCAATCTTTTCTCCGATAACGTAATTAGGGCAAAGAAGTTTTATTTTGTATTTTTGGCTCCATTTTTCCAAAAATAGATTTGATTTTTTTACCAAAAAAAACTGAACATTAGAAGTATTTAATTTTTTTCCCAAATCAGTAAATTTTGCTATTTCTCTACTGTTTAATTCTGGAAACAAGCTTTCATTTTTAATGTTAACAGAGATGATATTTTCCATGCCCAAACAATCCCTGGCATACTTATGTTCAATGCTATTTTTTGCGACAATCGGAAAAAAGCGATATTTTTCGTTATCATGAAATAGAAGTTCAAGACTAGACAAACGATATGCAATATTCATTTTTTTAAATAATATTAGTCTGTAAATGATAATAGCTTGGCTTATTTTTGTAGCGCTTAATCGTTAACCTAATTATTTCTTCTAAAAAATCACCATAATCCATGCCAACAAATTTTGAAGTTCGCGATAAACAATCTTTGACATTAATCGACGGATTGGGGTTTAATTCTAAAACATAAGGATTGTCATTTTTATCAACTTTAACTTCTACTCGACCATAATCATGGCAATCCAAAATATTGTAAGTGTCTAATGCGACTTCAGTAATCAATGACTCTAACTTTTTATTGCCACTTTTTGATGGCTCTTCCACTACGACTAATTTGTAAGCTGGATCATACGCCCATTTGGAATTGTAAGCGTAAATATGCCAATAGCCTTTTGGCATCTTGTCAAAAATTGAACGAGATAGAGGCAAGACTCGCAAATCATCTTGCTCACTGCCAATTATCGGCACATCATATTCATCGCCTTCAATATATTCCTCAACCAATGCTGGACTACTCAATCCAACAATTACTTTTTCCAATTGTTTTTTTAACTCTTTTTTATTTGTAACCACCGATTCATTAGTAATGCCGATAGAGTTGTCGGTGTTGGCTGGTTTAACAATCAGCGGATATATTAATTCTTCATCAATCTCATCATCAACATTATAGGCATAATCCCATTTCGGGGTCGGAATACCATGATAGGTCAATAATTTTTTTACTCGAATTTTATCAATACACAAACCGAGTGTAAATGGATTAGAGCCAGTGTAAGGAATTTGCAAGATATCAAAAACTGAAGCGGCATGCGGTTCTAATAAACTGGAATTATTTATTCTTTCACAAACATTAAATACCAAATCAACTTGACTATCTTTTAATTCATTAAAAGCTTTTGGTAAATCATTAAAATCAAAAAAGGTTGTCTGATAACCACGCTCGCCTAAAGTTTGTTCAATGTTCTTACCGACAGAAAAAAGTTCAGCATCAATCGCCTCGTTCTCGTCTTGAGGAAAATTACAAGCAATGCCAATGTGCAAATTACGCTGATTAGTGATTGACAATCGTCTGATTTTTTCCAACTTAGCTGCACCTGTCAGCATGTCTTTATTAGCTGACGCCATGGAAAATCTGTTTTTTCTGGTTGTCTTTCCAATAGAAGAAGCTGGGTCAAATTTGGCAGTTTCATAATGAACATTTTTTAAAATTTCGTCTAAATTATCTTCAGCGTCAAGCGGATTATCGCCTGACACAACTGTCCAGCCCAGATATTCGTAGCCTTCAGGCGGTACCAGTACCGCATCGCCGACTTTTTTAAACAAACATAATTCTTCCAAATTTTTACTTTTCTTTATTTTTTCATTAACATTTAATTTAACCAGCAAACCAGAATCCTCTGGCGTAAAAGTGTTGCTAATTAAATATTTATATGGTTCAATTGGTTTTTTGATTTTTTCAACATAGAATCCAAAAGCGACTTTAACAGCTTCTTCAATCAAATCAACTCGCCAAGCTTCTTTGGCAAAAGAGTAAGTTTCGTCCCCGCCCATTCTCAAATTTATTTCAATTGGCACTGGACCGTTTTTAGTCGTTTTGGCTTCAAAGTGAATGCAACCATTCTGAACGCCTAATTTTTCCAAAGTTTTTTCTGCCATTTCAAACAAAGCCAGTTGATCTTTTCCAGGTAAACCTGACGGTACCGCCTGCTGATGTTCAATAAAAAACGGTTCTTCGGTTTTGTAATTATCAACGATTGAATAAAATTTAATTTTGCCATTTTGCAAAATTATATCAATATCAACTTCATCGCCGTCAATATATTCTTCAATTAAAATTTCCAGACCCTCACTCAAAGCCGATTCAGTCACCGCTGAAATATTTCTTTTTATATAATCATAGGTATGAAAATATTCTTCTTTATTTTCGGCCTTAACAACAAAAGCGCTGGATGAACCATATGTCGGTTTAAAAACCACAGGAAATTTAAAATTACCAACCACATATTCAAGATCTTTAACGGATTTGATCAACATACTTTTTGGCGCAGGGAGATTGTTTTCTTCACAAAATTTTCTAAATAAAAATTTGTTACGGATTTTTTTGGCAATCTTAAACGGAATGCCAACTAGATTTAATTTCTCGGCAATTTTTGAGCACAACAACACATCATCTTCCCAAAAAATAATCACTCCATCGATTTTCACTTCTGGTCTAGCTGACAAAAACAATTCCAAGTCATCCAAGACTTTGGGATGATTGCGGTTATCAGTAATTATCCATTCGTCAACATAAGGCGTTGCCCAATTTTTTTCTTGATTAATAACAATAATATTCAAACCCAGTCTCTTTAATTTTTGAATAATAAATTTCTTTTTTAGCGAACCAGCATTAACTAAAAACAAAGTCTTGCCAGCGAAACAACCATTATTATTTCTATGATTTTTATTGTTGCCATTATTTTCCATAATTTTTTCTAAAAAACAAAAAAGAGCAATTTTAAAAAAGCCCTTCTGTTTAAAAGTAATAATATTAAATTTTTAATTTTATCCAAACAAATATTGCTTGAGGGGTCTGGTTCTGTATCCGAAAACGGATTCATATTTTAATTGTCGGCTAGTACGTTGAACTTAAGAGAGTTGACGCATCTAACGCTTATCTTTACTAGATAGAGTCATTCTATAACAATTGCAAAAAAAAGCAATAGGCCATCAAAAAAATCACGTTTTTACTTTTTAGCGTACCACCAACTAGCAATAAACGTAGAAATTGGTACAGCTAAAATTAACCCAACACTACCAATTAAAGCCCTAGCAATTTCTGTCGCAATGATTTCATTATTTGCAATCTGCCCCCAATTAGAAAAAGCACTCTGACCAGAAATAAATAAAATCAACAAAGGCAAAGATACGCCAGCATAAGCCAAAAATAAAGTGTTAGACATTGAAGATATATGAGAAATTCCAATTTGATAAGCTCGACTAAATAATTCTTTTCGACTTAATGATTCATTGGCTTTAGCTAATTGCTCAGTTGAAGCCACTTGTGAAATAATCACATCGTCAAGGACACCAAGAAAACCGATAATAATTCCTGCCAATAATAATCCTTGAAAATTTATACTTTGTCCGCCAGTGCTAATCAAAAACATCGCTTCATCACTAACTATACCAGTTAATTTTGCCAAACCGATAAACAGCCATGATAAAAATATTGCTAGACTCAAACTAAATAAAACGCTGGTAATTGCCACATGCGAACGAACACAAAATCCTTCAGTTAAATAAATAATTATTAAAAGTATAACCAAAGAACCTAATAAAGTTATCATTACTGGATCAGCGCCAGCTAATATTTTTGGCAAAATAAATTTGATGATAATAATAAACGATAACGCTAGTGATAAAAGCGATCGCAAGCCTTTCCAGCGCCCGACAGCTAAAAGCACTAAAACAAAAATCGCCATCAGCCACAACAATCCACCACTTCTAACATAATCCGTAATATAAAAAGAAACATTATTTTCGTGATCATAACTGGCAGCCACCACTACCTTGTCGCTCAATTGATAAACATTATCTTTCAAAACTTCTATTTCGCTAATATTATTTATTTCTATTTCCTGTCCAGCAAACTCACCGTCCAAACCTTGCAATAATAAATTCTGTTGAACTATTTCTTCTCCCTTACCAATATCCAATTCTTGCTGTTTAACTATTTCTATAACTTTAGCTTTAAAAAAAACATCTTGAGCTGTTTCATCTAACTCAACTTGAGCAAAAACAAAAACAGGCGTTAATAAAAATAATAGAAAAATAAAAAATTTCTTCATAGAATAAATTAGTTATCATTATTACTAATCTTAACATTTTATTATAAGCAACACTACTCCATGAAAGAATAAAAACGCTAACTATTGCCAAAAATTATATTTTATACTAACATTATAATGTTGAATTTTTTTATTTTAAAAAACATCAACAGAGCTCTCAAGAGCTATTGATAGTAAGCGTAGAAATCAAGTCGAATTTCTACTAGCTATTTAAACTAACTAACTTGATTTTCTACAATTTATGCAAGGTATCATCAAAAAATTGACTGATAAGCACTTCGGTTTTATCAGCCAAGAAGGCGTTGAAAAAGATTTATTCTTTCACGCTAACGAATTGGTTGATGTGGAATTCGATGAACTTAAAGAGGGCGATGCCGTCACCTTTGAGATGAGCGATACTCCAAAAGGCCAAGCCGCTGTGCAGGTTAAAAAAGCTTAAGACTTTTTAAAATAGCACAAAATAAAACCGCTCCGAGCAATTGGAACGGTTTTTTTGATTATTTGGGGTGGCTAGAGGGAATTGAACCCTCGTGTCTTGGACCACAACCAAGTGTTCTACCATTGAACTATAGCCACCATAATAATGATTTGAAAAATCACTAAACTGTTAAATTATATTTTTAATAATCTAATTAATTTTCACATCTAATTAAAACAAGCGACGCCATCTGCCTCTTCGAGTCAAGACAAGCAAGCCGCTGTTCTACTATTACTTGCCTCGCCAAATCGGCGGGAACTATAGCCACCATGATAATATTTAATTTTAACTATACTTTATAAAAATAAATCTTCCCGCCGTCAACTACAACAGTTTTTTCTGCCTGCCAATTTAGTAAAGGAAATTCATAACTAACAATTGTTGTGCCTGTTTGGCATTCAGTTTTAAATTTTTCTGCTAATTTGTTCATCATTTTCTGATTCAAATAACAATATATCAAATCTGCTTCACTAATATCAACTTTGAATAAATTTTTCTTTTTAAACTTTATTTTTAATCCTTGGCAAGCCGATTGGATGCAAGCTAAAAGATATGGCCAAAAAGAGTTTTCTATACCAATTAATTCAACATTAGGAAATTTCTCACGCGCAGCTTTCAAAAATCCAGCTTTACCGCTCCCTAGCTCATAAATTTTATTCACTTGAACAAGATCAACACTATCTAAAACTTTTTTTACCACAATTGACTTACTGGAAACAAATGGAGCAAACCCACGAAAAGCAATATTAAAAAACATTTCACCCAATAAAACCATTGCTATTAAAATTATTACTACTAAAATAATTAAAAATGATTCTGCCATATATTTAGTTTAATTTTAAATTTAACCTAGTACGCCCAGAGGGAATCGAACCCCCATAGCCAGCTTAGAAGGCTGGTGTTCTATCCGTTGAACTATGGGCGCATACTATTAAGCAAATCTTTTATTTGTTGTTTTAAAAAATATTTACCTTCAGATGTTTTCAAATATTTTTCTCTTCGCAATGCATCACTTTTAAAAAGATATGCTTCATAATGAATTAATTTAATTGGTCTTCTGTTTTTCGTAGAATGAACTTTGCCACTACTGTGTTCTTTGTAGCGTCTTTTTAAATTTTCCGTAGTACCAGTATATATCTGTTTGTTGTTTAATAAAATTATATATAAATAATACATATTTATTTTGGAATCGCCCTATCATTCGATAGGGCGCCCCGCCGGATGGCTGGGGCGAACCCCCATAGCCAGCTTAGAAGGCTGGTGTTCTATCCGTTGAACTATGGGCGCATACTATTTAATATAACCTAGCAAAATGAAAATTAAAATATCTAATATTCTTACCTAGTTGCTTGTCCGCCGAAGTCGATAGGCGTAGAAGGAAACTATGGGCGCATAAAAAATAAATTGCCAATCTTTGCGGCAACATTTATACTTTAACAAAAAATCAACGATATGTCAATGTTAAATGGTAATGTGCACACACATATTGCACTTTTTGCTAAAATGGGGGCATATGAAAACTATGCCAAAGAATACACAAGAAGAAAAATATCGTTGGATAAAACC
>Ga0208648_1002294_pt1 | contig 13603 bp, 14 predicted proteins | sample AntAceMetag02UKL_FD_184772 | JGI IMG/M metagenome (GOLD analysis project Ga0208648, IMG submission 184772) | Saline lake microbial communities from Ace Lake, Antarctica - Antarctic Ace Lake Metagenome 02UKL (SPAdes) (version 2) | ecosystem: Environmental > Aquatic > Non-marine Saline and...
TTTTTCCATAATGAAATCCTTATGTTATAGGGGTTTATTTTCCCTAACATAAAAAAATGAGGCTGTCTATAAAATTTTTCCCCAATTGCTACAACGGCCATGATTTACACCCTGCGCATGTTCTTGATGTGATATCCCAGGCTTTTTCCCAGTTAAGGCCATGCTCATCAAGCAGCAGCCGCATCAGCTCAGGAATTGCAATGGCGGGATGGGTGTCGTTCATCTGTATGGCAACCTTGTCGGGGAACGCGTCGAAAGTGTCGTGGTTTACAAGATAACGTCTTACAATATCCTGAATCGAGCAGGAAACAAAAAAATACTCCTGTTTGAGCCTCAATTCCCTTCCTTCAAACAACTCGTCGCTCGGATAGAGAACTTTTGAGATATTCTCGGAGATATTCTTCTCCTCAACAGCTTTGAGATAATCTCCGTTCTGGAAATATTTAAGGTCAAATTCCTTTGAGGCTCTTGCCGACCATAATCTTAACGTATTGACTGTATTGTTATCATAGCCGTCTATCGGAATATCGTAAGCGATGCCTATCACATCATTGGTGTCCGTCCACTCTGTTTTCAGCTTTCCGTCGGGGAGTATTACCTGCTTTATTCTTCCATAAAAATGAACGTTAAAGCTATATTCGGGCCGGGCAATTTCCCAGGGATTTGTATATTTGAGCCAGTTTTCAGGAAGCTCGACCTGGCCCAGATTCCGTATAGCCTGGTCGAAAATACCGAATTCATACCTTATGCCATACCCGTAAGCAGGTATTTCAAGCGTGGCCAGGGAATCGAGAAAACATGATGCAAGCCTTCCAAGCCCGCCGTTTCCAAGGCCCATATCCGGTTCGTTTTCAGCCAGATCTTCAATATCTATATTCACTTCCTCCATTGCTCTCTTTGTTTCATGGTAAATTCCAAGATTGATCAGGTTATTGATCAAAAGACGTCCCATAAGATATTCAGCCGAAAGATAGTAAACCCTTTTAACATCATGATTGTAATAGAGCTGCTGAGTACTGATCCAGCGCTCAATAAGCCGATCCCGGGTTGCAAGCGCAAGAGAAAGATAGAGGTCACGTTCAGTTGCTGTGTACTGATCCTTTGAAAGAGAGTATTCAAGATGGTTGGCAAAAGAAAGTTGTATGCTCCTCCAGTCTGTTCCCTTGTGGAAAGTGCCCCAGTCTCTGAATAGTTTGCTCTTTTTCATAGGCCTATCCTTTTTGAATATGGCGGAACATACCTTTTATTTTATCGTTATTTCTTTATCTTTTTACGATTCTCTTAAAAAAATATGTCAAGCCTGATAAAAAAATATGCAAATTGTAAATTATTGCATACCATATTTTTATTTAAGTTTAAATATATATTCAACGGGTACCTTTCAGAATAATTGATGTTGTGAATGTGTGAGAGTTTTTCGTGTCCTTCCGGCAAGCATGCCTGAATTTTGATAAAAAGTGAGGTAAGATTGGTTTTTCAAATCGTAAAAGGGTTTCTGCAGCGCTTATTTGTCTTATTTTTTTAAAAGAGACAATGAAATATCGGGCCGGTTTGTGGTAATGCCATCAATGCCTGTTTTAATGAGTTTCATCATTTCTGATTTAGAATCAGGGGTCCAGACAATTACCTTAATTCCTATGGCATGAGCTTGTTCTATTAGGTTTGAAGTTATTTTTTTATTATGGCCAATTGAATGCTTATAATTAGGAATCCAGTAGGTTCCACCTGCATATTTTATGGCTTTTGGTATGGAGTCAAATTGATCAATATCTATTCCAGCCATCCAAGGAGAAGCTCCGGGCTTATCCTTTTGAATGGTGTCAAAATTATTTTTTGCAATGGTGAGATAACCGGTCGGCACTTGTGGCATGATATTCTGAAAATACGATAATATTTTCCAGTCAAAAGATATAATCGTTACTCTTTCTGAGATATTTTCATCTTTGATAATCTTTGCAACTATGTTGAAATTTCTTCAGGCGACTTTGTCTTTTCAGGCTTTAAAGGAGAAAACTTAAGTTCAATGAATAAATGCGTTTTGTCGTCTGTTCGCTTTACTAACTGAATCACATCGCGCAGGGTTGGAATATGCTCCCCTTGTGCTGCTTTTTGATGTGGATACTTTTCAGCATATCTTGTCAAGCGGTTCAGCTTCCCAACATCATAAGATTGAATTTCTGAAAGTGTTAAATCTTTAATAAGATGTCTTATTTTTATCCAGTTCCCGTTAGCATCTCTGGTGATTGCAGGGTTTAATCCGGAATCGTGGTATACAACGGCTTCATTGTCAGATGTAAGGTGGATATCCAATTCAATAGTATCAACTCCCATTTCCATGGCTTTTTTAAATCCTGCCAAAGTATTTTCCGGCAATAGTCCAGCCGTCCCTCTATGACCAATGATGTTTAGATCGCCAGCCATAGCACTAATAGTTGTAATAAATAAGAAAATGAAAATAAATATAAGGAATATCATGCTGCCGGATTTTTGGGTTCTTTTTTGTTTTATGTTCATAGTTCCTCCCATGATATATTCTTTTTTAAACCCGTATCAGCTATTAATACGCAATAAATCCTCCAGTTGCAATTGATAGCAATGCAGCACGATGTTGCTGCAAGTAAAACAATTAACATTACGGATAGGGACATTTGAGCACCTAAAATATCTAAATTGAAATCAACATCTGCCTGATTCTTTATCAATTTAATCAGTTATAGTACAGATCTATATATAATAATTAATGTGTCTGGATATTGATTTTTAAGGAAAATATCTGTAAGTGTAGATTGATTTTCATAGGATAATATTCTGGAGTCATACATGCGTCTTGAATGTAATAGTCTGAATTTCACATACCCGGGCAGCAGGATTGCCGTTATTAATAACCTTTCCTTTTCCATACAAAACCCTGGATTCAAAGCCTTGTTCGGCCCGTCAGGAGTTGGGAAAACATCTCTTGCAAAACTTATTGCCAACTCAAAGTTCCGGGGTGCAAAAGATATCATCACGGAGAATATGGATACCATCCTCTACTCCTATAACCTGGAAAGGCTTCCCGGCTGGTCAAGTACTGGAAACCATCTGAACAAAGTTACCTCGCCTGAAAAACAATCGTTAAAAGAACGATTAATAGAGATTTTTGAATTAAATGATGTTCTGGGGTCACGTTTTTCTCAGCTTTCCATGGGCCAGCAGAACAGGATGAATCTTATCCGGTATCTTGTGCAGGATTTTGATCTTTTAATTCTGGATGAAAGTCTTGCCAATGTCGATGAGAAGCTAAGGGAGGCTATAATCCTTGCCATCAAAGAATTGTTTTCCGACAAAATGTTTTTATATATTTCCCACAATCTCATGGAGGTATCAAAATTTTGCAGCCAGATACTTGTTTTTGGGAAATCATCGGAAAAGAAAGATTGCTTTGTGATAGACGGGCAGGATTGCAAAAAGGGTTATCTTGTGGATAAAAAAGAACTGGATGTCACAATGCTGGAGATTATGAATGCTTTTTAGACGAATTTACCAGTTTTTAATCGTATATATAATTGGGATATCCTTTTTATTGATGATCAAGATGGGTTTATCCCTGTCTGATTATGTGATCCCGGGTGTTCCCCTTATCCTTGAAACAGCAGGCCAGGTATTTAAAGAATATTTTTTTGATGTGATGAACACAATGTCTGTCGCCGTGCTTGGTCAGTGTCTTTCCATTATCCTGGCCTTTACCGTTGGCATTAGCGGTCGGAAATCTTCCTGGGTCGGTTCTTTTATTAAAGTAACTGCCTATAATATACAGGCATATCCCATTGTTGCCCTGGCCCCTATTATTTTTATACTTCTGGGTGATGGATTTATTCCAAGGCTTTTGATTGCCTCCATGATCTGCTATTTTCCCTTGCTTTTATCTGTATTGGGTATCATGGCAACCCCCGTGGCAGATATTGAACATTTTTATATTGTCACAGGCAGGATGCGGTGGCAGCTTGAGGTTAAAATAAGGGCGTTTGAAAACCTGAGCAAGCTGACAACGGTGATATCGGGCAGCGCAACCCTTGCCATGGCAGGAACCATTGTAGCGGAATTTATCGCAGCCAATGCCGGGATAGGATATAGCATCAGGATTGCTTTATATCAAAGCGATCTGGCTAAAATCCTGGTGGCACTATTTATGATTGGTATCATTATTTCCATATACCAGGGAATACTGGAAACAATGGGTGAGCAAATTAAAACCAGATGGTCCATTTCAAAGGGAGGAGAGGTCTTATGAGAAAAAAACTTTTTTTATTTCTCTTGTTTTTATTGGTTCTGGTGTGTGCAACACCATCTTTTGCCAAGGGAACCCAATTGAATTACAGACTTAAATGGCTATTTAATGCCAGTGTTGCAGGGGATATTTATGCGGATGCCAAAGGGTATTTCAGCGATGTCGGCCTGGACGTCACAGTCAAGGAGGGAAGTCCTGAAAAAAATGCCATTAACGAATTGGAACTAGGATATGCCGATTTTGGCGTGGCCTCTGCCGATCAGGTCATCCGTGCCCTTGACAAGGGGGCTAAAATCTTTGTTATTGCCCAGCTTTTTCAGGTAAATCCCATGCAATGGATATACAGGACGGATCAGCCTGAAATTAAAACCCTTCAGGATCTTAAGGGCCGCAATATCGGTATTACATTTGGCGGAAATGATGAAACCATTATGAACACCCTTTTTGCAAAAGGGGGAATTACAAAAAAAGATGTCACCATCACAGGGGTCAGGTTTGATTTTACCCCCTTTTTTATGCGGAAAGTAGATGTGTGGCCAGTATACAGGAACTCACAAGGGGTTATACTTAAAAGTAAACTGGCCAGAGAGGGGGAGGATGTATACTTTTTTAATCCAGCAGATTTTGGGGTGAATTTTGTGGCCAATTCCGTGGTTACCTCGGAAGAGATGCTGAAAAATAATCCCGATCTTGTTGAAAAATTTCTCAATGCTTTACTTAAAGGTTGGGAAGCTGCCATGGACCCGGAAAATGGAGAGATAGTCCTGGAAGCTGTGAAAAAACTGGATAAGAGCACCAATGATGTGATCAGAAAAAAGCAGCTCAATGCCACAAGGGATTTGATTAAACCGTCTGTATCTATCAGAATCGGGACCATTGATATAAGCGCTTGGAAACAGACGGAAGTGATCATGCTCAAAGAAAAACAGATTAAAAAACCTGTGAATATAGAAACCCATCTGATCCAAGTAAAATAGTACCGAGATAAAATTTAACGGATGGGTTAGCGATAGGGGTAAGGGGGCTTTCCTAAAACGTACCGGCGTTGGAAGGTAAGGTCCCAGCCTTGATTAAGGATTGGGAAATTTCATAAGCAGTTCGGGTAATGGGGGCGGCAAACGCCTGTTCCATTTCCTCCAGGCTGTAATTTGAGGTGTGGACCGATATGACCACGGCGGCAACGGAATAGCCGCGACTGTCAACTACAGGCGCAGAAATACTGCGGTTGCCGATAGAGAGTTCTTCATCGTTTAGGGCATAGCCCATTTTTTTTATTCGTTTTAATTCTTTAACAAAGATTTTTTTTTGCGTAATAGTATGCACGGTCAAGGGTTTCAAAACGAGTTTATCCAAGATGGGCTTGATTGTCTGGGGATCTCCCATGGCCATAAGCACTTTGCCCATTGCCGTGCAATGAACCGGCAGCTTGGTGCCCATACGAATATCAAAGGGCAGATGCTTACTGATCCTGAAGCGAATGAGAAAAACGATTTCATCAGCGTTCAGAATGGACAGGCTGACGGTATGGTTGACTTCCTTGAATAATTTCCCGAGGTGGTATTTCGAGATGTCGCTCCATCCCATATCGCAAACGGCAGGATACCCAAGCTTAAGGATGTTCGGTGTCAGTTGAAAGTGTTTATGGATGTCCCTTTGAATAAAGTCCAGTTCTGTAAGCGTGTAGCAAAGACGGGTGGCAGACGCTTTGTTGGTATCCATATTTTTTGCAATTTCCGTCAGAGACACGGGCCGACCAGACTCGGCAATCACCTGGAGACATCTGAGCCCTTTTGCAAGGGATTTCAAAAAGTAGCGGGGATTTTTTTTTTGATTGTTTTGCATGGGGCCTAATATACTGTATTATGCAAGGTATTGTCCAGCAATAAAATTATCCAGGACCCTCCCATGTGTTCCTCCATAAAATTCCCGGGGTATATTGTACAGCCTAAAAAAAGAGTTCTTTCATCAATTTTCAACGTCAAAATTTAGACAACGGTAAGTTCACAGGCATCTTTTCCGACTTTTTGGGTTTCCACGAAATGGGCGGCGGAAAGCGACGCAATGCAGCCGTCTGCGGCAGCGGTAATGATTTGGCGGATGGCTTTTTCCCTGAGATCGCCGATGGCAAATATACCAGGGATACTGCTCTCACATTTGTCATTGGTAATCACGTACCCCTCCCTGCTCGTTTTGACTCCGGCTGGAACGAGGCCGTTGTTGGGTTCGAATCCGATGAAAATAAATACCCCGTCCGTGGCCAGTTTGCTTGCTCCCCCCGCTTTTGTATCCTTCATATCAATGGAGCATACGCCATCTGCGTCAGCTTCTATGGCGGTTAGAACCGTATTCCAAAGCACTTCGATCTTGCACTCCTTTTGCAGTCTTTGTTGAAGGAGTCGCCCGGCCCTCAGTTCATCCCGACGGTGGGCGAGGTACACTTTTTTGGCCAGTTTGGCGAGATAAAGCGATTCCTCAACGGCACTGTCCCCGCCGCCGACAACCACTACCGTTCGATCGGTAAAGAAAAAACCGTCGCAGACCGCACAGTAAGAAACACCGTTTCCGTAATATTTGTTTTCTCCCAGAATACCAAGTTGGCGAGGGCTTCCACCGGTTGCCAGAATTACCGCATGGCAATTGACCGCTGTCCCGTCGGCAAGACGGACAGTGTGAAACGAAAGGCTGGGATCGATGGCGGTAACCTCACCGGAGATAATGGGCAAGCCGTAGGATTTGGCATGCTCGAGAAATTTGTTGGATAGGTCCATGCCGCTGATGTGTTCTTCCCCGGGCCAATTCTCAACAGAATCGGACAGGTTCATCTGGCCGCCGCTGGCGGTCTTTTCAATCAGGACGGTTTTCATGGCCGCTCTCATAGCGTAAATTCCCGCGGTCAGCCCGCCGGGGCCACCGCCGATGATTACTGTGTCATAAAATGGTATTTCAGACATTCATTGATCCTTTTATTTGATAGTGACGTTTGCAGTTAAAATTCTTATCTATTTACCATAGGTGAATTTATAAAAAAATTTGCCCAACCCAGCTATTCGGCTTCAACCTATATTGTTTTCAGCTTTTTTCACAGTGTGTATAAATTTCAAATAGAAAAGCGTCAGTACCATAATCACAGCACCGATTAAGGTGATTTGCCAGCTGGGATACATAAGCAGAAAGCCAGCTGCGAAAACCGGTACCCGCTGAACCATGCTGATTCTGCCATAGAAATAGACCCAGCCTTCCAGGGATGCGGCCAAAAAGATGCATCCCAGCAGCGCGGTGATCACCGCAAGGATGACCGCCCAAATCGTTCCATGAAGGATCAAGGCCGGATTCATAGCAAAAAAGAAGGGGACGATGTATTTTGCCGATCCCAACCGCATGGACAACCAGGCCGTGGACATCGGATCCGATCCGGCCAGCGTAGCTGCGGTGATCGACCCCAACGCTACTGGCGGGGTGATGTATGACAGACACCCCCAGTACAGCACGAACAAGTGGCAGGCCAGTGGATCGAGTCCCACTTCCACAAGGGCCGGAACCAGTGCGATAGCGAGAAAGACGTAACAGGCCGTGACGGTCATTCCGATACCCAAGATAAAACTGGTAATGGCACCGAAAATCAGCAGTAGTACATAGTTGCCGCCAGCTAGAACCACCAATTCCCGAGAGAAAGAATTTGCCACGCCAGTGCCGGACAGGGCACCGACGATCAGGCCTACTCCGGCGAGAATGGCGGTGACCTGCCCTACCAGTTTACCCGTCTCAAACAAAAACCCGCAGAATCGTTTCCAGTTGTAGCGGGTACTCTTGCGGATCATGGCGCATGCAAAGAGAAACAGCATTGTGAAAAAGGGTGCCCAGGCCTCGATGCGCATGTAAACCAAAATAAAGATGAGCAGGATTATGGAACCCAAAAAGAACCAGCCTTCTTTTAAAGTATGCCACAGGTTCGGCAGGTCTTCTTTCGGCATGCCGCCGATACCGGCTTTTGCGGCATGGCCGTCCACCTGAAGCAACAGCGTAAAGTAGTAAAGAAATGCCGGGAAAAAGGCGGCCACCATCACTTCATAATAAGGGATGTTCATGAAAGAGGCTATGAGAAATCCGGCTGCTCCCATGATGGGGGGCATGATGGTCCCCCCGGTGGAAGCGCACGCTTCTATGGCAGCAGCATATCGTGGTGAATAACCGGTTCGCTTCATGGCCGGTATGGTCATGGAGCCGGTGGTGACGATGTTGGAGATGACGCTGCCGCTCAGACTGGCCATTAAAGCGCTTGAAATAACGGCAACTTTAGCAGCACCGCCCCGGTTTTGACCCATGATGGCCATGGCAAAATCCATAAAAAACTTTCCACCGCCCGAGGAGACCAGAGCGACCCCGAAAATGATGAAGCCCACCAGCAAGTTGCCTATCACCCGCGTAGGGATGCCTATAATGCTTTCAACGCCCATGGCGTGGTAACAGGCGGTTTGGGTAAGGGAAAAGGGGATACCCCACAGTAACCCTGGCAAATACTTCCCGTACATCGGATAAAAGGAAAAAACAGCACAGATAATAAACAGCGAATTGCCGCCCGCCCTGCGAACCCCCTCCAATGCCAGCAGCCACAGAAAAACCCCTGCGATCACAGGCATCAGCGGTGCCGTGTATTCCCAACCCTTGGTCAGAATGTTGTAGGCATTCATTGCCAGGTAGAAATTGGTGATAATACAAAGCAAGAAAATCGCCCAGTCATACCAGGGCACGATGCCTTTATCGGCTTTCCTGGCCGGAAAAATAAGGAAGGTTATGGACAAAAAGGTTGCCAGGATGTAGTAATAGTATGCGGTGCCGATGGGCATGAACCCGAACATCTTCAAATAAAACAACTGATTGATCACTATGACAATCCCTATCACGGTAAAGAGAATGATAATCACATATGGCAAAAGGGTAATACGGACTGGACTGCTCTTGGCACCGTCGATTGTTTGATCAGGCATTGCAGAATCCTTCCTTAGCTATTGCTAAACAATTTAAAAACAAAACCGTTATCCGGGAAACAGGCTCCTTGGTGGGGAGAGGCAAATCTGTGACAAAGCCTATTTCCCGGTGTTTAAAAAATGATCGTTTTCGATCCGCTACTCAACCAGGGCTTTCGCCCGTTCTTCCATCCAGAACTCTTTGAATTTTTTTGACTTCAATCCTTTTGACTGGCCTTCGGTAACAGCCTTTTCCCAGGCCTTCTGGAGGGTCTTTATGCGGGCCACCCCCCTGTCGTTCCACGCCTGATGTATGTCGGTCCAGAATCCCTTTTCCTTGAAGTATCGGATAGCGCCGTCATGATATGGTGCGTCTGCGGGCGGTACACCGGCCAGGTCCAACCGCCACCATGGCATGCTGGGGTGTGCCTTTTCATACATGCTGAATGTCTCATCCAACGCCTTAACCATATTATACACCATGTCCGGGTCTGCATCAGCATAAACGGTGCCTACAGGATAGCGATACTGTACTAATTGGGCTGGATTGTCCTTGGAAAGACTAGCACCAATGGTTTCGGTAAATGGTTTTAGAAAGGAGGCTATTTCCAGCATCCGCGCCCACCCTTCCTTGTCATTGGGATCAAAGGGAGGATAATGAACGCCTTTGGGCGTACTGGCAAGTTCATAAATGAGGCCGGCCGTGGTCGTTCCGCTGATGGCGTCAACTTTGCCAGCGATCAGCCCTTTGCCGGTGGAACCATAACTGGGAAATTCTACTTTTTTCACATCATTCCAGGTTAATCCAGCAAAAGCCAGATATGCGGTCATCTTGACATTAAGGGATGGATTGCCGGGAATCCAGGAGACCCTTTTTCCCTTGAGATCCTTCAATGTCTTGATGCCGCTGACCTTGGTTGTGATCACTGCATGGGCCGTGGGGTGTGCCAAAATGACCCGAATATCCTGGGGCCCCCATTCGTATGCGGCAAAGTCATAGGTCCCCTCTGCAGCGAAATAGGCTTCTGTTGCCAACCATCCAACCTGAACGCGTTTGGCCGTAAGTGGCATGATTCTGCCGATGGAGGTGCCTGAGGGTAGCAACCGGGTCCGGATTCCGTATTTTTTAAGCAGGGCATCGGCCATGGCCGATGCATGAACATAGCCGGTGGACCCGACATCGTAGCAGCTCCAGATCATGGTTTTCGGCAGTTTGACGTCGCTGGCGGCTTGCGCAGCAGCACTGTAATTCATAAAAAACATACAAACGCTAAGGATGACGATGTGTCTCATTTGGATGAATCTAAATTTTTTCATGGTCTTTCCTCCTTTATTTCTTTCCTATGGTTCTTAGTCTCTTGCTTGCCATCAACTTTTTAATGTGATCTCCTTTCCTCCTTTTTTTCCTACGGTTTCCAGCCAATTTTTATTAAACGCCATATCTCGTTTAATACTTAACTGTAAAGCAACTATCTTTCCTCTATTGCGGATCAGACACGCCATGGAAACCGGCGGTGTTTCGTCCGCATCCCCGTCTAAAATTTACTTGTATCCCGGATTGGTCTCCAAAATAAATGAAATACCGTCGGACAGCTGGGACATGCGCCCAAGGAAAAGGCTACCCTTGGCAAGAAACATGGCCCGTTTAATATCTCCTTTTTTCAAACTTTCGGCCGCGTGACCGATAAATGGAACTGCGGATGGGATATGTCCCTGGGTGGGGCAATAGCCAGGCATTCCCCGCTCCGTGACAAACTGTTCAAGGGCCGGTTTTGCACGATCGATGTCACCGCTCATCGCTGCCAAAGCCGCTATGAGTCTATAGTTGGTGGCCGGCGTATCTCCGCTGCCGGCAGGCAAGGTGATTTCAGGATTGTGCAATTCGGTCGAGAATTTGTCGATATCAGTCATTTTTAGGCCGATTTTATCCAGCGGTTTTTTCACCAACGCCGTCATGATGGCCTGCTGTGCCGATCCTGTGCCGACATCGTGTTTGCCGATGGCATCCAGCCTCATGATGGGACTGACCCCGTCATCTTTTGTGATCAGAAAAGCGATGCCGCCGACAACGTCCTCCAGAATCGGCATTTCCTTTTTTAAATGGGCGGCATATTTCATGCCCACTTTGGCCAAGCACCCGCCACCGGACACGACTATATTGTCATGAATGCCCGATTCGACCATCGCAGCCGCACTGATTAAAGCATGGTTTGGAGAACAGCAAAAGGCGCGGACATCGTGCCCTGTGGCATTGACGCACCCGCACAGTTCGGCCATGGCCTTGGACAGACTGCCGCCGCCCCGGTTATAGCGATCGCCGATGGCGGTTTCCGTGCAGTCCAGGACAAAGTCCACATCCTCGGGCACAATGCCGGCACGCTTAAACATGTGCTTCATGGCCATGGCTCCTGATGTTTTGGCAATCAGGTTTTCCATCAATACGATGGGCTTTAGGGTGTCGTCTTTATCGTGATCTCTGCGGAGAGATCCCACGGTCTTTCCCCAATACTGAATCGGCACGGCCTCCCCTTTTTCAATAATCTCCTTTATTTTTTCCGGGGACTTCCCATCGCCCAGCTTTTTAACCAGCGCTTCGTCAAGAAGAGGATGGCCAGCCACTTTTTCCCGAATTTTTTCGGTGAATTCGGCATCCAGCCATAGCAGGTCAAAATCATCAGCGATTTTCATCCAACCGTAAAACTCGTCTTCCGGCATGATTTCACCGAACGGACCGTTTCGGCTTCCGTTCTCCAGCTGATTTTCATACCACGGTTTAGGAACTCCGTAAAGATCATCTGGATGCATGTTGCCTATGAAGACCTGGTGAGGAGCATAATTCAATACTTCTTCATAACTTCGCAAACGATCGTATATCCGATCTATCAGCCCTTTGGTTTCCGAGATATCCCTTTCCGGCTTTGACCCGTATTGAACAAAATCGGGAACATTAGCCAGGATGTACCCCACTTCTTTGATTACGACAGCCATTGGTGATCAATTTCCTTTATTTTAAATTTTTATTGACCGACGTCTCGATCTCCTTGATTTTCAACTCACCGCCCTTGATTCGATCGATTTCTACGCCGTCCTTATAAATCAAAAAGGTAGGCAATCCCAGGACCTTCAGCCTCAAACACAGACGTTTATTTTTGGATGCATCAATTTCGACAAGTTTCAGCTTGCCTCCAAAATTCTCAGCCAGTTTCTCTACCTCAGGCTTCAAGGCCAGGCAGGGACCACACTGAGGACCCCAGAAATCGACAAGCACCGGTAAATCAGATTGGACAACCTCTTTTTCAAATGTATCCGCATTCACTTCAATTCCCATGATAATCTCCTGATAATATTTTTTGATCTGTTTTTATGCCATTCCTTCGAGATCAAAGATTGTGGGGCCGTCGACTTTCTTTTGAAAAAGTTCCATGGCGCGAAGAACATACTTGCGCCGCAACGTTTTTTCCTGTTGGGCCGTCAGTTCAGGATTGCCAATTGGACAGGGAACCGATTCCCCCTGGAGTATTCGGTTCACACCCACCATTTTCGCAACACTTGGAACCGGCGTGATTTGAACCACCGGAATACCCAATCTCTCGATACCTTGCGCAATCGTTGCACCGCAACGTGTGCTTGACCCTCAGGTGGAAGTGAGCAGTACAGCATCGATCCCTAGCCTCTTGATTTCCTCTCCCATCTCATTTCCCATTTCCGTACAGCGTCTTGAAACAGTGGCATTTCCAGATGTGCTGAAAAAGGTATTGTGCAATTTTCCGATTTTTTTCTCTTTGACGAGTTGACGAATCACATCCACCGGAATAAGTCGAAACGGATTTTCCAACACATTCACAGGAAAATAACCGGTATGCGCAATCTCATACTCTTTTGTACCGGGATCATCGGGCAGAAAAGAATCTAGTTCATTGGTGGTCCATTTCAGATTGCCGCGACCGGCCAGTCCGGCAGGATTACCCTTAGGCACCAGTGCACCGTCGCTCACGAGCGCCAATTGTAGCTTGCTAAGATCGGCAATCGGCGCAGGAGGTTCCACATTGTCAAACACGGGCGGAACCACTTCACTTTCAAAGGGCTTTCCTGTAATCTTGGCCAATAGCTTGTCAATGCTTCGCTTAGCCGCACTCTGATCGCAAAACTCGTTGCGTATGATGAGGCGCTTGAAATAATCAAACATTTCCGGTTTTGGCAGATTCTCGCCGGAAAGCAGGTTCTTTGACGGTTCGCCCAGTACCAGTTGAAGCGCAAGCTTTGACATTTTCTTAAGACTCGGCACCATGTCCCGAGTGCTTTGCCCGCTCCGGCAGATATAGGCATATTTCCGGTACATCTCAACACCCGGGTTTTCCTGATACATGCCGGT
>Ga0208648_1002296_pt1 | contig 13593 bp, 13 predicted proteins | sample AntAceMetag02UKL_FD_184772 | JGI IMG/M metagenome (GOLD analysis project Ga0208648, IMG submission 184772) | Saline lake microbial communities from Ace Lake, Antarctica - Antarctic Ace Lake Metagenome 02UKL (SPAdes) (version 2) | ecosystem: Environmental > Aquatic > Non-marine Saline and...
AAACCCATCCTATTTTCTAATCCATTTCAGCATAATAAAAAAACATAACAAATTATTCAAAAATATATCGATTTCTGACCAAAATTTCTTTCATAATCTTTCATAAATTATGTTACACTACCGATTTTGAATAGTGTGGGACGATTTTTATAACAACCTTTTGAAGCAAAAATTTATGAAATGTGTCAAGAAGTTTATTTATTTCAAAAATTTAAATAGAAGTAAAATTGTTAAATTATCGATTTTTATTAAATAGAGTTAAATAATGTAGATTAGCTTAATCTCTGAAAAAGTGTGAAAATATATGATTTAAATTTGGGAAAAGTGTATACCAAATGACACAAAAAAAAGTTCGGATTACGGGAATCGGTATTGAGGAATGCATCCAACGAATTACCGAAACAATATGATTTAGCACAGAGCCAAATTGACCATTTCAACGGTTTTGTTGGTTTCTGAGTCTTAACCGTTGAAAAGATTCAGCAGGAAGAAAAATCTTTTAACCATTAGATTCCTACTCTCGTGGGAATGACATTCCTAAGAAGTTTCTGAAGACTCAAGTAATTCTTTTCTGATGATTATGAATCGATTCGTGTTTTCTCGTTTGAATTTAAAAACCTCTCGCAGAATATCAAAAATGCTGGCACCAACGATTTTCTTCACAATCTCCAGCTTTTCTCCATCCCAATAAATGCTTTTTACAATATCCTTTAAATCTGAAGTTTTCTGTTTTCCTTTTCGAGTTCGAGTAAATTGCCAGTTGTCGCAATTAGTAAATTCATCAGTACAGGTTAGAAAAGTTTCTTTAAACTCTTCAGGAGGAATCAAAATTAATCTTTCAAATTGATAAAAATCCATTGCTCTTAATTTCCTGGAAAAAACCGGAATGATCTTCTTAACTTTAATTTGAGATGGAACTCGTTTTTTGAGTTTTTTCTCAATTTCCAAAACATCTTTTTCTTCTGAAATTGCAAAATCGAAATACTCATTTTCACCCTGGATTCCGATGGAAAGCGGAGGACCTAAACTCAACTTGGGATGAACGGAAAAACCTTCTGTATAAGAAATTGGTAATCCGCTTGCTCGCAGAATTTTCTGGATCATCCGCAGCAAATCTAAATGAGCCACAAACTGCATTAATCCTTTCTTTTCAAAGAAAACACGGTAATAGAAACTCTGTTGTTTTTCCGGTTTTTCGAATTCTAATTTTAGCTCTTTCAAATTTTCCTTTTCTATATATTTTGGGGAAATCTCAGAATTACAGACTCCACAATTCGTACACTTTCCAGTTCTGCAATCTTCGGTTGTTTTGGCTTGTTGGGCTTTTTTCCATTCTGAAATAAGAAAATCCTTTTCTATACCAATATCGATATGTTCCCAAACTAAAGTAGAATTCAAATCGATGGATTTAAGGTATTTTTGCAGGTCGAGATTTAAAGAATCAGCAGCATTTTGCCATTTATCATAATCATAGAATTCATGCCAGGCATCGAAAATCGCTCCATTTTTGTAAGCAGTATAAATCAATTTTCCTACTTCCCTGTCTCCTCTTCCCATCACACATTCCAGGATTGAAGAAGAAATCTCATGATATTTGGTTTTCACAAATTTATATCTTCTCAGGGAATTTTTGATGAACAGAGCTTTCTTAAGAAGCACATCTGAGGACTCCATTTCTGTCCACTGAAAAGGAGTGAAAGCTTTTGGAATAAAAGGAGAAATCGTAATATTGATCTGAATTTTTTTCTGAGATAAATTTATTATCTTTTTTACAAGCTGAATTATTCCTTGAATGTCTTCCATCTCTTCAAAAGGCAAACCAATCATAAAATAGAGTTTAATAAGTTTCCAACCATTTTTTACAGCGATTTTCACGCTTCTTAAGATTTCTTCTTCCGAGATATTTTTGTTAATGATATCTCTCAACTTTTGTGTTCCTGCTTCCGGAGCGATTGTAAGTCCTGTTTGTCGCATCCGGATTAAGAGTTTTGTAATCTGCTCATCGATTGTATCTACTCTAAGTGAAGGAAGAGAAATACTTGTATTGGTTTTTGAGAGCTCATCTTGCAGATCGAAAAGTAAAGCTTTAATGCAAGTGTAATCGCTCGTGGAAAGGGAAGTTAAGGCAGCTTCATCCCAACCATACTCAGATATTTCAGCTACTATTTGTTTAATGATTTTTTGAGGAGCTTTTTCTCTAATGGGTCTGTAAAACATGCCGGCATGACAAAACCTGCAACCGCGGGTACAGCCGCGCATAATTTCTGAAACATAACGCTCATGAGCAGGTTGAATCCAGGGAATCAATTGATTCGAATGCGTTTTTTCCAAATTATCAAAATCCATGAATTTGCGAGCTTTGATGGTTGTACCTGACTTCGATTTCTCTCGAAAAGCAGGAATGTAAATTCCCTGAATTTCGCTTAATTTCTGAAGTTTTTCAAACCTGTTTTTAGTTCCATTTTCCTTTAAAGAATTTTTTATTTCTACAATAGCTTCTTCCCCATCTCCAATCAGAAATGCATCAAAAAAATCTGCTAAGGATTCGGGATTTGTACAGCAAGGTCCACCTGCAAAAATTATAGGATCATCATCTTTTCTATCTTGTGAGAAAATTGGAATTTTCCCAAGCTCCAGCATATAAAGAATATTTGTAAAAGTAAGCTCTGTTTGCAAAGTGAAACCAATAACATCAAAATCTTGTAATGGAATTTTGCTTTCAATTCCAAAAAGAGGAAGATTATTCTCTTTTAATTTTTCGGCAAAATCTGGCCACGGAGCATAAATCCTGTCTGCAACGGCGTCGGGCTCATTATTCAAAATGGAATAAAGTATTTTGAGACCAAGATGTGAGAATCCCACTTCATAAACATCCGGGTAAGCGAGACAAAAATTGACGGTATTTGAGAAGGGCTGCTTACAGAAGCTGTTAATTTCCTGATTTATGTATCGTGAAGGTTTGAGCACTGAAGCCAGAAGGTGTTGATATTGTACTTTTTCAAAAGCCATATGACGAGATGAATCTCTTTTTACTCCTGATAATCGAATGGATTTTCTTTATCTTTGAACATAAATTCTTTTAAATAATCTGTTGTATCTCTCAATGCTTGAACATTGATTTTTTCTTCCTGAACTTCTGATAGTTTTGTTATCTCGATTTCTTCCTGTATTTGTTTGGTTTGTTCTTTCTTTTTCTCAATTTGTTCTAATGTTTCAACTTTTGCAGTAACTTTTTTTCTGATGGGTGAACTCAACTTTCCTTGTTTATAGAGATTTATGGTCACAAATGTTAAGATTATCATCAGGATTACCAAAAATATGATAGCAAATAAATTTGCTGAGAATAACATTTTTTTTTTATGTTTGATGGATTTCTTAACAAAAAGTTCTTTTGATGGTTTCTGATCTTTATTAAACAAATTCAGAACATGTTTTTCATCAGCTCCAATCGATCTGGCATAATGAACAATTATAGCTTTTGCATAACCTGTTCCACCTAAATTCTCAAAAATGTCATTCTCAATATCTTCGAGAAAACGTATTTTTATTCGTGTTTTCTCAGAAACTTTTTCCAAGGAAATGCGTTGTTTTGTTCGTATTGATTTTAAATATTGTCCGATATCTTCAGGTATTTCCAGTTGTTCATCTCGTTTTTCATCCATTGTTTATTCCTTTTTTTTATTAGATGAAAATGTTTTATTATTAATCATGATCAAAATTCATAAACTCCAAAGAAGACAAAATCCACTTTTCCTGTTAAGAAAATTTTTTCTCCATTAAATTCAACTTTAAGGATTCCACCAGGAAAAATAACATCAACAGAATTCTCTAAGAGATTCTGATGAATGCCAGCGAAAACAGCGGCACATGCACCAGTTCCACAGGCTAGAGTTTCACCAACTCCCCGCTCCCAGACTTTTATCTCAATTTCTTTTGACGAAATAATTTTAACAAATTCTATGTTGATACCTTCTGAAAAAAAATTATTTTTTTCAATAACAGGACCGAATTTATTAGCATAATCAAAATCCAAATTATCTACAAAAGTCACAAAATGTTGATTTCCTACCGAAACTACCAAACCTTCAAAATTTCCTATCTTTATCAAATCTTTATTTATCAATTTAGGAATACCAATATCAATTTTTACAAGTGGTGATTCTTCATTTGAAATGAGCCAGCCTTTTCTTTGTCCAGTTCTTGTTTGGATAGAAAAAGTTGTTTTCTCTAAAAACGTGTTTAAGTAAGCAATTGTACAACGTAGAGCAGAGCCGCACATCTCTGCAAGAGAACCATCTGCATTGAAAATTTCCATGAATGCATCATTTTCAGAAGTCTTTAAAAGCAGTATAATTCCATCAGCTCCTACTCCGAAATGTCTATCGCAAATTTTTCGAGCAAGTTTTGGAAAATCGATTTCAGGTTCATTCTCTTGCAAAAAATCAAAGAAAATATAATCATTTCCCTGAGCCTGCATCTTGAAAAAATTTTGTTTCATTTTACATCTGAGAATATATTTTGATGATTTCTTTAACCCATTGAGCACCTTTTTCCAAATCAGAAATGAGGATAAACTCATCAACTGTGTGAACGTTGGTCATACCGGTTCCAACAATTGCCATTTTTATTCCGTGTTGATTAAAATTATTGGCATCACTCCCTCCGCCACCGATAGTAGTCGAGCAGGATAAATCCAGGTTTTTATTTACTCCATAAACTAAATTAATAATTTCATCATCTTCTTTCAAACGAAAAGATTGATAACCTTTTTTAATACTTATTTCAGCCTTAGCATAGATTATCTTATCTTCAAAATTTTCAACTTGATATTTCGAAGCAGTCTCCTTGAAAATTGAACAAATCTGTTGAGTAACTTTTTGAAGTTTTTCTTCGGAATGGCTTCTAACCTCAGCTTCGATTTCCACATAATTAGGAATGATATTCGTGGCTTTCCCACCTGCTATCTTTCCAATATTACAGGTTGTCTCTTCATCAATTCGACCAAGAGGTAATTCTCTAATTGCTCGAGCAGCAATCATAATCGCATTCAAACCTTTTTCGGGTTCAACACCGGCATGAGCTTCTTTACCATGTACAAGAATTTTCAAGTCGTTTTCAGAAGGAGCTCCAATTGTTAAAGAACCAACATCCCTTGAATCGAGAGCAAATCCAAACTTAGATTTTATCAAAGAATAATCCAGATTTTTTGAACCCACAAGACCGATTTCTTCCGAGATAGTAAATAATATTTCAATAGGAGCATGAATGATATTGCTTTCTTTGATGTCCCTAATGGCACAAATAATTTGAGCAATACCGGATTTATCATCTGAACCCAATATCGTTGTTCCATCGGAAGTAATCCTATCTTCCAGAATTTGAGGTTTTACTCCAATACCAGGTTTCACTGTATCCAGGTGAGAACAAAACAGAATCGGTTCCATATCCACCTTACCAGGTAAATATGCATAAAGATTGCCGATGTTTCCTGCTGTTTTTTCATTTGCTTGGTCAAATTTAACTTCGGCTCCCAAAGCTGTTAAATCTTTTTCAAGTTTGAGAGCAATGTCTTTTTCCTGTTTGGATTCACTGTCAATTTGAACCAGAGAGATAAAATAATCAACAATAGATTTTTCCATAATTTGCACCTAAATTTTTGTTGGTAAAGAAGAAAGGAGAGCTTATTCTGTCAACAGGAAAAAATAAATAGACAGAATATGTTTTTCTCTTTTTTTTGAAGATGATGATGAGTTCTGCATAATTAGACAAAATTTCAGAAACCATTAAAATGGTTGAAATTTTCATATGTGGGTTTGATTATTCCCACTACTTAAGTTGTGGGTTAATTCAATATTTAGTATATCATTAACCCACAGTTTTAACTGTGGGATGCAATGAAACAAAACTCGCACAGAACCACTTTAGTGGTTCAATATGAATTATGCAGAACCCTTGAAGATGATGGATAAAGGAGGTCGGTTTGAAAAAATTTGTTATTGTTATTTCAATTCTTTTATTATTGGTTGGATGCAGTTCCAATACAATTTATAAAACTAAAGGAACTTCAAATAAAAAACTACATCAATTCTATGGAAATTCCAAAACAGAAGTTATCCAAAAGGATGTTGGAAAAGGAGATATTTTCTATTTTGTGACTTCATTTTACGGAACAAAATTTCATGGCAGACCAACCTCAAACGGTGAAGTTTTTGATATGAATAAACTCACCTGTGCTCACAAATCTTTGCCTTTCAATACAGTTTTAAAAGTAACGAACGAAGATAACGGCAAATCTGTTGTTGTGCGAGTTAATGATCGCGGACCTTTTATTAGCGGACGTGATTTAGACCTTTCTTATGCTGCTGCCAAAGAAATCGGCTTAATCGGTGTGGGAGTGAAACAATTAAAAGTTGAAATCCTGGAAAGCCCAAAAGATGAATAATCTTAAAAGCGAATTTCTGAGCATTAGCAAACCGGTTGAACAAGCTTTGGAGAACAACCAACCTGTAATAGCTTTGGAATCTACTATTATAGCTCATGGAATGCCATTTCCACAAAACCTGGAAGTTGCCGGAAAATTAGAAGAAATCGCAGAAAAAAACAATGTTGTACCTGCCACTATCTGCATTATGAATGGAAAAATTAAGATCGGTTTGAATCAGCAGGAATTAGAAGAATTAGCTTCTTCAAAAAATATACGTAAAGTTTCCAGCAGAGAAATTTCAAATGTGCTCATCAAAAAAGAGATGGGAGCAACAACTGTTTCTGCAACCATGATTGCAGCTAATATGGTTGGGATTAAAGTTTTTGCAACCGGTGGGATCGGTGGTGTTCACAGGTTTGCTGAACAAACATTCGATCTTTCAGCAGACCTTTTTGAGCTATCAAAAACTCCTGTTATTGTTGTATCTGCCGGAGCAAAAGCAATTCTGGATCTGGCAAAAACATTGGAAATTCTGGAAACTCTCTGTGTTCCGGTTTTAGGATTTCAGACCGAGTTCTTCCCGGCTTTTTATTCTACAAAAACAAACCTGAAAATCGAGAAAATTGATACTGTGAAACAGATTGTCAAAATTTTCAAACTCAATCGAGAATTAGGTTTTTCAAATGGTATCTTAATTGCTAATCCAATTCCTCAAAAATATGAAATCCCATTTGATGAGATTGAAAAAATTATTACAATTGCAATCAAAAAAATAGAAGAAAAAAATGTAACAGGACAGAAAGTTACTCCATTTTTGCTGCAAAAAATTGTGGAACTTACAGATGGAAAAGCTTTGCAGGCAAATATAAAGTTAGTTGAAAATAATGTGAAATTAGCATGTGAAATTGCGAAGGAATTTGTTTAAGCAGACACGAGTTTTCCGCTTTCAGCGGAACTTTCTGAAACTTTTTAGGAATGTCATCTTAGGAAAAAAAATTATCGTTAGATTTACAAATAAATTTTTTTTATTACCAATTCGTACAATTCATTTAATAATTTTATAATTTCTTCAAAATCCGTCGGTTCGTTATCTTCTTCAAAATAGTCATAACGAAATTCAACTGCAAATGGTGTAAGAAAGCGCAGATCTTCAAATGAATCCGGAAATGGAATTTGATTGTCTTTAAGTAAATCTAATAAATCAGTTAATCTGTGTGTAAACGGAAATTCAATACCTTCAAAAGCTAAAACCGCTTTTAACATCTTTTCAGCAGATTGTTGAGCGTGAAAGCCTTTAATTTCATCAGCGACTTCCGGATCAGAATATAATTTCTTTAGAACAACCAAGTCATTCTGAGATTTTTGTAACAGCTTCTCAGCATATTTAAGGTTTTTCATAACACAATTTCCCTTCGGTTATTGCTCGATGAATTACTGTTCCGTGAATTTCAGACCATTCGTTGAAATAAGATTCACCCGTAACTAAAATATCGACAGGAAGTCGCATCGACCTGATAGCATCGTGCAGTCTTACCATCTCTTTTCTTTGACTTTTTAATTTGCGTTCAACCACGAGAAAATCTAAATCAGATTTTTCTCTTGCATCTCCTCTGGCATAAGAACCGAAGAGATAAATCTTTTGCGGTTTTGCGGTTTCAATCAATTTTTCAATGATCTGTTTTATTTTTTTTTCGGAAATCACAAAAACTCCTGCTTATTTTATTCAGTGAATACTTTTGAAAATCAATTATTTATTGTCAAATCTAAACTTTATGATGCTAAACCAAATTGGGGGTTTTAGAGAAAATTTGCTGTTGATTTACGCTGATAATACGGATAATTAATTTCGTGAATCTTCGTGCTCTTCGTGGCTAATCTTTGTAACAGGAGAAAAAGTATTAAATCTAACTCTTGTATATCACCTTCCCATACTCTAAGATAGATTCCAGAAATCCGCTTCTATCATTATTTTCTTCCAACAAAACAGGCTCGATCTTAGTATCGATATTTCTACGCAATTTATATAATCTTGTAATTAATTCTAAAAAATCACCTTTAATTTCTTCAACAATTACAGCGACATCGATATCACTGTATTCAGTGTAATTTCCCCGTGCATAAGAACCATATAAAACGATTTTTTTTGGAGAATATTCCTTTTTAACAAGAGAGATGTATTTTTTTAGTTTTCTATCAATTTCTTTTTTATCCATTGAAATAAAACCTCTGTATCATTCAAAATCTGTTTACATTTGTTTTCAGTAAGAATTTTCATCAGTTTATTTTTGTAAGTTGGATATCTTGATTCAATATTAAGAGGATCTAATTGATCAATAAAATCTTTTTGCTCTTTCGAAAATTCCAGATATAATTTACTTTTTTTAGCAAGTTCGGGTAGATTATGAATAAATGGTGGAACTTCCTCTAATCTGAAAGTGTAATAAGCTTTCAAAATCTTCTCAATAACCTGATGACACATAAAACCAACATATAAAAACCTTTTTCCATCCAGCATAACTTTTGTTGTTTTCAGATCATATTCTGCTATTTCTATCCAATATTGAACTTTCTCGTTAACATTCATAGATTTTCCTTTTTCAAATCACAAAACATAAATTTTTCAATAAATACTTCTGTCAATTTTTAAAACTTCTTATCCCATAAAGAAACCAGACTTTCTATTGGCTTCATTATCTCTTCCAGCATCTCAAAATCTATTGTCTGTTCACTATCACAAATAGTTGTATCAGGTGCAAAATGAGTTTCAATCATCAAACCATCCGCTCCAGCTGCAGCTGCTGCCCAGCTTAAAGATTTTATCATTTCACGTTTACCGGAACTATGTGAAGGATCCACAATTATCGGTAGATTGGAAAGACTTTTCACTGCTGGAATTGCAGAAATATCCAGAGTGTTTCTTGTGTAATTCTCAAAAGTTCTAATTCCTCTTTCACATAAAATTACATCAGGATTTCCGGATTCGATGATGTGTTCTGCAGCAAGCAACCATTCTTCGATTGTGCTGCTCATTCCGCGTTTCAAAATTATTGGATTTGAGATTTTTCCTAATTTCGAAAGTAAAGGATAATTATGCATATTACGCGTTCCGACCTGCAGGATATCAACAAATTCAGACATAACTCCAACATCTTCAGGAGAGATAATTTCCGAAACAGAAATCATTCCCGTTTCCTCACTGACCTTTTTAATGTATTCTAATCCCCTTTTACCTAAACCCTGAAAGCTGTATGGAGATGTTCGCATTTTAAAGGCACCACCACGAAAGAACTTTATTCCCATCTGCTTTAATTTGATAACAATAAAAAGCAAATCTTCGTAATTCTCAACTGTACAAGGACCGGCAATTAATGTGAATGTATCTTTACTGATCACCTGCCCTTTTATTTTGATTTCACGCTTTCCTGAAGATTGATGCTTAAATTTTATTAATTCACACATTTTATTTTCCTTATCATTGATTAAAACTGTTTTTTTGCTCACGGATTTGCACGGATAAACACGGATTTCATATTATAAAACATCCTCTTTGCTTTTTACTTTTTACTTTTTGCTTTTTGCTTTTTGCTTCCCGCACCTTCGTGATAAATCAAAGCATTCTCTGTATTTCTTCCTCTTTTTGCACGAATACACCAAACTGGAAACCTCTATCACTCACATAAAATTCTTTCACTTCAAAAAAGTCAATTATCTCTTTCACGATCATTGCTCCGGTTGTAAGAATATCAGAACGAAGTGGATCAAAAGGAATTAATTCGGTAATTTCAGGAAGTGAACTTCTCTGAAGTTTTTCCAATAAAAAAATCAATTCATCTTTGGTTATTTTACTTTTATGAACAATCTCAGGATTATACTTTTGAAGATTGTTCTGAATGGAAACCAGACTTGTCACTGTTCCGCCAATCCCTATAATAACAGGATTGTCCAAAACTGGAATTTGTAATTCTTTTAGGATATTTTTTGTTCGTTGGATTTTACTCTCATAATTTGAATTAAAACGATTTTGCAACCTGCGTATTCCCAATTGCAGAGTTTGAGTTGAAATTATTTTCTTATTTTTGATAAAAGTGAATTCCGTACTTCCACCACCAACATCAAATAAAATCATTTCACTATATTTTTCAAATTCATGAATATTAGCCAGTCCATTAAAATATGCTTCTTTTTCTCCTGAAATAATTCTGTAATTTATTTCATACTTTGATTTTAACCATTTAGACAAGATATCTATATTTCTTGCATCTCTCGAGCAGCTCGTTCCAATGATAATGATATTCTCAGTATATTGCTTTGAAATTTTAATAAATTCTGTTAAGATGGTTTTCGTTCTTGTAATAGCAGCTTTTGTAAGAATATTGTCTTTGATATTTTTCCCAAGGGCAGAAATCGAAGAACCTCGATGCAAAACTCTAATATTATTAATCTCCTTTCTGGCTATTAACATTAGCACATTATTCGTGCCAACATCTAGTATTGAATATGTATCCATCTTAAAATATTCTTAATAATGATAAACAGTTTTTATATGTTCTGCCTGCCAGCCTTTATCTTTAACCTCTTTTAATTCGAACTCAAAAATTTGTTCTCGATTGGGTAATGTGGTCAGATCGATATTTTCGGGAAATTGCGAATTATGTGCAAAAGCCGTACCATAAGGAGATTCTATCTTTCGTGAATCTGTTATCCACAATCCTCCTCTCAGGGCTTTCATAAAACGCATAAAACCGTATCCTTTTTCCGGAAAGAAAGAATAACAAACACCACGAACAACTTTCTTTTTCGTATCATTTTCAGGATGATACTCGCTCGGAACTAAATCCGGAACCAGGTAGCCGGAAGTAAAAACATCTGCTTCATTCTTCAAAAGGTAAGAAACATTCTTAAATGCCAGAACTTCGACTCTACATCCTTTATTTTGCAAGGCTCTAACTACCTGAACAAAATCACCATCTCCGGAAACCAGAAGCACATAATCCAGACGTTCCGACTGCATTAGAGCATCCACAGCCATATCCAGATCCGCATTGGATTTCCCGTATTTATTGCCCTGCTCATCTGTAAACCAGCGAACTATCTTAACAATCACTTTAAAACCAAAATCCCGCAGAATAGAATGAAAATTCTCTGACTTGTTTTTATATTCAGGATGCCTTTTTGCCATTTCCTCATCATAGGCAACGTAAGCGTTCAAGCGAATTGCAACTCCATTATTGCGGCAAGCAAATTCCCGCAGAACATCATATTGCATACCAAATCCACCATTTTGAGCGATGTTGGAAACATCTACATAAACTCCCACTTTTAAGGGTCCATTTTTTTCCATTGTTTTCTCCTTTTCATTTATAAATTCACTCTTGAATATGTCCAAATTTAACTTGAAAAAGTTTATGAGATTTATCTTCCTGCTAAACCTTTTCAACGGTTTTTGCTATATCATCAACTTCCAACCATTGAAAATGTCGATAAGAAAGAACTCCTCTTCGGGCAACCTTTTCAAGGTCTTTTCTTCAGACAGGAATATCTGAGCTACAGTTTGGATTCAATTCCAAAATGGATTATTCCGTCAACAGGATTTCTCAGTTCTCCATTACTGTATCCAAATCCATAATCAATTCCCAGCATTCCCAACCTTGTTTCTATACGCAATCCAAAACCGAATCCAAATAACTTTCCAAACCGATATTCGATATTTTCTGCATACCCATAATCTGTAAAAATAAAAGCTCTAGACTTCCTGGATAAGATATAACGAACTTCCAGATTTGTCCAACCAATTCTATAACCATAAAACTGGTTCTCATTGAATCCACGTAAATTTTTACTGCCACCAAGATTAAAAAAATCAAAATTCGTAAGTTTCTTATTTTCAATAATTTTTGCATTCAGGCTGAAAGCCAGCACAAATTTTGATAAAATCTTTTTATAATTTTGCCAGCTAATTTCTACTGCATTTTTGCTTTGATTTTCGCCTTCTAATTTATTCAAAATATTGTAATATTTCAGATAATAACTTTTCCCCTTCTGGGGATTATAAAAATTATCAAGATTATTATATTCCCAGAAAACACCGATTTTTTTATAGGAATTTTTCTGAACTAGTTTGGGTCTCCTGCTTCCGGGAAAAATATCATCTACACCAAGATAGATTCCGTATTTATTGATAAGATCATAATAATATATTTCAGTATCAAAAACTGTTTTGATGTAGGTGGAATCTACCTCTTCGCGTGAAATTAAGAAGTCTCCATTAATCGGATAAGATTTAAAACCGGTTTCATGATATTGCATTTCAATTAAACTTCTCTCTGCAGATAATCGCTGCCAGAATAAAGACAAAGCTCTTCCTGTTCCAAACAGATTGAGAAAATCCAGGTTGATAAAGCCGGTTAATTTATTTTCATTTATCTGTGAATTATCAAATCCTAAAATTGCCGAAAAAAGAGTCATCTTATCTTCTTCAATTTGGAAAACAAGCTGTCTATGATTAATTGGAATAATATCGCAATTCAAGATATAATCCTGTTTTCGGATGTTCTCTTCTGCTAAATTCAGCAATTCGGGTGTAACATTTTTTACATTCTCAATTTGAGAAAGTTCTAATAAAGTTTCATCTTTTGTGGTTTTATTTCCTGTGAAAATGAATTCTTCGAAATAACAGGGTTTATTCTCATTTATCGAAATAAAAGCATTCAGTTCCGATTCCATCCTTTTCAGACTATCCAGTTTTACATTGGCAAATAGAAATCCGTTCAAAAGATAAATTTCTAAAATATTGTGCAGAAGAGGAGATAAATCAGCGAGATCAAGATTTTTCGTCACAAGTTTTTCCAATATTTTCCGTTGGGAAAAATACTTGTTGCCCTTAAGATAAATATTATCAATTTTCAGTTTTTCATTTTCATCGATTTTAAAGAGGATATCTACTTGTTTTGAGCTTTGTGGATACACTTCCGGACTATGAATTTTAACATTGTAAAAACCTTTTTGAGAATAGAGTTCGGAAATATTTTTTACATCCTGGTTCAATGTTTTTTGATTGAAGATTTCTTCTGAATTTGATGAGATTAAGTTTCTCAATTCTTTATCTGTGACGAAATTATTTCCTTCAAAATTAACATTCCTTATTATTATTAAATCTGCTCTGGGGTGAT
>Ga0208648_1002298_pt1 | contig 13589 bp, 11 predicted proteins | sample AntAceMetag02UKL_FD_184772 | JGI IMG/M metagenome (GOLD analysis project Ga0208648, IMG submission 184772) | Saline lake microbial communities from Ace Lake, Antarctica - Antarctic Ace Lake Metagenome 02UKL (SPAdes) (version 2) | ecosystem: Environmental > Aquatic > Non-marine Saline and...
ATTTTCATATTCTTTTACTCGAGCTTTCTTAAACTCTTCTGAAAAAACTCTTCTTTTTCTTAACTTTTTTCCTTGCTTTATCATTTTTTTTCCTCCTAAAATAGTCAACCTATTTCAGGGAAGGACATAATGGTACTTACACAAAAAAACACTTCTTAAATCATTATTCGTTAATCGATATTCGACATTAAATATTCATAGAAACTAAAGTAAAGCGATGAAATTGAAGGGCTTTAACCTTTAAACAGATAACAAATGTAATTTGTATTGATTCTAAATAAACTTTATCATATATTTGCTTTTTGTATTAAACAAACAATCAAGAATTTGAAAAAGCCGGAAATCATATTATTTTATGATAATATAGATGAAAAGCCGTATATACTTAGGCCTTCGTTTGCAAGCCATCATCTTGAAAACGGAACAGATCTAAGATACATTCAAGAATTCCCGGGACATAGCAGTTCTAAAACCACGGAAATTTACACACATGTAGCAAAGACTGATATCAGTAGATTTAAAAATCCTTTAGATTCGATTTATGAAGATAGCGGTTAATAAACAATTACCTTTTACATACCTATTTTGTAGAATATAGGTACTTTTTAAAAGGGGTAATGAAAAAATATAGGTAAACTTATACACAAATGTTACCACACATTTAAAAAAAAGATAAGAAATATGATTAGTAGTTTAATAACCCAAATTGATAACGAAGAAATAGTTTTACCAGCAATACAGCGTGACTTTGTATGGAAGGAGAATAGAATAACAATGATGTTTGACTCAATAATGCGAGGTTATCCACTAGGAATAGTATTATTGTGGGAAACGTACTTGAACATTAAATACAGAGAATTTAATGAAGATTATCAGTCTGACTCAAAATATTCATTTAAAGATAATGATAAAGAAAGCAGACTTAAATTAGTTTTAGATGGACAACAAAGACTGCAATCCTTATTTATTGCTCTGAATGGAAGACTCAATAATAAAATCTTATATTTTGATTTATTGAGCGGAAAGCAAGCAGATGATTTTAGAGAAGTGTTTTTTATTTTTCGTTTTCTTACAAATTCAACAGCAAGCGATATTAATAAAACGACTATTGAAAGAAGAAATGACAACCATAAAAACAACAATAATGAGGAAGAAAAAATTCCTTTGTTTTTTTCAGTAGAAGAAATATTAAATTCAAGTCCAGAAAGTCGCTTGACTCTAAAGAATAAATTTCAAAAAGACTTTATTTTATCCGATGAGGAAGTTTTAAGACTTGAACTTAATATGAACAAACTTATTCATTCAATTACGAATGACCCTAATGTTTTAAAAGTTTCCACAATAGATGAAAACAAACCAAAGGATAGTCAAGACAGAAAATCAGAATCAGATATTTTAGAAGCCTTTGTTAGAATTAATAGGCAAGGAATTACATTAAGCCGTTCCGATTTAATTTTTAGTATGCTAAAATTAAATTGGAAAGAATCATCAGAAGAATTACCTGACTTTATTAGAGAAATTAATGAAGGTAACAATCTTGGAATTGACATTGATTTTGTAATAAGGTCGCTGTTTACAGTTTCCAATTTAGGTTCAAAATTCGATGTTGATTTGTTACGAAAACATTCAAATGTTAAGATAGTAAAGGAAAATTACAAAAGAACTTGTAATGCAATAAGGTCGTTAGTTGACTTTATGGAGGACGAGTGTAATATATTAAACAGCAGTTTAATAGGTGGTTACTTAAATTTAATACCATTGGTTTATTACCTTTCATACACACCTGACAACCTTGTACCAAATGGAGAAATTGCCAAACTGAAAAAAGCAATGTACATTTTTAGTTTCACACGTCCATTTAGCCGATATGGTGATAGTAGAATTGGAAAATTCATTAGAGAAGAATTAAAACCACTATCAGCGAAAAATGATTTTAGTTTCCCATTAGACGAGTCAATTTGGTGGGCAAATTATTGGGAAGGTTATTTATCTTTTGACAAAAGCCTATTGCAAAGAAACAGACATTTGACTTTGCATTTACTTCAAGGAAAACTGGGAACAAAAGTTAAATATTTGAGAAATTCACCTGAACTTGACCATATTTTCCCAAAATCCACTCTTAAAGAAAAGGAATACGACTGGGGCGAAATAAATACTTTTGGAAACTTTTGGATTCTTGCAAAAACAAAAAATCAAAATAAATCAAATAAACACCCTAAAAAATACTTTGCTGATGTTGATGATTCGATACTAAAAAAATCACTGATTGACAGAGATATGTTTGATTTCCGAAAGTACAGTTCTTTTATTAAATGGAGAGAAGAAGAAATTTTGAAGAAGATAAAAAGACTTATTGGGGTAAAAAGAGATGAAATTGATTATGAGACTATTTGGAAAGAAGAATAAAAAAACGTGTGGTAATAAATAGGACTCTGAACGGTCTACAAAGCCTGTTCCGCAATAGCGGAAACCCAGCCAGGCTATGTTGAACTACATCCCATAGCTATGTACTTAACGACGGGTTTTGATGAGTTATCAGGAAATTTCAGGAAAGGAAAAAGACTAATTGGATTTATTTTGAATCACTATATTTGCAGAATTAAGAATTTGTAAATAAAAATTATGGAAATATTTTATTAAAGCTATCCCGAAGGGATTTAGTTCAACAATGTATAAAAATAATAGCCGAATCAGTAGTGAATTCAATGGTTGTAGCCCGCTTCAGCTTTTGTGTAACTTGATAGGAAAGTGCCACGTAGTCGGCTACTATTTTTATACGCGACCGTTAGCGGTCATTCTGAAAAAGCGTTTTGAGTTCACAAATTTAAAATTGTTATCTTTGGATTTATTTAGAAATAAAATATGACAGAGAAAATACTTATACAGAAAATTGTAGATTATTTTGAGACAAATATTTTTAGTAATCATATTGAAGCATCACTAAAAAAAAACTCAAAGTTAAAGTCCTACAACATTAACCCTATCGTTGTAAAATATCTATCTAAAGTTCTTGAAGGAAATTACAGCCCAGAAGGAGTTGCAAAAGCCTTATTTTATCCTCGTGTACTTGGGACTTCTATAAATACATCTTTTGGAACTAGAATTCAAAATATGTTTGCTGACCTTGGTATTGCGAGTGGTTCACTTATAAAAGGAATGGATATAGAATTTGTTGACAAAATTGACCAAAGAAAAAAATGGTGTCAATTAAAGTCAGGTCCGAATACAATTAATTCGGAAGATGTTAAGCCATTAATTCAAAAATTCACTAAAACCATAAATTTAGCAAGAACAAATAAGGCTTTTAAAGGAATAAGTAATTCTGATTTTATTGTAGGTGTACTCTATGGGGAACCAAATGAATTAAGTATGCATTATAAAGCTATTGACAAAACCCATCCTGTAATTATTGGTAAAGATTTTTGGCATAGAATAACAGGCTTTCCAAATTTTTATAATGGTTTGGTTTCTGAACTACATAAAAGTATTAATAGTATAGACACAAAAGATTTAATAAATAAAGGCTGTAATACTTTGGCGGCAGAAATTAAAACTTCACCACTTTTTGACTTTTCATAGTATAAAATTCATTTAAGAATTTCACAATTGAAAATCCAATTTCTTGTCCTAAATTAACAGGAACTGCATTTCCAATCTGTTTATATTGTTGTGCCACTGAACCAGAGAATTTCCATTCATCAGGAAAAGTTTGAATGCGAGCATATTCTCTAACAGTAAAAGGACGGGTTTCTTCTGGATGACATCTCTCGGTTTGCTTTTGAGCAGGACTACAAGTTAACGTTAATGAAGGTTCATCCCAGCCAATCCTACGAGCCATTCCAGTTTTACCACCTCCTAAATAAAAGCTACCACCCATGTACTCTTTCTGGATTTCAACTGGTAGGTCACGCCAGTATCCTTTTGGGGGAACAAGGTCAAGAATTTTCTTTTTGTATTTTGGATAGCTTGCCCCTTCTGACTTTGGAACATCAGTATCGTAAAGTTCACTTTTTTTCAGTGCATCTTCCAAGTTGTAAATTTTGCTATGGGGTTTTGGATATTCAAAATTTATATCAATATCTTTTCTAATTCCTACCAAGATTATCCTTTCCCTCTTTTGCGGAACCCTATAATGAATTGCTTTTAAAACTTTAATAGGCACAACATTATATCCAACTTCATCGAGAATTGAAATCATTCCTCGTAAGGTCTTTCCATTTTCGTGACTTAATAACCCACGTACGTTTTCACCAATACAAATTGCAGGATTGACTTCTTGAACAACTCTAGCAAACTCATAGAAAAGTGTACCCCGGGCATCATCAAGTCCAAGCTTCTTACCAGCATAACTAAAGGCTTGACAAGGAAATCCACCTGTAACTACATCAACTTTATTTCTAAAATGAGTAAAATCAAAATCTTTAATATCGCCCTCTAATACATTCCAATTAGGTCTGTTACTTTTAAGCGTTTGACATGCCCATTTATCAATTTCATTTAATGCCACACATTTCAGACCTGCCTTTTCCAAACCAACAGCTAGTCCGCCAGCACCTGCAAAAAGTTCTAATACTGAAAACTGTTTTTTAGGTTCTATAAAATTTGAAACTTTATTATCAATAATATCATCAAATAATGAACCTAACAGTGTTTGAACATCAGATTTTTTATAAACCCGATAATTTGAAACAGGTTCTCGTAAAGCATTTAATATGCCTTCTTTATCCCATCTTCGTAAAGTTTCTTTACTTTTACCAATAAGCTCTGCTGTTTCTGATAATGACAAATAATCCTTCATATAACCACATTATTAAACCTTATTCAATGGTTACAAAAATACAATTAATTTTGACATGGCAAAAAAAGATAAAGAAAAAGAACGAACAGCTAATAAATAGGACTCTGAGCGAACTGTAAGACCCGGCGATGAGTTCTCCGAGAAATCGGAGCAGGCTATGTTGAACTACATCCCATAGCTATGTACTTATCGACGGTTTTTAATGTTTTGCCTGGAAATTTCGGGAAGGAAAAATGAGTAATTGGATTTATTTTGAATCATTATATTTGCAGATATAAGAATTTGTAAATAATAATTATGGAAATATTTTATAAAAGCTATCCCTAGGGGATTTAGTTCAACAATGTATAAAAATAATAGCCGAGGCATAAGTAAAATCAAGGGTTGCAACCCGCTTCCCCCGATAGCTATCGGGGTCTTGTAACCTGATAGTTATAAAGCCCGCAATCGGCTACTATTCTTATACTTACCGGGTTGTGTGCAATATAAGACAAATTAACCATGAGCAAAGTTATAATTCTGAATTTCCCAACACATGGATGTATTAATCCTCTGCTTGCTACAGTTTCTGAATTGGTAAATAGAGGAGAAGAAATCATTTACTATTGTACTGAAGAGTTTAGAAATAAGATTGAAAAAACAAGAGCTGAATTCCGACCTTTTCAAGGTTTAATTAATGAATTTAAATATTTCAAGAATGATAATTTATTTGTTGCTCTCAAATTGACCGTTGAAATGACTGTCGATAAGCTGGATTATAATTTAGATATAATTCGTAAAGAAAACCCTGATTATATCATCCATGATTCATTATGTACTTGGGGTAAACATATTGCATCAATTTTGGGTATTCCAGCAATTAACCTTATGCATTCTTATCCTATCACAAAATCCTCAATCTCTTTAACTGCCTATACTGCTCCTTTCCTTATAAAAGTTGGGTTATATAAATTAAAAAATAACTTCAAACATATTCTTAAAAAAAAGTATGGCATTAAGTTATCCCTTGGAGATGTTTTAATTAATAAAGAAGATCTAAATATTGTCTATACATCAAAACAAATGGAGCCCAATGTATTCCAATCAGAAAGCACCTATCGTTTTGTTGGACCATCAATGTTTTTTAAAAATGAATCAACTAATTTCCCTTTTAATGAATTGAATAATAAAAGAGTTATTTATGTTTCATTAGGAACACTGCATAATAATAATCTGGGTTTTTATAAAACTTGTTTAAGAGCTTTTAGCAATACTGAGTACTTTGTTGTAATTGCAGTTGGCTTCGAGACAGATTTGAAGGAATTCAATAATATCCCTAATAATTTTTTGATTAAACAATCTGTACCCCAGCAGAAGCTTCTAGAACATGTTGAGTTATTTATTACTCATGCTGGTATGAATAGTGTAAATGAGGCTATTTGTAGTGGTGTGCCTATGCTTTTACTACCACATCAATTTGAACAAGAAATGATTGCTAAAAGAGTAGAAGAAATGGGAATTGGTATAGAAACGAACATAAAGAAAATTACACCAAAAAAATTGTTTCGAAATGCCACTCATCTGACAACGAATTCAAAATACAAAAAGCAAGCTATAAAATTTAAATCTATTTTTAACAAAGAGGAAAAAAATTCTCATATAAAAGCTGCAGATGAGATTTTACATTACATAAAGGATAAAATATCATGAGTATAAAACAGAGTTGGATTAATTATCTATATACTATTTCAACAGGTTCTAAAAAGATTCGAAACCTGCTTACACCTATTGGAGTTATAATTTTGGGTGTATTTATACTCATATTCATTTCAGCAGCAGTTTATACTGATAATATACTGAATTTACCAAGCTTAAATTTAGATAATTGGAGCATAATAATTATTCCCTTTTTTTTGATAGTTGGCTTTTTCTTTGTTGGATGGTCAGTAATATATTTTTTAAAATCAAAAGGAACTCCTGTACCTGCGAATCCTCCACCAAATTTAGTAATTACTGGTCCATATGCATATTCTCGAAATCCTATGTTGACAGGTATCTTCTTTCTAATATTTGGAACCGGGTTTTGGATTAGTAGTTTTTCTCTGGTTCTGATTTTTACTCCATTATTTATTATTACCAATGTACTTGAATTAAAAAAAATTGAAGAACCAGAACTCGAAAAACGTTTCGGACAGGAATATACAGACTATAAGAAAAAGACACCAATGTTCATTATTAACTTGAAATTTGCACACAGAATAAATAAATAATAATACTGCACACAATAAATAGGACTCTAAGCGGTCTGTAAGACCGAGCGATGAGTCCATGTTGAACTACATCCCATGGCTATGTACTTAACGACGGGTTTTAATGTTTTGCCTGGAAATTTCAGGAAGGGAAAAAACTAATTGGATTTATTTTGAATCATTATATTTGCAGATATAAGAATTTGGAAATAAAAATTATGGAAATATTTTATTAAAGCTTTCCCATAGGGATTTAGTTCAACAAAGTGTAAAAATCATTGGGCAATAAGCAGGTAAATTAAATATGAGTGCTTTTAATAAAAATGTAAATTGTAAGAAAGTGTAGTGCTTTAAAATGCCTAACGCTTCTTACACTGAACGTTACCCAACATTCATAAAAAAATAAAATAAACACATGAAAAAAATATCAATTAAAAATCTGAGTATTATTGCTACATCAACGAGTATTTTAATTGGCTGCAACACAGCTTCAAAAAAGACTGAAGAAGAAAAACAGCATCCAAATATTTTATTTATATCAGTAGATGACCTGCGACCGGATATAGGTGTATATGGCAATCCATACATAAAAACACCTAATATTGATGGTGTCGCCTCAGAGGGTATAACTTTTAGAAATACCTATTGTCAAGCAGCAGTTTGTGCTCCCTCCAGAGCAAGTCTGATGACCGGTGTAAGGCCGAATTCAAATCATGTATGGCATTTGGCGGATAAATTCAGAGAGATTAATCCTGACATAATCACAATGCCTCAGCATTTCAATAAATTTGGTTACCACACAGTAAATATTGGTAAAATCTTCCATAATTACATGCCTGATTCTATTTCGTGGGATGAGCCTGATTTGCGCCCTTCAAGATACCTGCGTCCTGAATGGTTAAAACGAGATGGTGAAACATTTTATATAAATGAGAATACTCAACGAAAACAGAAAATCAAAAGAGATTCCATCATCTCTCTACGGCCAAATTATTATGCAGACGGATGGAACAATGGACCGGCATGGGAAATGGAGGTCGTACATGATACTATGTATTATGATGGAGCCCAAACCAAATTAGCAATAAAAACGTTAACCCGATTATCAAAGAGCGACCAACCTTTTTATCTGGCATTAGGGTATTTTCGTCCGCACTTGCCATTTGCAGCACCTAAAAAATATTGGGACTTATACGATAGGGATAGTATACCGCTGGCCAGAAACTCTTTTGTTCCTAAAAACTCACCTATTATGTCTATGAATTCCATGTATGAACTAAGAGGCTATGATGGTTTTTCGCATCTTGAACACCCTACTAAAAATAAATTAGGAGTAGACACAGCCAGAGTTTTAAAACATGGATATTATGCAAGTGTAAGCTATATTGATGCCCAAATTGGAAAACTAATCCGAAAGCTTAAAGATTTGGATATTTACGATAATACCATAATCATTATTTGGGGAGACCATGGATGGAAATTAGGCGAACACAATAGTTGGTGCAAACAATCTAACTACAATATCGATATTCATACCCCAATGATAATATATAGCCCAGATCAAAAAAATAAGGGCAAACAAACTTTCGCTATTACCGAACTAGTCGACATATTTCCTTCTTTATGCGAAATGTGTAACATTGAAGTTCCTGACTATATGGAAGGGACAAGTTTTGTGCCTTTATTAGAGAACCCTGATAAAGAATGGAAAACAGCTGCTTTTAGTCAGTTTCATAGACGTCCGAAAGTAACACCTGATGGGAAACGCTATATGGGCTATTCCATGAAAACGAACAAATACCACTACGTTGAATGGTATTATTGGGATAATGTAATCAAACAAAAAGGTGTGTATGTAATTAATGAGCTATATAACAACGAAATTGATCCTGATGAAAATGAAAACATAGCTCTTCGAGAAGAAAACGCAGTATTGATTAAAGAATTATCGAATCAATTATCGAAAGGTTGGAGAGAAGTAAAAACAAATATTGAGAAATAAAGAAATTGTTAACAAAAAATAAACTGCATAAAACGCAGTTTATTCAGAACGTTGTTGCAGTAATAAAAAAAAACGAATGAGAAATTTATTTTTAATCATAGGGCTTAACCTTATATTTTTTAGTTCTAGTTGTCAAGGAATTAAATCAATACTGGTTCATGCTAAAGACTATGAGATTGTGGCAGAAGAAAATATAAAATTAGAGGCTAACAAAAGAACTATTAAAGAATTCTCGATTATTTCAGACGCAAATACATATGATGAATTTGCTCAAACATCAATGTTAGCCGCTTATGAACTAAGTAAAAAACACAAAATCGACTTAATAATTATAATGCTTGTACCAAGTAAAGAATTGGTGAGAACGAATTATTATTATGCTATGGTGGAATACGCCTCAGATAATAAGGGAGCAACAGGTTTGCCCGGATTAGACGAAAAATTATTTACAAAAGGAAAATGGTTTGCAAGATCTTCACAAAATACTTTATCAGAGGATGAATTACTAATGGTAAGTTTATGGGTTAAATATCAAAAAGACTTTCCAAGTAAAAACGCGTTTAGCAGCCTTTCCTATGATGATGAATCTTTAAGAATACACATTGCTAATGAACTTCATATCAAAGTTGAAGACGTTGAACTACCTAATATTATTAGAAATAAGTATAAAATTAAAGAGGTAAAATATTGGATGTATCCAGAACCTGATTGAAGAAATAACTACTGCCAATAAATAGGCCTCTGAGCGGTCTGTAAAGCCTGTTCCGTCAAAGCGGAAACCCAGCGATGAGTCCTGCGGGAAATCGGAGCAGGCTATATTGAACTACATCCCATAACTATGTACTTAACGACGGGTTTTAATGTTTTGCCTGGAAATTTCAGGAAGGGAAAAAACTAATTGGATTTATTTTGAATCATTATATTTGCAGATGTAAGAATTTGGAAATAAAAATTATGGAAATATTTTATTAAAGCTATCTTGAAGGGATTTAGTTCAACAATGCATAAAAATAATAGCCGAGACTATAGTAAATTCAAGGCTTGTAGCCAGCTTCAACTTTATTGTAACTTGACAGGAAAATGCAACGCAGTCGGCTACTATTCTTATACTCGCCGTTTTGTCACATTTCGGGCAAACATCAATAATAACCGCAATTAATGTTTGAGGCATGTTTAAAACAACTTTTTAATGCCAAAACCTGACTAGACATTATTTTGTATATAATTTAATGTTTGTGCGGCAAAAATTAGTATTTTTGAGGTCTGACTTAAATTAAACATTAAAAATCAGACGAACTAATGAAAGAAATACTTTATCCAATCAACCCTGACAGAAATATTCCTTGGAATAATATTCCACCATTACCAATCAGAAAAGAGCTATATCAAACAATTGAAATTCTGGAAAAGCTGGGAGATGCAAAAGCAGCTTTAGCAAGACTTCATGGACGGAGTGTTGTGATTCCAAATCAAGGACTATTGATTAATACAATAAGCTTGCAAGAAGCAAAGATATCCAGTGCAATTGAGAACATATTTACAACTGATGATGAATTATATAAAGCGTACAGTGATCAAAATACTGAATCAACAGGATCATCCAAAGAGGTATTAAGATATAGAGAAGCCCTTTGGTCTGGCTACAACTATTTACAAAAAACCAGACAATTTAATCAGGACTACTTTATACAGGTATTTCAAGAAATAAAGCAAACAACCGATGGAATTCGCCCAGAGTTTTTGAATACAACTATTAAACAAGGCGGAACTGGACAAAATGCTGGGAGCATCATATATACTCCCCCTAGAGGTATGATCATAATTAAGGATAAGTTAAACAATCTTATTAACTTTTTAAATGATGATGAACAATATCGAATTGATCATTTACTAAAAATGGCCATAGCTCATTTTCAGTTTGAAGCTATTCATCCCTTTCGTGATGGAAACGGTAGGACTGGCCGTATATTTAATATACATTATTTGACTAATAAAGGTCTGCTAGATGTTCCAATATTGTTTCTTAGTAGATACATTCTAGATCACAAGGATGATTATTACTCAAGCTTAATGGGAGTCTCGCAAAGAGGCAACTGGAAGAACTGGATACTTTTCATGTTGAAAGCCATTGAAAGCACCTCCAATATTACATTCCATAAAATCAATGAGATTGTATCTGTAAAAGACACAATCCTAGAATTCGTAAGGAAAGATAATAGAAAATTCCGTAACCCAGAACGTCTCATAGAGTTCTTGTTTACTCAACCGTTTACCAAGGTAAAACAGATAGTTAATGCTGGAATTTATGCGGAAAATACAGCAAGGAATTATCTCAACAAGTTGTGCGACATGCAAGTAATGGAGAAAAAAGAAATAGAAGGTCATCATTATTATTTAAATTTAGAACTATACCGAATACTTTCGGAGTAAATCATCAAAGCTTATTTACATAAACAGACCTCAAAGAAGAATGAATAAAACGTGGCACAATCGAATAGATGGCTGACTCCGAAAACTCGGAGTCGGTACACCTCTCACACCACTAAGCGTCAGTACGGACTTAGCGCTTATCTAAATCATGGGAAACAGCGGATAATTTCTACAATTGGGTGAACCTTTTTGATACAAATTAAATAAACATTTCCCTTACAGTTTTATTTCCAATATTTTTGCATTTTTTCCTTAGGTTTCAGTTTCTTTTACTATCTTTGGGAAAGGATTTATAAAATTCTATACATTGTCTGCAAAAAGAAAAATAAGATGTAGCATTATAAACCAACTAATTTAAAACTATATAATTATGAAATGGATGAAAAAAAAACTAACAAGCAGTTCAGGTGCTCCTGTTGCTGACAATCAAAATGTGATAACTGCCGGTAAAAGAGGACCAATGCTATTACAAGATGTTTGGTTTCTTGAAAAACTGGCTCATTTTGACAGGGAGGTGATTCCCGAAAGACGGATGCATGCAAAAGGTTCAGGCGCCTTTGGAATATTTACGGTTACGCATGATATTACAAAATATACAAAATCAAAAATGTTTTCTGAAATCGGTAAAAAAACAGAAATGTTTGTACGGTTCTCTACAGTAGCCGGTGAACGTGGAGCAGCAGATGCTGAAAGAGATATTCGCGGATTTGCCATGAAATTCTATACCGAAGAAGGGAATTGGGATTTAGTGGGAAATAATACACCCGTATTTTTTCTAAAAGACCCTTTAAAATTTCCTGATTTAAACCATGCCGTGAAAAGAGACCCACGTACTAATTTGAGAAGTTCCATGAATAATTGGGATTTTTGGACAAACCTCCCTGAAGCAATTCATCAGATTACAATTACCATGAGTGAAAGAGGAATTCCATTGTCATATCGACATATGAATGGATACGGTAGCCATACATTTAGTTTTATTAACAGTAAAAATGAACGGACTTGGGTAAAGTTTCATTTTAAAACACAACAGGGCATTAAAAATCTCACCGACCAGGAAGCTGAAGCCGTAATAGGAAAATGTAGAGAAAGTCATCAGCGTGATTTACTGGAAAGTATCAATAAAGGCGATTTCCCAAAATGGAATATGAAAATTCAAGTGATGACTGACAAACAAGCCAAGAAATGCAAGTTCAATCCTTTCGATTTAACAAAAGTATGGTCGCATAAAGAGTATCCGCTAATTGATGTAGGATATTTTGAGTTGAACAAAAACCCTGAAAACTATTTTGCAGATGTTGAACAGGCTGCATTCAACCCTGCAAATATCGTTCCCGGAATCGGATTCTCCCCTGACAAAATGCTACAAGGAAGATTGTTTTCATACGGAGATGCACAACGTTATCGTCTGGGGGTAAATCATCAGCAAATCCCTGTAAATAAATCAAGATGCCCTTTCTTAAATATGTTTCACAGAGATGGACAAATGAGGGTTGATGGAAACTATGGTTCTACCATAGGATATGAACCAAACAGTTTTGGTGAATGGCAAGAGCAAGCTGAATTTAAAGAACCTGCATTAGAAATTGATGGAGCAGCTGACCATTGGAATCACAGAGAAGATGATGATGATTATACGCAAGCCGGTGATTTATTCAGGTTGATGAATAAAGAACAACAACAGCTTTTGTTTGAAAATACGGCAAGAAATATGGGTGATGCACCAAAAGAAATAAAAGTCCGTCATATTAAAAATTGTTTGCAAGCCGATGAAGCATACGGAAATGGTATTTCAAAAGCGTTAGAGATTTCGATGAGTGATGTAAAATAGTAAGGAGTGAAAACTTTTGGCATATACTCAAGTTTTGGCTAACTCCGAGATTTCGGAGGCGATACACGTTTCATACCACCATACTTCAGTACGGACACAGCGCTTATCAAAATCATTGAAACAGCGGATAAACTCTGTAATTGGGTGAAACTTTTTGGTACAAGCTTCGAAACGCCGAGTAGGCAAGGGGAATTTCACCCCAAGCCTCTCACAGAACCGTACGTGATAGTCTCCCGTCATACGGCTCTTCTAATATGAATTACAATTAAACTCTTCCTCTTTTGAGTTGGTAAAATGTGA
>Ga0208648_1002307_pt1 | contig 13547 bp, 8 predicted proteins | sample AntAceMetag02UKL_FD_184772 | JGI IMG/M metagenome (GOLD analysis project Ga0208648, IMG submission 184772) | Saline lake microbial communities from Ace Lake, Antarctica - Antarctic Ace Lake Metagenome 02UKL (SPAdes) (version 2) | ecosystem: Environmental > Aquatic > Non-marine Saline and Alkaline...
CCCAATTGTATTTGTTCGACATCCTGGTTTGCGGGCAATGAATTTAAAGCAAAATGCCTACTTCCGGAAATGGAATAAAAGCTGGGGGCATGGCCTGTAATAAAATAGGAATCGTATTGAAGATCGAAATCAAAAGTAGCTTCGGGATGCAAACGAATTTTTGTTTGCTGGGCAGTGTTGGCTTCATTGTCCCTGGCAGTAAGCAAAATCATGTCAGTACTTTCCTGTTGCGATTTATACCAATCCTGTGTACTATGGACCCTGGCATCGGCAGGAATTGTTAGCGACCCGCCTGAACTTCCGGTGTAAACCATAAATCCATTGTGGGCCGGAATAATGCCATCGGTCAGTGTTTTATAACTTGCGTCGTCCGCATCCCAAATCTGGGGTTCCCCTCCAATAGAAGTCGATTTATTCCAGGAACCCGATGTCCAGTCGATGGCAGATGAAAAGGGATTTCCCAAAAGGTGCGTACCACCATAAAAGGAGGTTCCGGTATGCGAAAGATTGCTTATTGGAATATCAGCGATATTTAGCGTGCCGGTAATATCTTTTGTATCTTCAGTTTTATAAGAAACAAGGTAAGCCTCACCCGGAACAAAACCCGTAATACTATTTCCCGGAATCTTTTGGTTTAACCATAAATTGCCTGATTCCGACCAGGAAAAAAAATCATAATCCGCAGCGGGAACCACAATAAAGTCAGAGTCAGCCAGGGGTAAACTTTTCACCGGGGAAGATAAAAAATGCCAGCCATGCACAGCATCATTTTGTCCAGCGATAAATCTTTGAGTTGTAGCTTCTACATCTTCACTGCTTTGAATAAGCGAAGAAGTAGCTGAAGCATTGCTTTGCAGGAACAAACTTGTTTCTGCAGCTGAAACAGTTAGTGATCCGTTAACGCTTAAATCCCCTTCAGGGTTCAGTGTAAATGAACCCGCTTCTATAAATAAATCGTTAATACTTCGAGAGCCTGCCAATGTAACATCATGGTTTATTTCAACACTTATAGTTGCGGCATCCGGGACAACATCATCCAACCATGTGGCTGCTGCACTCCATTCACCGTCGGTAGCAGAGCGCACATAATTGTATCTGAAGTGGGCTGTGTAATTGGATGTATTTCCATTGTTATTATCATATTCTGATTTGTTAGGATCAGTCCCATCAACCTTGGTATAAATTTCTAAAGTATATTCACCCGCAGACAAGCCCTCCAACAAATTGATGGTTTTTCCCAAAAATCCCCATTTCTGATTCCCGGTTTGGGTGCCACCAATATCTTCCATTAAGGAGATTACTTCACTTGTGAAGACTGGTGAATCAGGTCTGTTTCCTTTTGGATAAATAGTATAGAACAAGTTGCCACCAGTAACATCACCACCACTACTTTTCCAGGATTTAATATCATAGCTTGACAGCTCAAAAACATCGCTTCCTGTAAAAGTACCGAAATCATAATCCTGGTAATTTCCTGCGCCATTGTCCCAAACTGTCAAGGGAGTGGATGTTCCATCAACATTAAACCCGGCATAAGATCTTTGGTCGTTCCACAAGCCCCAGGCGCCAACCCGGTAAATTACGTAACTACGTCCCGGAACATCAAGCCAGATTGAATTGGAAATGCCATTGGCGTCTTCGACTGATACCACTGAATTTGGTGAATTGCCGGTAAGTTCAGAAAGCTGTGTGCCAACAGAAATCCCATCTACCTTCTGGCTAAATGTGGCCTGATCACCACCGAAATTAATGGCAATTACCAGGTCTTTAAATCCGGCGTCACCTTTTATCTGGTAAACCATAAGGCTGGAGTTTGTACCCGCACTATTTGGAAATGTGATTAAATCATTATTCAGGTAAGTCCGCCCATTTGCACCATGAATATAATCCTGATGAATTTGCATGAGCTGCGATATCTGGGTTTTCAAGCCCGCTTTGTTTGGAGGGTAATAACTCTCTCCAGGCACCTCGTATCCAAAAAAATCAGGATAAAAAACAGTTGGAAGCCCTATTTGGTTATTGGTTAAAAGATAGGTGTAGGCCAAAATAGGATTGTTTTGAATGAGGGAAGCAAAACTCGATTCACCCCGAAAATCATGATTGTTCGCGAAGGTTACCACATTCGTGCCGGCCAGTTTACCTTGGTCAACAATACTCGCCCCAAACACATTTCGTGCATCATAGCCATACTCGTCGCAGGCCCTGCGCAAAGCATCACGCAACGAGAAATCAAAAATCCTTGGCGCAATGGCTTGTTTGGTATCTTCATCCATGTAAAAGTAAACATCTTTCACCCAACCCGAAAGTTCATCAGTATCTGTTCCATACCATTCGCCAACAACCATGGGCGGATCCATTCCTTCTTCATGAAGGTTGTCTAACAGGTCACCAACGAATTCAGGCGTAAAATGCTTGATGGCATCCATGCGAAACCCCCTGATTCCAATATCGCTCCAGTTCCATCCTGTCCAGGCAAACAATTTATCGCGGGTATCAGTTTGAAACTGATCGTAATCGTAATAAAAGTACATGCCGTCCCAATCGCCTGAGAGGTTTGTGGAACGATCGAGATTTGGTTTAAAATTACTCCAGTTCATAATTCCCTGGCCACTGGGCATGTACTGGTAATCTGTATAGGTTTTGTAATACAGGTCGTCAACAATGTCCATGTTACGAGACACCGACCAGATTCCATGGATGTACATATCAGAATAGCCACTGTTACGATTTCCGAATGTAATAAAAATGGCATCGCCGTCAGCGTTGAAATCATTAGCAGCTATGCTCAATTTGAACTCGTCTATACCACATCCCCCATTATCAACTTGTGCATTTATATCCCGTCCCAGGGAAATGGTATTGAAAGGCTCATCGGGATCACAATCAACACCACCATTGTCTTCACTTTCAAATATTGCTGCACCCTGGTAGCCCACCTGGCTTGTCTCAAAATAAACTTTGTATTCCCAGTCGTAAAACTTGCTATGCTGCGATTTTGATCTTAACTTAAAATAATAATCCCCGGCACCGTTTCCTGACCCGCCACCGAGAGGCAGTACAACCTGCATCCTGTCGTAAGGGAAAGGGTTTGCCCCGGCATCTGCTTTTGACCAGTCATAAAAATTCACGATATAATCTTTTAAACCGGGATTATCTTCAACAGCCCCACCATCGCGGTGATTATAGACCACATCAGCAATGGGTAAAATGCCCTGTCCGTTAAGGGCCGTAACCAGCTCATTAACATCAGTACGTGTGCCAAAACCCGTCGCACCCTGGTTATACTCACCATAATCATACAGATCTTTTGGGTCGTAGCCGTTGCTCCAGCTACCGGAGGAGGTCCTGCTAAGTGGAGGAAGCCAAAGCATGGTAAAACCTGCATCACCAAGTTGACTTGCTTTGTTCGTTAATGAGTCGGCCCAGTTTGCGCCCGCTGCTGTTTTTGGGTAGTCCCAATACCAACCCTGCATCATAAAATCCTGTGAATAACCAACAAATAGCAAAAAGAAAAAGACAATAGTAATTGTATGTTTTTTGAAATTCTGGTTCATATCTTTTGTATTAATCACGTTATTAGGGGGCAAAGTAAAACATAAATTCAGAACTCGGTATCCACTTCAAATTGTTGGGGGCGTTTTTTTGTCTGGAGTTCTAAATTTAGCCATTAACTTACTGTCATCTTACAACAAATGCCTCAGCGGCAATAGCACCCATTCAAAAAACTTTTGAATCATCGGGCGGCGTTTCCAGGTTTCGTAGTCGAAGGGCTCACATTTATTGATTGTGCTGTTGATGTGCTTTTGAATGAGACCTGCGATTTCGGGATTGGAACCCACCAGTGCTATTTCGTGCATATATCTGAAACTCCGATAGTCGAAATTTGGAGACCCGATTGAGAAGATTTTATTATCGACCAGAAGAATTTTTGCGTGCAGGTTGTGGGTTTGAAAATAAAGAAACTTGATGTTGTTGTTGTGCAGCATTTCGAGGTAGCGGCCATGTAAAATATTCACCATCCGCACATCCGAATTCTGGGGTATAATCACTTTTACCACCACACCTCTGTTGGCGGCATCCATTAGTTTCTTTCTCAATTTGAAGCCGGGAAGGAAATAGGGTGTTTCTATGACGATTTCGCTGATAGCACTGCGGATCAGCATTTCGTAACGTTTCTTGATTTTTTGCCGGGTAACGGATGGAACATCCCTGATAACTTCGCAATTGTTGTACAGCAGGGTTTTTGTAAGACTGCTGCGGTAGCGGATGTATTTGTTATAAATCTTGAAATCCTGAAAGAAGACCTTTTTAAATTCATGGATTATACCGCCATACATCCGCAACATACTTTCGCGCCATATGATGTTGTATTCGGTGAGATTGGATGAACCTATGTAGGTAATTTTATCGTCGATCAGTAATAATTTCCTGTGGTTTCGACGGTGGCTGCGTGTGAAAAAATCGACATTGATTTTAATTTTCTGAAAAAACCTGACTTCGCCACCCGCTTTTATCAATTCATCAAAAAAGTCATCGGGTAGGGAACTGCTACCCCAGGAATCGATCAATACTTTTACTTCAACACCCTGCTTTGCTTTACTGGTGATTGCATCCCTGAACTTCATGCCAATGGTCTGGTGCCCGAATTTGTAGGTTTCGATATAGACATAGCTTTTGGCTGCCCTGATATCATCAAGCATGGCATTGTAATACTTGATGGGGTCATCAAACAAAATGAAATCCTTATTTATATTTTCTGCCATAGGATGTGAATTCAAATCGTTTCAAAAATAGTCATTTTTCTGTTTCATTATTCCAGAAAAAAAATCCCCCCTCCGTCAAATAAGGGGCCGTCGTATAACTCGATAATTTCAAAATCGGCCTTCCTGATGAATTGTTCAATATTTTTTCCATCGGAAAGATAGTTGAGGCTGCCCATGAAATAAACTGTATTTCCCAAAACCCCACAAGTCCCGCCAATAAATCCATTGTTGAAACCCGGAAGCAGGATACCGTCGGGGTTTACATAAAGCACATCTATTCCAAACTTTGTCAGGGTAGCATAAATCCCCTTGTCCGAAGTCATCATTTTATCATCATTCAATGCCAACAGGTTACAACGGGTGTAGCCTTGTGGGACATGAATTTTAGTTTTTTCTCCGGCAGCTTCAATAAGTTTGGGATCGCTAATTTTAAGATTATGGATTAAATACTTTGTGGTAAGCACGGCATTGTATTTTGCTGTGTGGGGATATTTGTTGCCAACTGCGAAATCGCCCTCAAGGAATTTAATGTTGTGGCTATTCAACAGTCTTTTGTACGTTTCAGGTAAGTTTGGCGAAGTGAGGATAAAATCCGAAAATTGGGTGATAAAAATATCCGGATGGCCTGAAATGGTTTCATATACCAAACCATTGGTAGAAAAGCCAACAACATCCCCGAACTCCCCAAGGTTTTCTATTGCCATTTCAGGTGTCCTGTTATCAACTAAAATCAGCATAATAATTTCTACCGCTAAGGTTTTGATCGGTTTTAAACCGAACACTTTTAAACTTAATGAGTAACTTATTTTTATTGGTGGATTGATACCCAACAGCATAATTTATTTGCCCGGAAGGGATGAATATTTCAACTGTTTCTTTTGAACCTTTCGCGAAGAGACCTTGCAATGCCTCTTCCCACAGTTTGGTTAATACCAGTTCTTTGAAAGAAACATGAAATGGACCGGCAATCAAATCCCCACCAAATAGCAAACCATCAGAAGGGTGAAGCCCGGTGCGGATAATGTTGATCCCGGCTTCTTCGAAAATGCGGTAAACTTTGGCAACTACTTCAACAGCTTTGTCTAAATCCAAAGGCACAAATTTCCCTGAATTAAAAAGCTTTTCCAAAGGGGTGTCTTTTATCACCAAAGCTGGATATATCCTAACATCCTGAGCATTTAGTTCAACAAATGATTTTGCTGTTGCCACAGATTTTTCAGTAGAATCGCCCGGCAAACCAACCATCATTTGCAGACCTAATCTGAAACCGTAATCAATAATCAATTTGCTTGCCTTCAACGTGTTTTCAGCAGCGTGCCCCCGCCCTGATTTTCGCAAGACCTCATCATCCATCGACTGTGCCCCAAGTTCAATTGTTTGCACTGAATACTCTTTTAGCATTTTTAGTTTTTCCTTGTCAATAAAGTCGGGCCGGGTTGACAACCTTATCCCCATGACCTGCTTGTTTTTGATAAAAGGCTGTATGGCTTCAAGGTAGCTTTGCTGCGTAGCAATGGTCAGACCGGTAAATGTCCCTCCGAAAAAACCAACTTCAATAATTGAATTTGATGATGGAATAGTAGCAAGATGTTTCTCGATAATCTGAACAACATCTTCCGGGCCGGGAATGTCAACATGGCCCGAAATCTTTTCCTGGTCGCAAAAGATGCACTGGAAAGGGCAGGCCTGCATTGGGATAAATATGGGTATGGTAAAGTGTTTTTGTTTCATTTACAGCTTCAAAATTAGTTTTTAATTTAATGATAGAAAAAAAAGATGCTGCCATCAAATTAGTGGCTTATCGAGATTTCATTAGCGGATGAATAAATGGTTATAGACCTGCCTCTGCCGGCAGGCAGGTTTCTCCCTGCGGTCGAAAAGACAGCACTTGATTTAGGGTATATGGGGAGCGGAACATCGGGCGCAAAGCGCCCGATGTTCCGCTCCCCCCAACTAGATTACCACCTTGTCTTTTCAATGGAGCGAAGCGACTGAGAAATCTATTTTATCATACCAATACAAAAACATGTCTTTTGATTAGAAAGATGTGGGTCAAAAAACGTGCAGTCCTAAATTTTTTATACATTTGGCTAATGACCTTATTTAATGATTTCATATCGTTGATATTCCCGCAAATTTGCGCCGCATGTGGGAAACTGCTATTCAAAAACGAAGAGATCATCTGCACCAAATGTTTGTACAAACTTCCAAAAACGAACTTTCATAAAAGCGCCGACAATCCTGTAATGCAAATATTCTGGGGGCGCATACAGCTTCATTCGGCTGCTGCCTTTCTTAATTTCACAAAGTCGGGCAAGGTGCAGCACCTCGTACATCAATTGAAGTATAAACATAAAACGGAGGTGGGCATTTTGCTGGGTGAACTTTATGGGAAGGATTTGAAAAGTGCTGATTTGTTTAGTAGTGTGGATATTGTCATCCCGGTTCCCCTGCATTGGAAAAAGCAAAAGAAACGTGGTTTCAACCAGAGCGAGATGTTTGGCCGGGGCCTTGCCAAAAGCATGAATGCTAAACTCGACACCAAATCGCTAATCCGAAAAGTTGATACTCCGACGCAAACCAAAAAGTCGAGGGAACAAAGGTGGGAAAACGTGCGTAATGTTTTTGAATTGGAAAACAAAGAACAGATAGAAGGAAAACATATCCTGCTGGTGGATGATGTGATTACTACCGGGGCAACAATGGAAGCTTCAGCAAATACGCTGTTGGCTGTGCCCGGGGTAAAGGTGAGTGTGGCAACTATTGCTTTTGCTTCTAAGTAGTCTTTGTAAGAAAACGCCAAATACTGCGTTACTCTCGTTTTGAAAACAGTTATTTACAAAAGTAAACTCCTTGATTTTCAAAACTTCGAAAGCCTTGTCTTTGACGCCTTCTTATCAAAGAGCTGAAAAATGATGTGTTTTTTTGCTGACACTAAGTAGAGCCTGTCAATGAAGTCGAGTGTTTGCTCTAGAAAGGTCAAATTCAAGGCGTGTGAGAAATTTAAACCGCAGAATACTAATGTATTTGAGGATTTGGATTTTGAGCAACAACGCAGGAGTTGGACTTTATAGACGAACACTATGTAGTACCTTGGCCTCGTGCAAAATATCCCAAATTTTGTTTTTCATCCCTCATGATTGTTTTTCATCCCATATTGATGTTGTTCGTCACATTTATTTGATTTTCGCCTGGTACAGCTTTAGTTTTGCAATCGAAATAAATTTTTTATCACAACCATTAAATAAATTAAACCATGAAAAAAGTATTGTTAGTCGCGTTTTTCTCACTGAGTTTTTTATTTGGCTTTGGCCAAAATGTACCCAACCCGGGATTTGAAGCCTGGATTGATTATGGTGGTTATGAAGATCCAAAGAACTGGAATTCACCCAACGAGGTCACCAGTGGATTGGGTGTATTTACTGTAAGCAAATCGACAGATACTTATTCGGGAAATTATTCGGTGAGGATGGAGTCGAAAAATATACTGGGCGGACTATTTAAAGTTCCGGGTACAGTTACTTTGGGCGAGTTCGTCATCGATATCAACAATCAAACTGCTGTAATTGAAGGGGGCATACCCTTTGACCACCGGCCCGACAAACTCCAGGGGTTTTATAAATACTTTCCCGGACAAGGGGATTTTATGCAGGCTTTTGTGTTTTTGTATAAGCGAAACCCAGACACCGGACAACGGGATACCATTGGTACGGGATATTACAGTTATGCCGATACTGTTGATGTTTGGTCGCCATTTGAAACAGATATCACCTACTCTTCAGCCGAAGAACCCGATTCGCTGAATATTATCATCATGGCATCTGATATTTTTAACGCTGTTCAGGGTTCAACACTGTTGGTGGATAGCCTGATGTTTGAGTATGCTACCGGAGTGGAAGAAGTTGTTCAGGATAATCAAGTCAGGGCCTTCCCAAACCCGTGCAATCAACAAATCACATTCGAAGTTCCTGAAGACTGGGAAAACTCAAACGCATCAATTTTTAATTCCACCGGACAGCTTATGTTCACCGAGGCTGTCAGAAGCAGGCAGTTTGCGCTCACCACCGATTCTTATCCCGACGGTGTATATTTCTATCATATAAAATCAGGAAGTGAAATGAAGTCGGGGACATTTATTGTTTTGCATTGAATATTATGACCCCATCCCCAACCCTTCCCCTTAATGGGAAGGGAGTGCCACCGCACCTGCCATGGCGGTGGGAATTCTCCCCCTCTCCACCTGCCAAAGCGAAGCGGCGGACAGGAAGGGGGACGTAGAGGGGGCTGTGGCAATGGCAATTGAATGGCAGTTTTAGATGTAAATTGGCTTATCAATCCTTTTATTTGAGATTCTGGAAACTCTTTAATGCCCAGCCCACCATCTCCTCAAAAGTATTAAAGTCGATTTGGTGGGCCAGCCATTCGCAAACCACCACCCGCTGATGGCAATTAGGCCTTTCAACACTTCTGAAAAAATGAATGTTTTTCGGTGGATTGACGGATTCATCACGGGCGCCAATGACTACAAAACGCGCAGGACATAAGCGATTGTTGATTTCGGGCAGATGCGGCATCAATTCATCCATGTAGCTCATGGCAGGATTGAACAGCAGGCAAGGTAAGCCCAAATCTTCGGCCAGCCAATAAGCCAGTAATCCACCCATGGAACTTCCGACGATAAACTCAACCTTCTCCTTTTGAACAGTGGATTTTAGTTTTTCGTAAACCCTGTTTTCTTTCCGGTAGTCGATGTGCAGGGCCACAACATCAAGCCCTGAGTTTTTTAGGATCTCAAGCTTTTCAGGAACAGGATGGCTGTCGAGGCCGTGGATGTAGAGTGTTTTCAAAGTAAGAAGGTTTGATTTTTTGTTTAGAAGGCTTAAAGTGTCTGTCTCTGAGTTTTGAATTCGATTTTCTTTTTGGCTGATAAAACAACAGGAATTTCTTTGATGCAAAGATACACAGACTGAATGAAAAAAAATTCACGCAGGTCTCCTCAGATGTACGACAAAGTTTCACTTGATAAAATAATTATCATCGAATTGCGCTGATTAATCGAATTATCATCTGCCCAAGACAGGTAATAATTCGTGTAATTCCTTCAATTAGATGAAAAATAAAATCATTTGAGGATAATAATAATGTTATTAATGAAAACACACCACATGTTTTTTCAAATAGCTACTTTTGGAAATCTATTTTTTACTCATTCATCATTACAGCATCATATGAACAAAGCAACGAGTGGATTATTATGTGCAGTTTTTGTAATTATTCTGTCTTTGTCACTTCAAGGCCAGCAGCTTTCATCAATAAGCAATCAGGCCAAACCTGGTGATTTCCCTGAAACTGGATTGAAGCTTACTTTGAAGGATTCATTAATCCATGCTTCTTTGCCTGTTTTGACTTTGCCTAAATCCCAACTGAAATCAGCTTTGCCCGATTCGGTGGATAATTCCAAGCTACTTTTCTTCAGGCCAATCATAAACCAGGTGGGGCAGGAGTGTAGTCAGGTGAGTGCCGTGGCCTACACTTTTACTTACGAGATTAACCGTTTGCGCAACCTTGCGCCTGATATTCCCGAAAACCAGTATCCTACACATTTTACCTCCAACTGGGGGAATTTCGGTAGCGGGGCTGCCGTATCCTATTTCGACAGTTGGGATGTGATTAGAAGGGTTGGAACACCCAATGTGGCCGAATACGGTGGTGGGTTGAACACGGGAGGTGAAACACGCTGGATGACCGGATACGAAAAATACTACCATGCCATGCATAACCGGCTTTGGGAATTTTGCTCAATACCCGTAGATACTGAAGAAGGCCTTCTGACCTTAAAACACTGGATAGACAATCACCTCAATAGCTCAGGGCATGGCGGCCTGGCCAACCTTTATTGTTCCTACAACTATCCAGGCCAATCACTCCCGGCAAATACCCCTGAAGCCGGAAAGATGGTGTTGATTGAACTGTTGCCCGACGCCAACCACAGCGTGTGCCTAGTGGGTTATCATGATTCCATCCGTTATGATTACAACAACGATGGTCAGTTTACAAATCATATCGACATCAACAACGACGGACAGGTAAATATCCTCGACTGGGAAATGGGTGGTGTGAAAATTGCAAACACACACGGCGATACCTGGGGTAATGATGGGTTTAGTTATATTATGTATAGTGCCTTTTGTCGCAAGATGTCACAGAGCGGTATCTGGAATGGAGCTGTTCATGTTATCAGAGCAAAGGAGCAAACCATACCTCAACTGACGTTCAGGATAAATCTCACCCACGATTCAAGAAATAAGTTAAAAGTGATGGCCGGTGTGGCTTCAAGTCCCAATGCGCCGGAACCTGAATTTGTCATGGACTTTCCCATCCTCAATTACCAGGGAGGCAACCTGTACATGCAAGGCGGAGGGGCGCCCGAAGACAAGACCATCGAAATCGGGCTGGATGTTTCTGAACTTTTAAATCATATTAACAGTGCCAGCGAGGCTTCATTTTTTTTATCCGTCGATGAAAACGACCCAGGAAATTCCGGTACGGGTATGATTGATAATTGGTCACTGATTGATTATACCAATGGCTTGATAGAAATTAACTATCCCCAAACCAATGTGCCATTGATTGAAAATCAAACCACCATCCTGGCTTTAAATGCTTCTGTTGGTTTTGAGCAGCCTGAAATAATCAATGACACCCTTCCGCTGGCTATTGTTAACCTTCCTTATGAAAACCAGATGGATGTTGCAGGTGCTACGGGGCCTTATTACTGGTATCTCTTGCAGGACTATAGTCACCAATACGACACAGCGGATTTTCCTGTTATCGATGAACAGCCGCTATTCCCTACAGACTCGTCAAATGGATATGCCGAAGTGGGGCTTCAGTTTAATTTTCCGTTTTACGGTGCAAGTCATAGCTGGGTTTACGTGCATACCGACGGTTACCTGATGTTTGAGCCCGCAGAATATCCCTGGATTTTTTCAACTGATGAGATCAACCTGTTCAGGAACATGCTCAATATCTCTCCTTGTGCTAGTAAAGTTTTGGGCATAACGGGTGGTGGTGGCATGTGGTACGAAGGCGACGAAACCAAAGCAACGATCAGGTGGAAAGGGGTGGTGAACGGATCAAGCGATGTGTCGGATTTTGCAGTGAGCCTCTATCCATCAGGAGAAATTGAATTTTATTATGGAAGTATCGACTTTCCGCCATGGATCAAGTGGTATGCGGGAATATCTGAAGGGAATGCTTTTAACTATAAACTGTTGGAGATTTCCAATGATCATTTCCTACCTGAAAATACCCATGTGAAATTGACGCCTGATTTTGCTTTCAATGAGATCCAACTCAGCCGCGAAGGATTGTTTCATGGCCTGCCCACCATGCCTTACGATGGTTTGGATGTAACTTTTTATATAAAAGATGCCAACGGGATAAGCAACATGAAAACCCTGCCCTTTTCTACGGATACTGTCTTGATGGTATATGCCGGGGACGATGTTACGGTTTGCGAAAATCAATCCCATGCTCTGCAGGCACAAGCCAATAACGCGGTTTCGGTTTCATGGTTCTCTGACGGTGATGGCGTTTTTTCTGATCCTTTAATTACTGGCCCTGTATATACACCCGGGGCATCGGACATTGAGAATGGGGAAGTTACGCTCACGATCGTTGTTTCGGGCAGTTCGGGAAATCAGGTAAGCGATGCATTGCTTTTTACGGTACAATATTTACCTCAAATCTCAGCAGGCAATGATATTACAATATGTGATGGCGAGGCTGCCGAACTTAATGCGTTTACTGCAAATACCAATTCGGTTTTATGGTTCTCTGATGGGGATGGGACTTTTGAAGACAGCACCCAGGTTGTTACATTTTACTACCCTGGTGTGGAAGATGTTATTACGGGAACTGCCGAACTGTATTTAACCTGTCTTTCCATTTCTCCATGCCAGTCTGTTTTACATGATTCGATTACAATAAGCATTAACCCGATGCCAGAGGTTAGTTTCGATGAAATTCCTGATCAATGTCTGCAGTGGTCACCATTGGAAATGAGCGGTGGAAACCCAGAGGGAGGTTCCTACTCAGGACCCGGTGTGCTTGAAGGATGGTTTTACGCTGATATGGCCGGAAGCGGCACTCATACACTAATCTATCAGTTTTCCGACATTAACGGTTGTGCAAATTCTGCTGAACAAACGGTTATAGTGAGCGACTGTAGTGGCATAGATGATCCCAAATCAGGTGTATTGAAGCTATCACCAAATCCGGGAAACGGTATATTTATGATAGGTTTGGAAGCGGCAATGGAGAGCGATTACCTATTGGAGGTATTTAATTCAAGAGGCAGCCTTATTCTATCAGAAGTTATGGATTTTAAGGGTTCACCATCCTACAAAATTGATTTGACCGCACAGCAGGAAGGTATTTATTTTGTTTTCTGCAGCGGCCAAAAAATGAGCCATTACAATAAAATTATCATTGTAAAATAGCTGTTTGGATTGTGGATGCAAATTTGGCGGGGCTGTTTCCTTTTCTACTCATTTTTCCAGATAAACGCTAACCGGCTGTGAGCCATGATTTGCTGCTGTGCGTTCGTACTCTATCTTTCCGGTTCAATTAAATTAGATGAAGGACCTCAGAATTTCCATTATCAAATTCAAGGTTCAAAGACATTTTATTTACATTCAATGCCTCAACATATCTCCGGATTGTTCCAAATTTTGTTTCTTTCTAATTGTTCTCAATTTTCGAAATGTACGACTTGTCAAT
>Ga0208648_1002310_pt1 | contig 13544 bp, 18 predicted proteins | sample AntAceMetag02UKL_FD_184772 | JGI IMG/M metagenome (GOLD analysis project Ga0208648, IMG submission 184772) | Saline lake microbial communities from Ace Lake, Antarctica - Antarctic Ace Lake Metagenome 02UKL (SPAdes) (version 2) | ecosystem: Environmental > Aquatic > Non-marine Saline and...
TTAACATAAGAGCTATACAAACACGATTATCTCGTTTAATATGTTTATGCATACCCGTGATATATTATGATTAGCTTGTAACTAATTACTTATACCACGGGTGTTGCATTTCAGGAGTTGATTCAGCGAAACCGAGTTATCAGTAGAGAAAGAAAGAAGAGCTTCTATTGAGGAACAGCAACTTAAAGATAAAATTTTATCTCAGAAACAATTATTAAGTTTGGAAGAACAAATAATAGAATCAAAGAAAAATATCCTGATAGGGGTTGTTAATCAATGGGAGCCCTATGTTGTTTCTTTGGAATGTCGTTTTTACTCAGCTAGTACAGGTAGTTTACTCTTTCAATCTAGTGGATCGGGTTTACTTACTGAGTGGGGGGATGCTTCTGCGACTGTTTTGACTAACAAACATATTGTTACTGCTATATCTTTAGATAGGAGTGACTTAGCTAATGAATGCACAATTACATTTCCTCAAAAAGATATTTCTATTATTTCTAAAAAGGTGAAAGTCTTAGTTGAGGATTATGATTGGGGACTTGTTACTATAGATTTTCCAAATGACTATATAAAGTCTCTTTTACAAAATTCTCCTAGTTTATGTTCAAAGACACCAACCCTTGGAGATAGTGTAGCCATTCTGGGTTATCCAAGTATTGGTGACCAAAAAAATGTAACAGTAACTGAGGGAATTATTGCTGGTTTTGATTCAGATTATTTTATTACTTCAGCTAAAGTAGAAAAAGGTAATTCTGGTGGAGCAGCCGTTTCTCTGGAAAATAATTGTTATTTAGGTACACCTACTTTTTCTAGAACAGGGGAAATCGAATCTTTAGCTAGAATTTTAGATGTAAGAGTCTTAAATCAATAGTGTCATCTCTATATTAGAAATTAAAAATAAAAATTACCGATAAGAAATCGGTAATTTTTGTTTTGTGATCCCAGTAGGAATCGAATTTATATCGCAAGTTCCGCAAACTTGTATTCTATCTATTGTCACCCTAACAGGTGATCACCCGTTAGGGTGGATCTATTTGTCCCCTCGGCAGGAATTGAACCTGCATCATGACTTCCGCAAAGTCACATTCTATCCATTGAACTACGAGGGGTAATGTAGGAACTTATAACACAATAATCTAATTAGGGGACTTTGTAAAAAATTAGAAGCCTAACTTCTCAAAGATTCTTTGGAACAAAGGTTCGTGGTGTTCTTTTTCTTCAAGATGTCTTAATAAATACTCTCTTATTCTTTCAGTGTCAACTTCTCCATCTAAAGGTATGATGACATAGGGGACTGTTTTATTCTTAGCTCTAAGAATAATTTTTCTTTGTTCATTGTTATCTTGTGAATTATTGTTTTCATCTTCAATCCAAAAAGATATAAATGATGAGAAAGGGATTAATCTTGCACCAATTAGAAAACCTTTTTTTGAAATAGAAAATTTTAATAAATCAGGTCGTCGACTAGCATAAATAGACAAACTAAAAGCACTAAGGAGAATAAATATTCCAAACAACATATTATTAAATAGATAAGCTGTAATTGTGATACCGATAGCTATAATCCAAACAATCCAAAACCAATCAGCTGTTTTGTCTTTATAAGAATATTCGAAAGCTTGCCATTTTATTTCTTCATTCATTCTAACATTTTAACATATTTAAATTATTTTTAATAAAAGTTTAACTTTATAACCGGTACATATTTATAGGCAATCATATTTACTTGACAGCAAATAGTAATGGGTATATACTCATTATATAGATAACTTTGGTATACCCAATTAGTCGAACTATCTATATTTACTACTTTAATTTAAATAATTATTATGCCAAAATTTGATGGAACAGGACCTGCTGGTAAAGGACCAAAGACAGGTGGACAAATGGGAAATTGCGATGGTGCTAAACCTCAAGGGCAACCACTTGATGGTCGTGGACAAGGACTTGGAAACCGTAGGGGAGCGGGACAAGGTGTTCGCAATCCTTCTGGGGGACGTAATCGTAATGCCTAAGTAGGAAACCTCTTAACTCCACTCATTTGAGCGGAGTGAGGTTTTTTATTATTAACAAAATTTTATTTATGCCAAGACCAAGATCATACAGAAGAATAAACTTTAACCCTGCGGTTACTTATTTCAAGCCTAGAGGTGTACCTTTAAGGCTTTTAGAAGAGGTTGAGTTAACTGTGGAAGAATTAGAGGCTTTGCGATTAAAAAATGTAAAAAACTTGGAACAAATAGAATGTGCTAAAGTAATGAAAACTTCTCAGAGTACTTTTCAGAGAATTTTATCATCTGCTTATAAAAAAATCTCTCAAGCTCTTATAAACGGAGAAGCGATTAAAATTGTGAAATAAGTGGATTTTTGGTGTTTATTTTGGTAAACTTGTTCTTGAATTTGCACATTAGAGGTTATAATTGAATACAAAAGGAGAGTGGCAGAGAGGATGGAAGCGACCTTTGGGAGCATTCATCTGGAGCGAAGCGGAAGTGGACGAACTTGTTCGACGTCGGTCGAGTAAAGTAAAGTTTGAAAGGTAAGTTTGAGTTTTTTATACAATTGAATATAAACGGAGGGGTGGCAGAGAGGTCGAATGCACCGGTCTTGAAAACCGGAGTGCGGGAAACTGTACCGTGGGTTCGAATCCCACCCCCTCCGCAGGAGATACTTATTATCGGCAGACCTTGATGCCTTGATAAATAAGTAAGTTTAAAAAAGCCTCTACCTGTACAGGTAGAGGCTTTTTGCTGATAAGAATTCATTAATCAGCAAAACCTTTTTGAATTTCCCCGAGAGTTTTCTCGACGGCTTCGCGAGGATTTTTGGCTTGTGTAATCGGACGTCCAATTACAATTCTCTCGGCACCATTTTGAATGGCCTGCTCGGGAGTAAGAACACGTGATTGATCATCTCCTTCAACTAGGCTCCACACAGGGCGGATACCGGGGGTGTTGAGTCCAAGCTGAAGCTCGAATCGATCCTTCACTACATCGACTTCTTTCGGAGAAAGAATTAATTCACCAAGGCCGGCAAGTTTTGCCATACGGGCAAAACGTAATACACCAGCTTTCGTTGAACAAGTAAAAATTGCTTGGCATTCTTCCTCATTAAGACTGGTCAAAACAGTAACACCAAGAACTTTTGTGTTCGGTAGGGTTTTCTGAACAGCATTCATGCCATCAATACCCGCACAACACATCACCGTCAAAAAATCAGGCTTGTGATCTAACAACATGGCCGCATCAATTTCCATTGTGGCTGGAATGTCGATGAGCTTGAGATCAGCGAAAACCTTTAGCTCAAGTTGGTGTAGGACATCGATAAGCTCATAGCCATATGCCCGTAAGAAAGAATTCACCTTAATGATTACTCCAAGACCTTTGATTTTGTTGGCAAGGGTCAAAACCTTACTTCTCACTCCTGCTAACCCCCCAACTTTTCTTGGGTCAAAATCAGCCGCTACAATCAATCTTTCTGATAGATTCATGGTATCTCCTTTCTAGTTGTTATTGTTTACCTGTAAGTTTTTCCCAATTTTGTTTTGGACGATACAGGATAGAACCTTCTCTGCAAAGAGGACAATCCTCTGGTTCTGTTGCCCATACTTCTTTTTCAACAACAGCAATAACTTTTCGGTCGCCATATTCAGAAATCGGCAGTTTCGCAGGACGATGAACCAATACTCCAATAAAAGGCAAAAAGTTTACAGGATAAGGGTTTCCCTCAATAATGGTCTCTTGGACATTGTTCAAGGTTTGAGCTGTAGTTATGAGCTCTTCAATCTGAAGGACAGTTTCTTTTTCATAAATAACAACCCTGTTCCAAAGCATTTTCTTGGATCGGTTGGGGTCTTTTTCAGTAAAGAAACTTTTTGTGGCACCTAGAGCCCTTGCTACATCATGAGCAAAAGTAATCCCTGCCATCGGCGAACCGATAACCCAGTCCACCTTTGTGTTTCCGATTCGTTCTCGAATCAACAAGGCGAGTTGTTGTGCTAAAAAATCTGAAAGTTGTTGGTACTTCAAAACTTCCAAACAATTGAAAAAGCCGTTGCTACACTTACCAGAAGTGAGTTTAGCGTGAGGTTTTTTGGAATCCCCGTTATGCATCCAATATGCGTTACACAAATCAAAGATTTTGAGAATACATTTTTCAGAGAAAAATTTACCACTCAGTCTTGCATTATTGACAAGACCAAAAAGCAAATCTTTTAAACTCTGAGCTTCCATAATTTCTTTTTCGTAATCTCTCATGATTACCTCCTTAGTTTGGTGTATTGTTTTTATTTATACAAAGGACTTTATACCTTTCTAAAAGATACATAAAAGACTACCTAAAAGCAACTAATTTTTGATTCTCACAACTTTTTTAGTTATTATAACCTTAGATTTAAAGTATTTCATAGGACCTAACTTAAACCTTTGATATAATCCTAAGATGAAGAAACGAACTAAGATATTACTTACTATTGGTCTGTTTATTGTTATAGGATTCTTTGCTTTTAGTTTATTTAAGAATATTTCTTATCCTTTGCTTTGGAATGATGAGGCTTCCACAGCCATGTTTGGCAAGAGGGTTATAGAGTATGGTTATCCCAAAGCTAATGATGGAAAAAATTTTCTTTATCTTTTTAATGATGTGAACCATGATGTTGGGGTAAGAAATGGAGGTGATGTCTATATAGCTGAAGGTTGGACTCAATATTATTTAGCTGCTATTGGTGAATTTTTTGCAAAACAAACCGATAATATTTATACAAAAACATCCAGGATGCGGACACCTTTTGCTCTGGCTGGTTTTCTAGCCACTATTATTTTTGGTTTAACGATTAGTTCGTTTTTTAAAGAGAATCGATGGGAAGCTTTACTTATTTTTTTTCTTTTTGAGTTGGCATCAATCTCGTTAGTTCTTCACCTGAGAGAAGTACGCTATTACTCTCTGGTTTTATTATTTTCAGCTGTCCTTATTAATGTTTATTTAAAATATGTTATATCAAAAACATTAAGTTATAAGTATTATTTAGGGATAATTTCTTTGTTTATTGTTTTACTTTTTCATACTCATTATCCAATAGCGCTTGTTTTTTTAGTAACTTTTGGTTTACACATTATTGTTAATTCATATTTGGTCTGTGAAAAAAAATTAGCAGTTTTTACTCACAATTTTTTAAAGTTAGCTTCACCACTTTTTATTTCTCTTATTTTTATTATTCCTTCTCTCTTCTATTTTAAAACTTTTATCATGGTTAAAATGTTGACTGCAGAGTCTGTTTTGGATTTTAACAATTATTTTAATAATATTGGAGTTGCGTTATCTTTTTTTACGAGATTTGAATTTCTTTATTTGGCTATTTTGGTAAAAAGTATATTATTAATATTTTTAAGTCTTAAGAAAAATATTGTTGCTTTGGAAGATAAAGTTATCTTAAGAGTTTCTAATTTTCTAACTTTGTTTTTTGGTATTTATATTTTGGTTATTGCTCGTACAGTCTTTGTCTTTGAGCGCTATTTAATTGCTTTACAACCTGTTTTGGTTGGTATTATTTTATTAGATATTTTGTTGTGTTGGTTGATAATTTCTAAAACTCTTGTAAAAGACTCTCAGAAAAAGAAAAAAACACTTCAAATTTTTACTAGTTTTGTGTTGTTAGGTATCTTTTTAAATGTTATTCCCCAAATAGGCTCTATTAAAAATCATTTCTATGAGTTAACTCATCAATATCAAGGTCCATTAGATTTTGCCATTCCTTATATCCAGGAAGAATATAAAGATCCCACTAAAATAATTATAGCGACCAACTATGAAGAAAATTCTTATATGTACTATTTAGGAAGCAAGACCATCATTGGGTATGTTGGAAATAATTTAGAAGAGGATAGTAAATTGGAGCCTGATGTTATTGTTTTGCGTAAGTATTTTATCTATGATCAAAAATTTACGGATATTTTCAATTCATTTTTTGATAATCAAGAGTATCAAAAGGTGAGTTTTCCTATTTATGATTATCCTTTCAATAATATACCTGAGTTGAATTTTAATGTAAGTCATTTGTATAAAACAAAAATAGCTACTCAAGATAGTGAGAAGTTAGATTTATTTTTTAGAAAATAATATTACTTTCTAAAGAGTATCCTCCAAGGAGTTAAAATCCCTTCCCACAAAATTGCTAGTGAAAATTTTGATTCACCTATTGAGCGTTCGGTGAAGGTGACAGGGACTTCGAAGAATCTTCCGCCAGCTTTGAATAATAAATATTTTAATTCTGATATGAAAGCATATCCTTCAGAACCTATTTTTGATAAATCAATTTTTTCCATTAATTTAGTGGATATTACCATGTATCCACAAGAATAGTCGTGGATAGGAATACGGAGTATTTTTCTGTAGCTGACGTTACCTAAAAAACTGATTATTTTACGGGATAAGTTATATCCAATTACTTTACTGCCTGTTACATAACGAGAACCAATAACAATTTGGTAATCTTTACTTTTTTTAATCATTTCGGGAAGGTATTTGAGTTGAGGTGCAAAGTCAGCGTCCATCATAATTATGGATTCAGCTTCTTTTTTATCTAGTACTTTTGAGAATGCTGTTATGTAGGCTTTAGCGAAGCCTCTCTCTCCTTCACCTAAAAAACCGGAAAGGTTGGGGTAAAGTTTTTTTAATCTTTGTACTTCCTCATAGGTTCCGTCTAGGGAATTATCGTCAGTAACTAGGACTGAAAAGTTTGGTAAAAGTTCAAAAATAAGAGGTATTAAAATTTTGATATTTTCTTTCTCGTTATATGTTGGAATTATAATTACACTTTTCATAGGTATAAGTTAAGTTAAGTTTAGTTTTTTTCTTTTTCTAAATCAGATTTTACCATTATTTTTGCTAATTCTTTAAAGTTACATTTAGGTTCCCATCCAAGAAGTCTCTTAGCTTTTTGGATATTACCACAAAAATAGTTTGTTTCATTAGGTCTAAAATATTTTGGATCTATTTCTATTATTGTTTTGTTGGTTTTTTTGTCTATCCCTTTTTCCTCTAACCCTTTTCCTTTCCATATAAGATCAATTTTTAGAAGCTTGCAACTTTCTTCGACAAATTCACGAACAGAGTGTATTTCTCCTGTTGCGATTACAAAATCGAGAGGTTCTTTCTGTTGAAGCATCATCCACATAGCTTTAACATAATCTTTTGAATAACCCCAATCACATTTGTTGTCAATATTTCCCAATTTAAGACTGTCGCACGAGCCCATTTTTATTTTTACTAGAGATTCTGAGATTTTTCCTATTACAGAATCTCGTATGTGCCTTGGAGACTCATGATTGAATAATATTCCAGAACAAATGAAGAGATTATACTTTTTTCTATAGTCTAGAACATATTTATTATGGGTTTCTAGTTTGGCTTTACCATAGGGGCTAGTTGGATTGAAAGAACTATTTTCGTCAAGTGGAAGTTTAGAACTTTCAAACATTTTTGAACTACTGGCCTGGAATATTTTAACTTTTGGGTTAATTTTTCTGGCACAATCAACTACATAACCAACTCCATAATAATTTATATCATAGGTTTCTTTAGGAAATTTAAACGATCTGACATTATTAGTTTGAGCAGCTAGATTGTAGATTTCATCTGGTTTTGCTATTAAGAGAGCTTTTTTTATCGATTTTAAATCTTTTAAGTTTCCTTTTAACAGGGTTATTTTTTTGTCTTTATATAATTTTTCAATATTTACTAAAGAAGCTTGTTTTGTATTACGTACCAGGCCAAAAACTTTGTAGTTTTTTTTAACAAGTAATTCTGCTAGATGTGATCCGTCTTGTCCTGTGATACCCGTAATAAAAGCTTTTTTTAAAGGATTTAACATATATAATGAGATTATATCATAAGAGATAACCGTTTATTTAAATATTAGAACGTGTTATGCTTTTATTATAATTAACAAATATGAAAAAATTATCAGATAACAAAGTTGAATTGTTTTATCCTACATGTAACTTGGATACAGTAAAGGATGGTCGGGGTGGTATTTTTACTTGGATTCCACAGGATGTAATTGTTGAATTTAATTTATTGTATTTTACGCCAGGGGCTACAAGAGGGAATCACAGTCATCCTGAATTTATAGAGTATTCTTTAGTTACTGAAGGTTCTGGAGTGTTTGTTACCAAAGATCCAGAAACGAATGAAAAAATAGTAATGCATATGAGTAAGGGTTCTTGTGTTAGAACCCCTAAAGGTGTTACCCATACGATATATGCAATTACTAATATGACAGTGATGGCAATGTTAACTAAAGCTTGGGATGACTGTGATAAACCTATTATTCGAGAAGATATTTAAAATAAAAAATGATTACAATAGGTCTTTTTGGCGCAAACGGTTTTGTGGGTAGGAAATTAAACACTTCACTAACCAAAAAAGGTTATAGTGTTGTGTCTATTAACCGTGAAAATTATTCTGAAAGTATCGGAAAATTTTATAATATTGTCATAAATGTGGCTATGCCTGCTTCTAGATTCCGAGCCAAGAATAATCCTGAAGAAGATTTTAAAGAAACTGTTAAAAAAACAGCTGATATTTTTTATGGTTGTAGTTTCGATAAATTTGTTCAGATAAGTACTGTTTCTGCTAGATGTCAATTGGATACGGTTTATGGAAGACATAAACTTGCAGCAGAAAATATATGTAACTGTGATAATAATCTTATTATTCGTTTGACTGCAATGTTTGATGATAGTTTAGAAAAAGGAGTTTTGATTGATATAATCAAAGGCGAGAAGGTTTATGTTGATAAAGAAAGTAGATATAGTTTCTCAAGTCTTAACTTTGTAACTGATTATATAACTTCTAATTTAGATCGTAGTGGAATATTGGAAGTGGGTGCTTGTAATTCTGTTAAGTTAATAGATATTGCTAACCATCTAGGAATTGATGTAGATTTTAAAGGTCCTTTAGATGTTCAAGAAATTCAAAATGATGATCCTCAGCTACCCGAAGCTCAAGAAGTTTTTAATTTTATAAGTAACAAAAAATAAATTTTCAAAATGTCTAAAATAACTAAATGTCGTTTTTGTGGTAATCCGATTATTACTCCTTGTGTTGATCTTGGTAAACAATACCTATCATCGGTTTTTCCTGACAATCTTTCTTATCGTAAAAAATTAAAAAAACAACCACTTGGTTTGGTTCTTTGTAAGAAAACAAGTAAAAGTTGTGGTGTTTTACAGCTTAGTCACTCTTTTGATATGTCTGAAATGTATGAACAATATCCTTTTACTAGTTCTACAAATTCTTCTATGCCTTTGATATTGAAGGATGTCTTAGATAGTGCTTTGAAATATATTACTCCTGAGAAAGGAGACTTAGTTTTAGATATTGGTGGAAATGATGGAACTTTACTATCTTATTTAAAAGATTCCAAATGTGATTTATTATGTATTGATCCAGCTCAAAATATAAAACCAATTTTTAATTTAAAAAGGTTTAAAATAGTTACTGATTATTTTAGTGAAAAGACTTATAAGTCTGTAACCGATAAAAAAGCTAAACTAATTTTTAGTATTGCTATGTTTTATCATTTGTATGATCCAATTAAATTTTCTCAAGAAGTTAAGAACTGTTTAGCTGATGATGGGATTTGGGTAATTCAGATGGTTTATTTACCAGCAATGATACGTACAAATATGTATGATAATATTGTCCATGAACATGTTGGTTACTATTCTATAGATAGTATGCATTGGATTATGGAACAGGCTGGTTTGGAAATTTTCGATGTTATTTTAAACGATGTATATGGAGGTAGTTTTAGGTTATTTATAAAGAAAAAAGAATGTTTGAAATATAAACAAACTAAGCGACTTAAAAAAGCATTAGTAGGTGAAAAACAAGTAAAAATTTATAGTTTAGTGACCTATAAGAAGTTTATGCAAAGGATAGAAAAGACTCGTCGTGATTTATTGTCTTTAATTAAAAAAATTAAATCAAAGGGTAAAAGTATTTGGATTTATGGAGCTTCTACTAAAGGTAATACTATTCTTCAGTATTGTGGAATAGGGAAAAAAGATATAGATGCTGCTGCTGACGCTAATCCATTTAAAATAGGGAAATATATAATTGATTCAGATATTCCAATTAAAACAGAAGATGAAATGCATAAAGTAAAACCAGACTATTTGTTAACTTTGCCCTATAGTTTTGTTGATAATTTTAGAAAAAGAGAAATTAAATTAGTAAAAGAAAATGAAACTAAATTCATTGTCCCTTTGCCAAAAGTAGATGTTATTTAGTTATATTGAGCTGTTTTACCAACAACTTCTATCATTTTTTTGGGTTATAAAAAAATCGGCTTTTATATAGCCGATTTTATTTTTTATTCGATTTAAGATATTTTATTTTTTCTTTTTATTAACAAAAAAGATATAGATAATATCTAAGATAGCCAAAGTATTGAAAACTAATAAAATAATAAACCATTTTTTTTGTGAGTTATGAGCTGCGAGCCAAAGAGAGTAACCTTTCCAAGGTAGTACCCAGATCATCACAACGATAAGCACCCAAGCTGGTATGTTGCTGGTTGTTTGTAGATTTGATGTTAAAAATTCCATGTTTTTATTTAGGTTTTTAATTGTTAATTACTATCTATAATAGTAACAAGTTTATTATTTAACACAATAGTGATATTATAATAAAGTTATGTTTAACCGATTAAGAAAAAAATTATTTATTTTAACCCTTGGAATTCTATTTATTTTCCCTTTTATTTCTAGTGCTGAGAATGAAATTGTTTCCGAACCTGTTAACAATTCTACTAGTGAAGAAAAGGTAGATATTTATCTTTTTGAAAGGGATGGGTGCGGTTTTTGTGCTAAAGAAGTGACTTTTTTTGAATATTTAATTACTCAGAGAGATGATTTTAATTTAATTATTGTTGATATAGGTGAAGCAGGGAATAGACAACAATTTGATTTAGTAACTGACAAATACAATTTACCGAAAGTAACGCCAACTACTGTTGTTGGGGAATTTGTTTTCCAAGGTTTTGGATCATTTGAGACAACTGGGCAAGATATAATTAATTTTATTGAACAATCAAAAACCGGGGTCATAATAGATTCCAAGAAAAATTTTGATTTTAATGTACCTTTTTTTGGAACTATAGATTCTAAAGATTTTTCTTTATTTTCACTTTCTGCTATTTTAGGTTTGGTTGATGGATTTAATCCTTGTGCTATGTGGGTACTGATGACTTTTTTGTTAATTTTGTGGCAGGTTAAAGATAAGAAAAAGATGTTTCAGGTAGCTGGGTTATTTATCTTGGCAGAATCTGTTATGTATTGGTTAATTTTAAATTTTTGGTTTAAAACTTGGGATTTTATTGGTTTAGATGATGTTATTACACCTTTAATTGGTTTGTTGGCTGTAGGAGCAGGTATTTATTTTCTTTATCGATATTGGAAAAATCGTGGTCAATTGGTTTGTGATACTGATGTAAAAAAGCAATCAAAGACAGAATCAAAAATAAGAAATTTGATTAATAGTCCTATGACTATTTTGACAGCTTTGGGTATAATTGGAGTGGCTTTATCTGTGAATGTTATTGAGTTTGCTTGTTCTATTGGAATTCCACAGGCTTTTACTAAAATTTTAGAGTTAAATGATATGAGTGCGGTTACCGAACAGCTTTATATTCTTCTTTATACTTTCTCTTATATGATAGATGATTTTTTGATTTTTGGTTTAGCTTTATATGGTTTTAGTAAATTTTATGCAGTGGGACAAAAATATTCCAATTTATCATCTTTGATTGGTGGAGTTTTAATGTTAATTTTAGGAATTATTTTATTATTTGCTCCTAATTTATTGATTTTTTAATATGAAGTTAATTATCTTAAGAGGTTTGTCTGGGTGTGGTAAATTAACAATAGCAAAGAAATTAGGTGAAAGTCTAGACAATGGAGTTGTATCTGTAAAGTTAATTTTAGAAAAAATATGAAATATTTAGGGATTCTTTTATTATTTTACTCTTAAGTCACTGGTTTTTAGTGAAAAATTATGTATTGACAATGTCATTACAAATGGTATCATAAAGATATATAAATTAACTTAAGTAAATACCATGACTTCAACAACTTTACAAATTAGAATAGACAAAAAAGACAAAGATGGGGCTAAGAAGGTCTTTGATAAAATGGGGATGACTTTGTCCACGGCTATCAAGCTATTTCTTGCTCAGGCTCGTAAAACTAAATCTTTACCAATTAAAGGTTTAACTGAAAATGGATTTACTCCGGAATTTGAAGATGAACTTATTAAAGAAGCAGAGTGGGCTTTGAAATATGGGAAGGGATATTCCTCTGCCAAAGAAATGCACGATGATATCTTCTCTGACCTAAAATAAATTATATGTATAAGATTTATTATTCTAAAAAATATATAAAATCCCTCAAAAAAATAATTAAATCCGGAAGATATAAAAATTTTAATTTTTCTGAAATTAACAATCTTATTGATAGAATAGCCTTATGTAAAAAACTTGACATAAAATATCAGGACCATTCTTTAACTGGTAAAATGTCAATTTATCGGGAGTGTCATATTAAAAGTGATTTATTATTAGTTTATCAACTTAAAAAAGATAAATTAATTTTACTTTTAGTTAATATTAAAAATCACTCAAATTTGTTTTAATATGAAATATTTAGGAATTGATTATGGAGAAAAAAATGTTGGAATAGCTGTTTCTGATGATAGTGGTAGTTTAGCTTTTGCTAAAACTATTTTGAATAATAATAAACAACTTTTGGAAAGTGTTTTAAAAATTTGTGATGAAGAAAAAGTTGATGTAATTGTTATGGGGGATTCTTTTGATTTTTCTGGTCAACCTAATAATATAATGAAAGATGTTTTGAAGTTTAAAAAAGATTTAGAAAAAAATGATTTAATAGTTTATTTAGAGCCAGAATTCTTAACTAGCGCTGAGGCAGAGAGAATTCAAGGGAAAAATGATAAAATAGATGCATCGGCAGCAGCTTTAATTTTAAAAAGCTATTTGGACAAAAAACAATTAAATGATTCCTAAACTTTTACAAAAAACAAAAGAGCAGATTGAAGATTGGATAACTAATCGTGCTCACAGCCGTTCAGCTAAAATTTGGTTGTTTATTTTTTCGTTTACAGAGTCTTCTTTTTTTATAATTCCACCCGATGTTTTTTTGTTGGCAATTTTAATTAATAATGGTACTCGTTGGGTTTATTATGCGTCTTTGACGACTATTGCGTCTGTGTTCGGTGGTTTACTTGGTTACTTAATTGGTTTTGTTTTTTTTGATTTAATTGGTCAATTTATTATAAATACCTATCATTTACAGAGTCAAATGATAGTTGTTTCTGAAATGTTTTCTAATAACGCTTTTTGGACAATTTTTATTTCAGCTTTTACTCCTATTCCATTTAAGGTTTTTACTATTTCTGCTGGTTTCTTTAAAATAAATCTTGGAGTGTTTATTATAGCTTCTACAATCGGAAGGGGAATGAGATTT
>Ga0208648_1002311_pt1 | contig 13536 bp, 15 predicted proteins | sample AntAceMetag02UKL_FD_184772 | JGI IMG/M metagenome (GOLD analysis project Ga0208648, IMG submission 184772) | Saline lake microbial communities from Ace Lake, Antarctica - Antarctic Ace Lake Metagenome 02UKL (SPAdes) (version 2) | ecosystem: Environmental > Aquatic > Non-marine Saline and...
ATGCGAAGACGCAAGTCACGGTATATAGACTGACACCTGCCCGGTGCTGGAAGGTTAAGTGGAGGGGTTAGTTCTTCGGAACGAAGCTCTGAAATGAAGCCCCAGTAAACGGCGGCCGTAACTATAACGGTCCTAAGGTAGCGAAATTCCTTGTCGGGTAAGTTCCGACCTGCACGAATGGTGTAACGACTTGGGCGCTGTCTCAACCAGGAGCTCGGTGAAATTGAAGTGGCGGTGAAGATGCCGCCTACCCGCGAACGGACGGAAAGACCCCGTGAACCTTTACTGCATCTTGACATTGTAATTTGGTTCAATATGTGTAGGATAGGTGGGAGGCTATGAAGCTGGATCGCTAGATTCGGTGGAGCCATTCTTGAAATACCACCCTTGTTGTATTGGATTACTAACGCGTGCCGTGATCCGGCATGCGGACATTGTCTGGAGGGCAGTTTGACTGGGGCGGTCGCCTCCTAAAAAGTAACGGAGGCTCACAAAGGTTCCCTCAGGCTGGTTGGTAATCAGCCGTAGAGCGTAAAGGTATAAGGGAGCTTAACTGCGAGACTGACGGGTCGAGCAGATGCGAAAGCAGGTCTTAGTGATCCGGCGGCTCTGTATGGAAGGGCCGTTGCTCAAAGGATAAAAGGTACTCCGGGGATAACAGGCTGATAGTGCCCAAGAGTTCATATCGACGGCACTGTTTGGCACCTCGATGTCGGCTCAACTCATCCTGGGGGTGAAGCATCTCCCAAGGGTTCGGCTGTTCGCCGATTAAAGAGTTACGCGAGCTGGGTTCAGAACGTCGTGAGACAGTTCGGTCCCTATCCTTCGTGGGCGTTGGAAATTTGAGAGGAGCTGCATTTAGTACGAGAGGACCGGTGCGGACGAACCTCTGGTGTATCGGTTGTCACGCCAGTGGCATTGCCGAGTAGCTAAGTTCGGAATGGATAACCGCTGAAAGCATCTAAGCGGGAAGCCAACCTCAAGATAGATTTCCCATGAGATACGTTGGAGACTACAACGTTGATAGGTCACAGGTGTAAGCACAGCAATGTGTTTAGCCGAGTGATACTAATATATCAATTGCCTTATAACATTTATTTACTCTATCACACTTTCTAATTTTGTATTTAATATTGAATATTGAAGAAAGAAGATTAATATTTAATTATCAATATTAAATATTCAATTTCAGACAGTGTTTAATGATGGTGGTTATTGCGAAGAGGGTACACCTGTTCCCATCCCGAACACAGAAGTTAAGCTCTTCAGCGCCGATGGTACTGCACGGGTAACTATGTGGGAGAGTAGGTCGCCGCCATCATTAAATATTGTCTTTTTTTTCATAAACGATGAGAAACAAGTTCAAATAAAAAAATAATCCTGAGAAATTTAGCCTTTCAAAAAAAAATAAAATTTTATCTTTTGTGAAGAAAGTAACAACTCATTGAAAAATATGGAATTAGACAATGACTGTCTTCTCAAAGTTTAGTACGATATTTTTGCAATCAATATTTAAATATTAAATTAACTTGACAGACTGTGTATAAAATAAAAATTCTCAAACAGTTTCAAAAAAAAAGGAGGTAGGAATGAAACGAATTTTAGTTTTATTTTTGGTTTTAATGGTTGCTTCATCAGTTTATGCTTTTGAAGCAGGAACAAAAACTGTAGGTGGCTGGATCGGTTATGAAAGTTATACACCTAATTCGGATGCTGATGCTATTAGTACAATAGCGTTTGAACCTTGGGTTGGTTATTTCTTCATGGATAACATTCTAGCAGAAGTAGGGATTGGATATTCTTCGACAAACTCTAAGGATTGGGATGATCCAATTACAACTTTTGATCTTGAATTGGCTGGTGCTTATTTTTTCAATAACATTTATGCTGGTGCTGGATTTGCTATGGCATCAATGGATGATGGCGTTTATAAATGGTCAGGAAATTATATTGGCTTCGGTGTAGGTTACCTCTATGGAATCGCAGAAAATATTTACTTGGATGTTGGTTTTGGATATGAAATGGGTATAGGAGAATATGGTGGTGACGCTGAAGGAGATAATGAAGAATCTGGTTTTATGTTTGGTGCTGGTGTAGACATCTTCTTCAAATAAGTAAAACTAATAACATTTAAAAGGCGACGATATGTCGCCTTTTTTTATTTATAAAATCAACAGTACTCGATTCAGTTAATTCCATTTTCTTAAGCTATTTTTCCTTTTTAATGGGAAAAATCTAAAAAGCATAATCCAATATAAATTTTCTGTTTTAAAAACTCTTTCTCAGGGAATGAAATAATTATTATAAAGAAAAGAATTTAGCATTGAATATCTTAATCCGTATTGATACTATATTGCAAGTAATTATTTTTTCAAGTTTGAAATTAACTTGACAGGCTGTGTATAAAATAAAAATTCTCAAACAGTTTCAAAAAAAGGAGGAAGGAATGAAACGAATTTTAGTTTTGTTTTTAGTTTTAATTGTTGCTTCATCAGTTTATGCTTTTGAAGCCGGAACAAAAACTGTCGGTGGCTGGATTGGATATGAAAGCTATAAGATGGATTCTGATTCAGACCCTGTAACAGCTATCGAGATCCAACCCTGGGGTGGATATTTTGTTGTGGATAACATCTGTGTAGATGTACTTTTGAGTTATATTTCTGCCAATTCGGATGCTTGGGATGACCCAATATCTGAATTTGGTCTTGGAATTGGTGGTCGCTATTTCTACAATCAATTTTATGGCGGTGCCGGATTTCTTATGGCATCATCTGATAATGGTGCTTATAAATGGTCTGGCAATTACATTGGTTTCGATGTAGGTTATCTCTATGGAATCGCAGAAAATATTTACTTGGATGTTGGTTTTGGATATGAAATGGGTTTAGGAGAATATGGTGGTGACGCTGAAGGAGATAATGAAGAATCTGGTTTTATGTTTGGTGCTGGTGTTGACATCTTCTTCAAATAAGTAAAACTAATAACATTTTGAAGACGACGAAATGTCGCCTGTTTTTATTTCTAAGAACAAACCGCTGGAATATCCAGCGGTTTGTTCAAGGTTTTCAAATTTGTGATTATACAATAAACAGAGTATTAATCTGCGTAATACCCGCATCCGATATACATTTCTTTTCCAGGAACTTTCATTACATAAGATTTTTTGTGTGATAGTTTTTCAGTTCCGGGTTTGGGCCACCAGTATTCAGTCCAGCCAGCTCCATCTTCTAAGGCAATTTTTGCAAATTCAAAAAATAGATAATTCCCGTATCCATCATTAAAAGTGCTCAAGTCAGTATTTACAATGTGTGGTTTATAAGGGTGAGCAGTCATAGTGATTCTATCCAGCGGACCTGCAAAGAGATATAAATCACCTTTGATAAACGGACCATTTACATCTTGAATGGCTTTCAGGGTGGCTTCTTCTCCCTGAGTTACAGCCATGATCACACCTTGTTCAACCAGAGCTTTGGCTTCAGCAGCTTCATCTGCCATTAATGTTCCTGTGCAAATCAGTAAAATCGTGATTACGAATGCACTTAAGAATTTTGCGTTTCGAGTCATATTATCCTCCTTTTTTTGTTAGATTTATTCAATCCAAAAACTATTTTGATTTTATTGTAATTATTAAATACACTTAAACAAAATTAAATATGGTTTTTAACGTCAAGTAAAAATAAATTTCTAGCTTATTAAATATGTAACGGTCAAGTGAAGTAAGGATTAGGTTCTTTTCATTATATTTTTATTAAAACATTTTTCTTGCCTTCAAATGAAGTATTATCAGATTAAGAAAAAAAATAATTGGAGCTTTTATGAAAGTAGATAAATTGATTATTAATGCAAAACAACTTCTTACTCTGCAAGGTTCTGCAAAACCAAGAACTAAAAAAGAAATAGAAGATATCCACATCATCAAAAACGGTGCTATAGCTATAAAAAATGGTAAGATTATTGAGGTGGGTTTATCTCAAAAGATAAAACAAAAGTATGAAGCTGATAAAATTCTCAATGCTGTTGAAAAAGTTGTGATGCCCGGATTTGTGGACCCGCACACTCATCCTGTTTTTGTGAATACGCGTGAAAATGAATTTGAAATGCGAATCAAAGGGAAATCTTATGTGGAGATTTCTCAAAGTGGGGGAGGAATTCGTTCCAGCATACAAGCAGTTCGCAAAGCATCTGAAGATGAATTGTATGAACTGGCAGAAAAACGAGTTTGGCGAATGATAACTAATGGAACAACAACTATAGAAGCAAAAAGCGGTTATGGACTCTCTACAAAAAGCGAAATAAAAATGCTGAAAGTTATCAAACGTTTAAAAAAACATTTGCCGATAGATATTATTCCCACTTTTCTGGGAGCACATGAATTTCCAACAGAATATAAAGATAACCACGAAGAATACATTCGCATCCTTAAAGAAGAAATGATGCCGGAAGTAAAAAAACAGAATTTGGCTAAATATTGTGATATTTTCACAGAAAAGCATGTTTATAATATTGAGCAATCTCGCGATATCTTAAACAGAGCCAAAGAACTTGGTTTTAAGATCAGGATGCATGCAGATGAGATTGAACCAATTGGTGGAGCAGAACTGGCAGCAGAAGTTAGTGCAATTTCCGCTGACCATTTGGGAGCTGCTTCTGATTCAGGAATTGCAGCAATGAAAGATGCCGGTGTTATTGCCATTTTATTGCCGGGAACGATTTTCAGTTTGGGAATGAAATCTTATGCCAGAGCACGAGATATGATAGATGCTGGATTGCCTGTGGCATTGGCAACAGATTATAATCCGGGCAGTTGCAATTGTGATAGTATGCAATTTATTATTACTCTGGCATGTTTGCAAATGAAGATGACAGTGGCAGAAGCGATAACAGCAGCAACGATTAATGCGGCTTATTCTCTGGAAATGGGTGATGAAATCGGGAGTTTGGAAATCGGAAAACAGGCAGATATCCTGATAATGGATATGCCGTCATATGAATTTTTACCATATCATTTTGGCTCAAATAATGTGCAGGCTGTAATTAAGAATGGCAAGGTTATCTGGGAAAACAAATAGAAACTTACCAAGTTTTTAAAACTTGGGAAGTTTAAAACTCTCTCTATTTATTCCACTTTTTCCCAGATTTGATTGCGACCTAACAAAGAAATACCCAGAAATCCCCTGACTTCCAATTTTTCTCCATTTTCAATTACTCTTATCTTACAACCATAGATTTTTCCATTTTCAGGATCGAGTATTTTTCCGCCTTTCCAATGATTCTTTTTTTGTGATAAATTCCACATAATGGTCATTCCCAAAACCTGTTTATCTTTATTTTTCCCTTTACATTCATCACAAATCGGGTCTGGGTCTTCATCCGGAAGTCTGAAAAGTTTTATGATCTTACCATATAGTTTGCTATTTTCTTCCCAAATTTTTACAATAGATTTTTTTCTGCCGGTAACATCATCGATTGTTTTCCAGTTCCCCACTGGAGATAGAATTTGAGCATAACTCTGTATAAACAAAAAAGTTAATAATAAGAAAACTACTTTTATTTTAAATTTCACCGAAATTAATTATGTTACTCGATTTACTTCATCTAAGGTTGTAATTCCTGCTAAAGCTTTTCTTAATCCATCGTATTTGATAGTTGTGAATCCGAATCGTTGAGCAGCTATTTTGATTTCTTCATAAGTGCTTCCTTTATGAATAAGTGAGCTGATCGTATCATTTACTAGTAATATTTCAAACAGGGGGATTCTACCCAAATACCCGGTACCAAGACAAGTTTTACATCCTTTTCCCTTTGAGAAAAGAATATCTTCCGGTAAGTTGATAAGTCCTGCAAGTTTAAGATTTTCGGAGTCGGGACGATATTTTTCTGCACAGTCAGGACAGATTTTTCTCACGAAACGTTGCCCGACAACACCACGCAGAACCAATGCCAGATCTTCTTCATTCACCCCCAGGTTTCTTATTCTGTAAAGAGATTTGATGGCATCCGATGCTTGAACTGTGCTACAGGCAATCATACCCGTTAAACCTGCTTCGATGAGAAGTTCAGATTCATCTTTTCCTCTCAGTTCACCCAAAGCCAATAAATCTACGTCATGATGAAATAATGCTCTAATTCCTTCTGAATAGGAAATTTTCTGTCCGCTACCTGCAGTAGTCTGATTTATGTTATCGATTACACATTCAATAGGATTTTCTACTGTAGCAATATTCATTGAGTCATCGTTCATCTCTTCCAGGTATGAATACATTGATGTTGTTTTACCGCATCCTGCAGGTCCAACAAATAAGATAATAGCATCAGGATAAGTTAAAAGATGTTTGAATCGGTTAATATCGTGTTGCGATAATCCAAGTTCCTCTAATTTTAAAACATTCAAGCTTTTGGTTAGAATTCGGAGTGTAAATTTATCACCAAAATTTGTTGGAATAATATTTATCCTTGCATGAATCTTGTTTTCGCCGATAGTGAATTTAATATAACCTTCCTGAATATGTTGTTTTTTGAAGGCATCTACAGTTGCATTTTGTTTTAGGATCATTGGAATTGTAGATCTGAGTACATTCGGGAATGTAACAATTCTTTGAAGAACCCCATCGATTCGGAATCTTACATTCAAGTAACCCTTGGAAGTTGGTTCGAAGTGTATATCACTTGTATCAACTTCTAAAGCTTGTTCAATAATTCGTGTCAGCACATCGGAAGCAGCAGGGAAATTGGGAATGGAATCCGCTGTTTCTGCCCATTTTTCGCCTTGTTGAACCACGTCAATTGTTTCCAGATTCAGCTTTGAAACACCCGCCGCTTTAGAGTCTTTTCTTTTTGGTTTGAGGAGTTTTTGAAATGTGGAATAAGTAACGATCACAGGTACAAGCCGTAAGTTTGCTGCTTTTTCCAATTGATCAATATGTTTCTGGCTGGGAGGATCAACAAAGGCAACCGTCATTTCCTGTTTTTCAAGAATAATCGGTAAGATGCGGTAGCGGGGCAGTGTATCGTTGGGAAGACCTGGAATCTCTACATGTGAAAGACCTGCCACTGAAGATAAGTAGGAAATATTAAATTCTTCAGCAATAATTTCCGCAAGTGTCACTTCGTTTATTTTTAAATATCTGATTAATGTATTTGTAATGCCGGTTGCTAAGAGGGATTTTTTTTCTGCAACATCGAGTTTGGAAATATCTTCATTTTTGAGTAAATTTTTTCGTATAAGAGCTTGCAAAAGTTTTTTATCTTCATTTCTAAACATAATTATTCCTCTATTTATTTAAAGATTTCGTCAATATCGTCTTGCTCGATTTCTTCGACTTGTCCAATACCAAACATTAAACTTTCTTCGATAAGATTTTTTATTTCCTTTTCTTTCAATTGGTTGAGAGCCAGATCGATATCTGCCTGCCCTGAACCGGGAGTATAATTGCCTTCGATAAATGGTCTTCCACATCCACCACAGAAAAGATCATCCTTTTTATTCGCAAAGAAACAAGAACAAATCCATCCTAAAGGATTACCACACTGTAAACAGAAAGATCTTGCTTCGTCATTTTTTGTTCCGCAATTATCACAAATCATTTTTCTTTCCTCTCTATTTTGGTTCGAATTTTCTAAGAGTTTCTAAAAACTTCTGTCTGGAGAAAGGTTTTATCAGAAACCAATCTGCTTTTAAATCTTTAGCTTTTTGGATATTTTGTTTTGAAACATACGAACTTACCATCACCACAATTGCTTTTGGATCGAGAGCTTTTATTTTTTCAAGAACTACCAAACCTGTCATTTTGGGCATCACAATATCAAGAAAAGTTATGAATGGTTTGTTCGCTTTGAATTCTTCGATTCCTTCAATACCGTCTGCTGCAGAGAAAATCGTGTAACCTTCGTCTTCTAAATAGGCTGTTATGATATCACGATTAATCTCGGAATCATCGATAATTAATGCTGTTTTTTCAAACTCGTTTGAACTCATATTTCCTCCTCGGAATATTTAATTTTTATTTGAAATCGGTAATAACAAAACAAAGTTGGCGCCTTGTGTATAATCTCCATCAATTCTATCTTCCACCCAGATATCTCCATCATACCTTTTAATAATATTTTTCACCAAAGTTAATCCAAGTCCAAAACCATAAACATTTTTTTCAGCACCGACTCGTTCGAGTCTTTTAAAAATACTGGTTTTGTCATCATCTTCGATTCCTGTTCCATCGTCTCTGAACTCGATTCTGTAATATTTTTCATCTTTCAGAATCGAATGTTTTACTTCAATCATAACCTCATCTTTATGGCAATGCTTGATTGCATTATTCAGAAGATTATTAATCACGATTTCCAAAAATTCACTTGCTAAAACAATGAATTTATCGTCAATAAAATCGTGAGAAAAATTTATTTTCTTTTTATTTGAGTGTTGAATTTTCAGTGAATTAATGCTGCTTAGAAGTGTTTTCTTAAAATCTACAGGAATTAATTCGATTTCTTCTTCATCTATTTCTGCAAAAATTCTGACTTTGGTAATTAAGGCTGCAATTTCCTCTGAAAGATGTTTGCAGGTTTCAATTCTTTGACGGATTTTTTCCGGAAGCCCTCCTGTTTCCAAAACCATTCCCAAAAAGGAAGTTATTCCATGATTGAAATTATTCGTGTCATGAGCAAGCAAGTCATTGAAAAACCGGGCACGATTTCTTTGTTTGATGATCATTTCTTCATCTCTTTTTTTGGCTATTGCGATGGCAATCTGACCGGAAAGGAATTCTAAGACAACTAAGTCTTTTTCTGTATAAGCATGTTCATCCGAATAACTTTGAATACTAACAATGCCCATAATTTCTTGACCGATAAAAAGTGGAACACCAAGCCAAATTTTCGACATTGTTCCGATAATTTCAATTTCACCAGCTTCTTTGAGTTCATTGATTTTTTCCTCAGTTGCCAGAAGAGATTTTTTGGTTTTTATTACATAAGCAGTAAGTGTTTTACCTGCCGGGAAGGATTTGAATTTATCTTTTTCATCGATTTGAAAAGGGAGTGAAATTCTATGCTTTTTCTCATCATATAAAGCGACAAAAAAGTTTTTAGTATCAATAATCAATCCGATAAAATCTCTAATCATAATAAAAAGCTCATCAAGATCCTGAAAATTATTGATAGCATTTACTACATTAAGTAGTACAGTTTGTAGTTGTTCAGATTTTTTCCAGATCGTAATATCGGAAGCAATGTTTTGATATTCGTAAAGCTTTCCGTTTTCATCAAAAATGGCTTTTATGGAATTTTCTATCCATTGAATTTCACCATTATTTTTCTTACTGAATTCATGAGTTAAAGTATTTTTTTTCGGTGATAAGGTTTTAACTTTTCTTCGAGTAATTTTTTCTTCTCTTTCCGGTAGGAATGAAAACCAGTTGCGACCGATTAAATTTTCACGTTTCATTGCATAAAATTCACAAAAAGCTTTGTTAACGAATATTAGAGAACCATCCGGTAAAAATCGTGAAATCAGGTTTGATTGTTCCTCCACAATTGATTCATAAGATATCTTGCTCTGCAAGAAAATTATTTCCTCTCTGTTTGAAAGAGTCAATCAAACCTCCAGATGCAAAAAAAAGAAAAGCACATTTTTTATGCTTTTCTATTTTCGATTTTTACTTTAAATTGTCAACAATCTTTATTTATCGGCAAGTAATTGCTTACGGACTAATAAAAACGTTTTCGATTTTATTACAATTTTTTTCAGATATCGATCATAGATTTCAGGTGTTCGATGTAGTTTTCCGCTCCGCCATATTGATAGCCGGTACGGGCAATTTCATTGCCCTGAGCATCAATCAGAATTATCGTAGGAAAACCTCTGATATTATATTTTTCAGCAAGTTGACGGTTATATGTTTTTGTCTCTTCAGTTTGATGAATATCTTTTGGGAAATTGAGCTTTACCATTACAATATTTTCTGCAGCATATTCGATGAATTTTTGTTGAGAAAAAATTTCATCAACTAATTTTATACACCAGCCACACCAATCTGAACCGGTAAAGTCAATGAGGATTGGGAGTTCTTTTTCTTTTGCGATTTGCTGAGCTTCTTCAAGATTTGTCAGCCAGTTTAATTCTTCTGATTTTTCTTTGCTTTCTGCCCAGGCATAAATAAAGAACAGAGATAAAATTGCAATGGCGAGTAATGACCTTTTCATTATTTTTCTTCTCCATTTACAATTATCTTTGAGACCATTTTTGCAGCTTTTCCGAGCATTGCAGATGCTCCGCAATATCTTGTTTCAGAAAGTTCCACAGCTCGTTTTACTTTTGCAATTGGAAGATTCTCACCTTTGAAAATGTAGTTTAAGATGATGGTTTTATAGACTTTGGGATGCTCTTCTGTGGTATCTGCTTCTACATTTATTTCAAACTCAAAATTATCTATTTTCATCTTCTTGAGAATGGAAACAACATCCATACCTGTGCAGCCTGCTAATCCACTTAAAAGCAAACCTTTCGGTCTGGGACCTTTGTTCTGTCCACCCACTTGTGGGTTGGCATCCAAAGTAAAATGGTGATCATCCAGTTCGGCATCAAATGCCATTTTACCAAGCCATTTAATTTTTGTGACGCATTTCATAAAGTTCGTCTTCTTTGATTTTAAGAACTTCAAGATAAGTTGAAATATAAAGATGGACGCACTCATAAATTGCATCAACTCTTTCTGCAGGTAAATGTTCGATCAATCTTTCTTGCATCTTAGTGAATTCAGCGATAGTTTTTTTATCCGATGCTTTTCCATTTTCAGTAATTTGTGCGAGCCAGCTTCTCCTATCTCTTTTGGATGGGAAACGTTTCACTAATTTTTTTCTGACCAAAGTATCGATTATCCTGGTAATCCTACTGTGAGATACTCTCATCTGTACAGAAAGATCATTCATACAAACAGGTTTATCTACTGAATTAAGATAGTTAAGAAGGTCGCATTCCATTTTACCAAGCTTTAAACATTGCCTGCGAATCATCTCTTTTTTTGAACATAAATCATATAAGATTTTGCTCAGACTTACATACTGCTCAACTGATTTTTCCATTTTAGTCTCCTTTTTTTACTTGATTGTTAACATTCGGTCAATTTTGGATTTGTCAAATCCAACAATTGGATAGTTATTTATCCAAATTTGTGGAACACCTTGTTGACCAGATTTTCTTACCATATCTCTGGCTGCTTTTTCATCTCTTGCAACATCGACTTCCCTGAACTTCACTTTTTTTTCTTTTAGATAATTCTTTACTTTTCTACACCACGAGCACGTTGATGTAGTAAAAATAATTACTTTTTTATTAGTCAAGTTTCCTCCAAAAAAAATTTCATAATATCAAAATTGATTATAATATAACTGTTTTAGTAAGTAAAGCAAAAAAAATTATTTAATATCTGAAAGTAATTTTTCAATCACATCCTTAGATTTCAATCCTTCAGCTTCAGCAGCAAAAGAGACTAAAACCCGATGCTGGAAAACGATCTCAGCTATTTGTTTAACATCATTAACTGAAGGTGAAAATCTGCCATCAAGAGCAGCTTTTGTTTTGGCTGCAATAACCAGATACTGAGATGCTCTTGGTCCAGCTCCCCAATTTACCCATTTCTTGATGTAATCCGGAGCTTCTTTATAATCCGGACGAGTGGAACGTGTAAGTTTCACAGCAAAATCTAGAACATGCTCACTCACAGGAATCTGTCGAATCGTATTTTGGATTTTTATTATTTCTTCTGCATTTAATATGGAATTGATTGATTGAACTTCATCTGATGTAGTCTTCTTCACGATATTTTTCTCTTCTTCATATGATGGATAATCAATATAAATATTGAACATAAAACGGTCTAATTGTGCTTCGGGAAGCGGATATGTGCCTTCTTGTTCAATCGGATTTTGAGTGGCGAAAACCAGAAATGGCTGTTCGAGTTTAAAAGTTTGATTTCCTGCAGTAACCTGATATTCCTGCATTGCCTGCAAAAGTGCAGATTGCGTTTTTGGGGGAGTTCTGTTTATCTCATCTGCTAAAATGATGTTGGCAAAAATTGGACCTTTAATATATTCAAAGTACCTTTTACCATCAGCTTTATCTTCAGCTAAAATGTCTGTTCCTGTAATATCAGAAGGCATTAAATCCGGAGTAAACTGTATCCTGCTGAATTTCATATTTATAATTTCAGCAATTGTGGAAATGAGTAATGTTTTGGCTAAACCGGGAACTCCTTCCAATAGGCAATGACCTTTTGAAAAAAGAGCGATTAAAAACTCTTCGATTACTTTATCCTGACCAACGATCACTTTCTGCAATTCATTCAAAATATTTTTTTTAGCTTCTGATAGTTTTTCTAATATTTCAATATTATTATTTATCATTCTACCCTCTTTAAAATTTCTTTTCGAGTTTCTTTATTCGGGATAACGTCTGAAAATTTTATCTTTAATAAAAGTAAAGAAAATCCTCCAATTAAAAAAATCCAAATCGTCGTTAACAGATGCGAAAAAGTAACAGCAGCGCTAGTAAGGTTTTCATTTACACCCAAAGCAAAAGAGAAAATGAGAACCCACATAAATTGATTGGAACCAATCTGTGCTGGAGGTGTTGGCAAAATATAGGTGAGATTCATCAAAGTATAACCAAAGAGAATTTTTGAATAACTGATTTCTGAACCGAAAGATTTGAATACAATCCAAATGTAAAGAGCTTCAGAAAAGACCGCTAAAATCGTTAAGAAATAAATCAAAAAATAATCCTTCCTGCGGTTCTGCATTATAGCCATTCCTTTCACAAAATTGGAGAAAAAATCTTCAAATCTTGGACGAATCTTATGAGGAAGAATTTTTAAAAAAGAGTGAAGGAATTTTAAAGCCTTTTGCCGATGGTTTATGGCAAAAAATAGAAAGCTCAAAAATGCGAGAAAAATCAGAAATAATATTATAATTATAACTTTCAGTGTATTATTTAAACGAATTGAAACGATTGGAACCAAAATCATAATCAGAACAATCGGAAAAAGGTCTGTGATTTTATCGATAAAAATGGTTGGTAAACTCTGAGAAATCCGCACTTTTTTTCTCAATTTCAGAATCACTGATTTGGCGATTTCACCAGCTCGAATTGGAATTAAATAATTAATTAAAAGCCCGGTCATAAAGACAGCAAAACTTTCTGGAATTTTCATTTTATAAGTTGGATTTAAAATGATTTTCCAACGAATACTTCTGAGAACATAAGCCAGAACATAAAAAATAGAAAAAACCAGAACAAGTTTGAGATCGAATTTTTTAAAGTAACTCAGGAATTCCTGCCAGTCGATGATGCGAAACCAGGCGATGAGGAAAATTGTTCCCAGCAGAATTCCCCAAATCCAATTTAGTTTATTTTTCATTTTGCTTGTTACCAGGAATAAAAAGAAAATATCTATGATGCGCCCAAAATCGCTTAAAAAAAGAAGGAACTGATTTTTCAAACCAGTAATATTTCATCATTCGCTGCTCGAAATTCGGTTCAATTCC
>Ga0208648_1002315_pt1 | contig 13519 bp, 11 predicted proteins | sample AntAceMetag02UKL_FD_184772 | JGI IMG/M metagenome (GOLD analysis project Ga0208648, IMG submission 184772) | Saline lake microbial communities from Ace Lake, Antarctica - Antarctic Ace Lake Metagenome 02UKL (SPAdes) (version 2) | ecosystem: Environmental > Aquatic > Non-marine Saline and...
TGATGGCAACTAATGGTAGGGGTTGCGCTCGTTGCGGGACTTAACCCAACATCTCACGACACGAGCTGACGACAGCCATGCAGCACCTGTCACTGATCCATCCGAGATGACCCAATTGTTTCCAAAAGGTACGATCAGGATGTCAAGCCCAGGTAAGGTTTTTCGCGTTGCGTCGAATTAAACCACATACTCCACCGCTTGTGCGGGCCCCCGTCAATTCCTTTGAGTTTTAGTCTTGCGACCGTAATCCCCAGGCGGTGCACTTAATGCGTTAGCTGCGGCACTGAAGGTTTAATTACCCCCAACACCTAGTGCACATCGTTTACAGCGTGGACTACCAGGGTATCTAATCCTGTTTGCTCCCCACGCTTTCGCGTCTCAGCGTCAGTATCGAGCCAGCAGACCGCCTTCGCCACCGGTGTTCTTCCCAATATCTATGAATTTCACCTCTACACTGGGAATTCCATCTGCCTCTCTCGTACTCAAGATATACGGTTTCAAATGCACTTCCTCGGTTGAGCCGAGGGCTTTCACACCTGACCTACATACCCGCCTACACGCCCTTTACGCCCAATAATTCCGAACAACGCTTGCACCCTCCGTATTACCGCGGCTGCTGGCACGGAGTTAGCCGGTGCTTCCTTTGGTGGTACCGTCATCAGACTGCATTATTTACACAGCCTTTATTCTTCCCACCCGACAGAGCTTTACGATCCGAAAACCTTCATCACTCACACGGCGTCGCTGCGTCAGGGTTTCCCCCATTGCGCAATATTCCCCACTGCTGCCTCCCGTAGGAGTCTGGACCGTGTCTCAGTTCCAGTGTGGCTGGCCGCCCTCTCAGGCCAGCTAACCATCGAAGCCTTGGTAGGCCATTACCCTACCAACAAGCTAATGGTACGCGGACTCATCTTCAAGCGATAGCATATACAGAGGCCATCTTTTCCCACAACTAATCAAATCGTGAGCTTATACGGTATTAGCATCGCTTTCGCAATGTTATTCCCCACTTGAAGGCAGATTATCCACGCGTTACTCACCCGTGCGCCACTTTACTAATCCACCCGAAGGTGGAAGTTCTCGTGCGACTTGCATGTGTTAAGCACGCCGTCAGCGTTCGTTCTGAGCCAGGATCAAACTCTTCAATTTAATTGAAAAATTTGAAACTAGTATAGATTACTTCATTACTCTCTTAATTAACGAGTAGCCTTCCTTTTATTTACTTTTCAGAGAACGGTGCGCATTGTTTGTTCGTTTGCTGATGCGCTGGTATCAAAGGAGTATAGACTTTCCTGCGGGGAAGTCAACACTTTTTTTATTATTTTTTAATATTTATTTTTAGACTGTTTTTCCTTCATTTTTTCCACTTTTATAATCTATTTCGACAATATAACTACACCACTTTAAAGCCCATAATCCGCATTAATGTACTTAAAAAGGTGGTTATTCTGTACCCGACTGCTCAATCACCACCTTGTGAAAGTTTTTTTTCCCGGCACGCAGCAAAATACATCCGTCTTTAACATGGGCAAGCGTGATCCTGTCTTCAAATGAACCCAACCGCTCTCCGTTGACATAACCGCCGCCGTCACCGATAAGCCTGCGGGCCGCGGCGCGAGAAGCGCACAGGCCAGTTTGTGCAAAAAGAATAAATGCCGCTACACCTTCCTGCAGCACCGTTTCCTCAATACTTGTTGTTGGCAACGATTCCAAGTTGGCCCCATCACCATAAAATGCGCTGCGGGCTGCTTGGCGGGCCTGCTGTGCAGCTTCCTCGCCATGGCTCAAGCTGGTGGCCTCAAAAGCCAGCAAATCCTTAGCCTTTTGAATCCCGCGCTCAAGCGCCGCACGGATATCAGTGGGAGACAGAAAGGTAAAATAGAAAAGAAAGCGCTCAACGTCACGATCATCGGTATTGATCCAGAACTGATAATAATGATACGGGCTGGTTCTCTCAGGAGCAAGCCAGACCGCTCCCGCCTCGGTTTTACCCATCTTGATGCCGGATGCTGTTGTAATCAGGGGGAACGTCAAACCAAAGGACTCGCCCCCTGCCACCCGGCGCACCAGATCTATACCCGCTACAATATTACCCCACTGATCATTACCGCCAATCTGAAGCGCACACTCATGATGCTTATACAGGTGCAGAAAATCATAGGACTGCAGCAGCATATAATTGAACTCGATAAAATTAAGCCCTGTTTCAAGCCGCGCCCGATATGACTCTGCCGCCAGCATCCGGTTGACACTGAAATGCCGCCCGATATCACGCAGAAAGTCTATATAATTGAGCGAGGTGAGCCAGTCGGCATTATTGAGACACAGGGCCGATTCGGCATGTTCAAAGCTAATATAGCGTGAAAGCTGAGACTTGATACTATCAGCATTTTTCTGCACTTCTTCCCTGGATAGAATCTGCCGCATCTCGTTTTTACCGCTGGGATCACCAATCAGGGCTGTGCCGCCGCCGACCAATGCGATTGGTCTATGACCGCAGCGCTGCATGTGCGCAAGCGCCATAACCGGCAGCAAATGCCCCACGTGCAGGCTGTCCGCTGTAGGATCAAACCCGGCATAACACGTCACAGGTGAGTCGAGCCTCTTTCGCAGTGACTCCTCATCAGTCACCTGCTCTATGAACCCGCGCTCTGCAAGTAAATCGTATGCGTGTGCCATAAAAAACAAACCTATTTTGCGTACTCAACCGCCCGGGTCTCCCGGATAACGGTTACTTTGATCTGGCCGGGATAGGTAAGCGATTCCTCTATCTTCTTGGCAACATCCTTTGACAATACAACCGCATTATCATCATTGACTTCACGACTCTCGACCATGACACGGACTTCCCGGCCGGCCTGAACCGCATAGGACTTTGTGACCCCTTTAAAGGAATTGGCTATTTCCTCAATCTCCTTCAAATGCTTCACATACGTGACCAACATTTCGCGCCGAGCCCCGGGCCGGGCAGCCGACAGTGCATCGGCAGCCTGCACCAGCACAGCCAGTACGGTCTGCGGTTTTACATCGTCGTGGTGGGCGGCAATTGCATGTATAATGTCTTCGGGTTCACCGTGTTTCTTGGCCATGTCAGCGCCTATCAAGGCGTGAGAGCCTTCAACTTCATGGTCGATTGCCTTGCCGATATCATGCAGCAAGCCGGCACGCCGGGCAGCCTTATCATTGATTCCCAGTTCATTGGCCATCATTCCGCACAAGAAAGATACTTCAAGGGAATGTTGCAACACGTTTTGATCATAACTGGTTCTATATTTCAAGCGTCCCAGCAAGCGGACAATCTCGGGATTAATTTTTTGAATACCTACATCAAAAATGGTCTGTTCGCCAGCTTCGCGAATCGTCACGTCCATTTCCTGATTGGCTTTTTTAACAATCTCCTCAATGCGCGCCGGATGAATTCTGCCGTCGGTAATCAGGCGCTCCAGCGAAATGCGCGCCACCTCACGGCGGACCGGGTCAAATGATGAAATCAGAATCGTTTCAGGCGTATCGTCAATGATCAGGTCAACACCGCTAATCTGCTCAATCGCACGTATATTGCGCCCTTCCCTACCGATAATCCGACCCTTCATCTCGTCATTGGGCAAACTGACAACTGAGACGGTTTTCTCGCCAACATAGTCGGCGCTATAGCGCTGAATCGCGATAGCAATAATATTGCGGGCGACCTTGTCGGCATTTTCCCGGGTCTCCTCCTCAATCCGCCTGATCGTACGAGCCGAATCATGCTTGGCTTCACCCTCAAGGTTCTGCATAAGCATTTTCTTTGCTTCCATGGCAGTCATGCCCGAAATCTTTTCGAGCATCTGGGCCTGTTCCTGCAGGGCGCGATTATATTTCTGCTCGGTTTCCTGCACCTGCGACTCGCGCGCCCCAAGCGTTTTCTCACGCTTAGCGACAACAATCTCTTTCTGATCAACAAGATTAACCTTTTTTTCAAGATTTTCCTCACGCTGAGACAAACGCGATTCTATTTTCTGCAACTCGTTTTTCTTGTTGCGAGACTCCTTTTCAAACTCAGCCTTGATCCGGTACAACTCCTCCTTGGCCTGAAGCTTTGATTCTTTTTTTAAGTTAGTAGCCTCTTTCTGGGCATCCTGCACAATTTTCTTGCAAGAATCCTCCGCGGATGCCAGTTTTCCCTCAACTAATTTTTTACGCAGAAAAAAGCCTACCACAACTCCGATTATACTACCGACTAATGCGAATATAATTTGTAAATTCAATGTATGTATACCTCCTGTTTCTGTTGCTGTATGGTTAGACGAATCCGCAAATTAAAGCCTGCCCGGTCTGCGCATGCGTGCGCTACCGTTGTGACTCCGTTTTTGACACATTCATCGTAAATGAATTTACACTGCGGACGCAGTGCTCGCACAATGCGGAGGAATCGGAAAAACTGCTGTTTGTCCCGATTACTCCTGAATCTGGTTGGGTGGTTCAATCGAGTACGTATGAAAGGCGTGCAACGTGGGTCAACGCTAAGCTATGAAGGCATTACATACTGTTTCAATAGTTAACAGGCCAGGACAGGCAAATATATTTTCAGTTTAATTTCATATAGTTGGCAGTTATACCGCCAGCTATTTCACTCCCCAAAAAATCCCCATGCCCTTGCATTTCTCATCAGTATGCTATTAAACAATATAAAAAATAAAACTATTTTTAAAGCACTTAGCTGCAATCTATTCCTTCAAAGTCTTGACTCACGCCCACAGCGTACCTCAATACCGCCCAACGCTGTTATATACGGTGCGATCTTTACAAAACTGGGTGTTTATTCTCCCGCTAAAAATGTTCAGGTTATTATTATTCTTTTCTCTATTGTTAAATTATACATCAAAATTCATCTTTGATTCAAGTAAATTTATCAACTCCGAAGCACGATTGTCAATATTTTTATTCAGAGACTCAAGTTCACGCTCTTTTGCAAAACAGTCATCAACGAGATTGAGCGCTACTAAGATCATCAACTGGCTGTTATCCATCGTGCCGCCAGCCTTTCTGGCGGCGTCAATTTTACCGTTCAAAAAATGCTCAACCCTGGTAATATATTCAGGGTCGTGACTGCCCCGTAAATTAAAGGTCTGACCCATGACAACAATTGGAACGCTCTCACTCATATGCTCACCAGCAACTAACTATTTAAAAATCGATAAAAAGCTACACAGGGGTATATAGTTTCAAGCGCGCTCCCCTGATGGTTACACAATACGTCAAAGCTTAAGAGAATCAATATGTTCCATAACCTTGGTCAAACGCTGCTTCAAGGTCTTTCTTTCCTTCGTCGCATGCTCGAGGCGTTTTTTCAATTCCCTGTTTTCCAGCTCATGCTTTGTAGCCAACTGTTCCAGACGCTTTTTCTCACGCTGCACACCCGCAAAACGCTCAAGCGTACCTTCTATTGTTGCCTGCAGTTTTTCAAACGCTGCGCTTTCCACAAAAGAACCCCGAGCAAAAGTGAGATCCGACAATTCAATATGATCATTTTTTCAGCCAAACTACACAGTTACTCCCGATAAGTCAAGTTGTATATCATGCCTTTAAAACCGGCCATGCTTGCGCATGTGTTGTGCGAACGTCCCCGATAACACCTCCGACAGAGGACTGAGACAACGATTCTGCAGCCGCAACCCCCTCATAGAGTTGCGTATTGTGCCCTGCAAGCGCATTGAGCGTGTGTTGTATGGATTGAGCTATGCCATCAATATGATAGCCGCCTTCAAGCGCAAGCAGCAACCTTCCCTGACAAAGCTCTTCTGCGAGTTGTTTAAGCCTAAGCGTCATGGCACCAAAACCAGCCGGCGTTACCTGCATGGTTCCAAGCGGATCATTTTCATAGGTATCATAGCCGGCTGAGATAAGAATAAGCTGCGGTTTATAGGCCCGTGCCAGCGGAACCAGAACCTGTTCAATAAGCAGCAGGTAATCCGCATCACCCTGACCGCCGGCAAGCGGAATATTGACCGTGTAGCCCTCACCTACCCCGCTGCCGGTTTCATGCAGATCGCCGGTCCCCGGATAGTACGGGTACGCATGCGTTGAAACATAGAGCACCTCCGGCATGTCGTAAAACGCATTCTGGGTGCCATTACCGTGATGAATGTCCCAGTCATAAATCATAACGCGCTCAAGGCCATGATGTTGCAACAGGTAGCGGGCTCCCACTGCAACATTATTAAACAAACAAAATCCCATAGCGCGATCATGCTCGGCATGATGGCCGGGTGGGCGCACAAGGGCCATAGCGTTTGCAGCCTTGCCGTTCACCAGCATATCGCAGCCGTCAAGCACAGCGCCTGCAGCCAGCTTTGCCGCTGTCCATGAACCGGACGAGGTGCTGGTATCAGGATCAAGACTTACCTGCTGCTTTCCGGAAGTGCTCTCGATTGTATCAATATAGGACGGAGCGTGATTCAGGGCCAGTTCTTCACGGCTTGCCTCCCGCGGTGCTCGAAATTCATACCCCTTTCCAGCCAACTGCGCATCAAGCATACCGTAAATAGAGACCAACCGCTGCGCGCATTCAGGATGGCCGGCGGGTGTCACATGATCAATACAGCGTTCATCACGAAAAACAATGGTTGAACTCATGGTCTTCTCCATAGAGAGGTTGACTTTAGAGCCAAAAGATTATACAAAGTACTGGCTTTAGTCAAACTGCGAAACTAAAAAACTTTTGGCGGAAGGACCCCTCATGTTCGGACTCGGAATGCCGGAACTACTGGTCATCCTGGTTGTGGCCCTGGTAGTCATCGGGCCCAAACGGCTGCCCGATATTGCCCGCGCCCTTGGCAAAGGCATGCGTGAGTTCCGCAACGCAACTGATGACATCAAACAAAGCATTAATATTGACCGCAATGACTTTGACCCCGGTCCGGCACTAAAAAAGATTCAAGAGCCCATACAACCGCCCCCGGAGACACCGACTGAACCGGTGGCCGCCTCACCGCCTTCACAGCCCGACACAGATGCAGACCAGAGCACGGATAAATAAATGCCGGACGAAAAACTAGCATTCACCGATCATCTCGAAGAACTGCGCAAACGCTTTATAATATGTCTTGCGGCAGCCGGGATCGGTTTTATAATCTCATACTTTTTCTCAGAACAAATTTACCAGATACTGGCCCTGCCGGTCAGGAATGTTCTCAAGGATGAAAACTCCTTTATTTTCACAAGCCTGACAGAGCCTTTCTTCACCTACCTCAAACTCGCTTTCTTTTCTGGAATCGCCCTGGCAAGTCCGGTCATCATATCCCAGATATGGGCCTTTGTCGCACCAGGTCTCTACAAAAATGAAAAAAAATACTCTATCCCGTTTGTACTGCTCTCAACCCTGTTTTTTGTAATCGGCGTGCTGTTCTGCTTTTTTGTAGTATTTCCAATCGCATGTACGTTCTTTGCAGGGTTTGCACAAGCCGGCGTGATTGAGATGAAGCTAAAAATGAGCGACTACCTGTCATTCAGCTGCGCCTTTCTACTTGCATTCGGCCTCGTATTTGAACTACCCATTTTCATCCTGTTCCTTACAAAAATCGGCGTTGTGAATCACGCCCAGCTTACCAAAAACAGAAAGTACGTTATCCTGCTGGCGTTTGTTGCCAGCGCCATCCTGACCCCGCCGGATATCATCAGTCAGGTACTCATGGCCGTGCCCCTGCTGATACTCTATGAACTCAGCATTGTAATTGCCAAAATCTTCGGCAAGAAACCCAACCCTGATGATGAAGAAACGGACACACCTGAAGAATCTGAAGAAGAACCGCCGGAAGCATAAAGGGATGAGGTAATGCCGCCGGCAGCAGGTCGCTGGTTCACCTCCCATCACCGGCTCAAATAAAAAAAAGCACTGAGCACATCGCTCGGTGCTTTTTTTATGCCTAAAAACCATTATGAAATAATTTTCACTCTTGACCAAAGATTCTTTATATGCACATTATAACCAAAATATCCCTTTCACATTTTCATAATACATAAAGCGCAGCAGCTTACATGCGCTCATGAACCACGGTCATAAAAAGTTTGAGGTTCAAAAACCTTTGAGAATTCTGCCTTTAAAACCTGCAAGCAAAAATTACTGGCCTGAACTAGGCTAAAAAAAAACGGTTCTTGGAGGATGTGCTGATGGCCAAAAAGGTAATCATTGTCGGGGGTGGAACCGGCGGTCTGACGGCTGCAATGCTGCTTGCCCATAAAGACTTGCAGGTCGACGTATTCGAAAAGCAAAATGAGCTCGGCGGAAGAAGCGGCGCACTCAGAATGGGCGACTACACATTCGATCTGGGATGCACCATGCTGATGCTGAAGTTTGTGCTTGATGAAATGTTCGAGCTCGTCGGAGAAAAACCCGATGACCATTTAGTCTTCGAACGCCTTAATCCTCTTTACCAGCTATGCTTTGACGATATATCGCTCAACATGTATTCTAACCCCGAACAAATGAGAGCAGAGCTTGAGAAGCACTTTCCCGGCAGTGCAAAGGGCTATGATTTGTTCATGCATAAAGAAAAGAAACGTTTCCAAAAGCTGTTTGCCGGCCTGCAACGTGACTACTCTTCATTGCGCAGCCTGGTAAGCTGGAAGACTATAGCAGCCCTACCTCATTTAGCCATCGGACAATCCATGTACACAGTTATCGGCAAGTACTTTTCAGAGGAAACCCTGAAAGTTGCAATGACTTTCCAGTCACAGTACCTTGGCATGTCCCCCTGGAACTGCCCCGGCGGCTTTGCGATTATACCGTTTCTGGAACACTATTACGGCATATACCATGTACAAGGGGGCATTAACCGCATACCCGCCGCAATGAGCAAAATTACAGAAAAAAAAGGCGGCTGCATTCATACCGGTAAAGCCGTTCGCGAAGTGCTTATCAAGAACAAAAAAGCAACCGGAGTCGTTCTGGATGATGGCTCTGCACATTATGCCGATGCGGTTATCGTCAATGCCGACATCGCCTACAGCTTGTCGCGGCTGATGAACAATGAGCACCACACCAGATACACACCCAAAAAACTGAATAATCTCCGCTACTCCTGCTCAACATTTATGCTCTATCTTGGTCTGGATACCGTCTGGCAAACACCTACGCATCACACTTTTATCTTTGCAAAAGATGTCAAAAAAAATATGGATGATATCTTTTCTCACTATCAACTGCCGGAAGATATATCCATCTATATTGCCAATCCCGGCGTCAACGACTCTTCCATGGCACCCCCGGGTGAATCCGCACTGTACATTCTCGTTCCGGTTCCCAACACACGTGCAGAAATTGACTGGACCCAGCATAAACAGGGATTCAGGGACAAAATTCTGGGTTTGCTCGAGAAGCGCCAGGAATTCAAGGGCTTACGCCGGCACATACGGCGCGAAGCGGTCATTACGCCTCAAAACTGGGAGCAGGATTTTAACATTTTCTTCGGTGCTCCGTTCAGCCTCGCACACAGCCTCGACCAACTACTGTGCTTCAGGCCCCGGAACCGATTTGACGAAATTGAGAACTGTTTTTTGGTTGGCGGCGGAACCAGCCCGGGAAGCGGACTGCCGACCATCTATGAGTCCGCCAGAATCTCGACTAATATTATTTTAAAACAATATGGAATGACGCCTTACCCAACCCGTCCATTGCCCCAATAACGAGTATGTCTGTTTCTTCAAAGGACCCATTCAGGTCCCTTGAATCTCTCAAAAAGACGCTAACTGGCCAAAGCTAAAACTTCCGGATAAACAAAGCACGGTTTTACTGCTGACCCAAACACACGCTACTCTTCCTGAGCAAACACCGTTTTATCCAGACATTTCACCAGACCGGGTATCAGGCTGAACGGAAAGCTGACCAGAATCTCGTCGTCTGCCAGCCGCATAAACATCCTGCCCCCATGATCACCGGCCGTAAAAACCGGACGATTTGTTTCCAGCGGTGTTGACACTGTCATAAGGCAGGTTGATTTTCCTGCAAAGCCCTGCATGACCTCACCGGTCTCGTAACCAAAGGCCGTTGCAACCATACACATCTGCCGTCCGGTTAAAGGAAAGATAACAATGTCGGGGCGTTGAACCCGGGACAACGGTCCGATGATCACTCCTTTGGCTACACGATCAAACGGTGGGAAACAGCGCCTGTTTGCGGTCATGGCAGCTTTGGTAGCATATAATTTACCCGGCCCAACGGTACTGGTTTTACAAGCTGTTATAAAATCATCCCGATCAACCTTACGGGCTCCCAAACCAATATTGGCACAACCGCCGCAGGTACTGGCCTCAGCTGTAAAAACCAGCGTGTTGTCTTCGCCGTCAAAAATATCACCACACATACCGCACCAGAAATGGGGCCCTTTCTCAAGCGGGATATCATCAGGCAGGGTGTTAACAAATTTCATTGCTGCTATCTGTTTTGACAAGGACAATTTGGTTTTCAGATCACGGGCAAGGGTCTCAACATTGAGCACGGCAGCCACAGTCCCCTTCCCGATGGCATTAATCGGGCAGTAGCGCACACACTCACCGCAGTCATTGCACATATCCGTAATACAAACCTGTTCACCCCTTCTGACAATTGCCCGGTTGGGGCAGTTACCTATACATGATCCGCAGGCAATACACTCTTTCTGATTTATTTCTAAAGGCATATACTTACTCCTTAAACAAAATATACTAGATTTCTTGTTAACAGTCCGACCGTCAAGTAAGCCGACCGCCCGGCCCGGCCAGCTCTTTCAATAACTCACGGTCAATAATTACAATCTCCCGTTTGCCTTGCAATTGTATCAACCCAGCCTGGACCATACGTGCCATGATACGCGACAGGGTCTCGGGTATTGTTCCCAGAATACTTGCAAGCTGAGCCTTTGAGATATCCAGCCGGATCGTGTCTAATTCCGCATCATGCTCGCTCTGATAGAGCAAAAAGGCGGCCAGCCGGCCGGGAACTTCCTTGAGCGACAGGTTTTCAATAAGATCGGTAAAGGTATGCAGACGCCGTGAAAGTACCGCCATCATGTTGAGCGCCACGGCAGGATACGAGCTGATAAGAGTAATAAAATCATCCCGGGGGAAATACAGCGTAGCAGCAGCTTCCAGGGCCATTGCATGCGCGGGGAAATGCCGCCCGGTAAAAACCGGCACCTCGCCAAAGGGTTCTCCGGCACCAAAAATATGCAATATCTGCTCCTTGCCGTCAGCAGAAAGCTTATAAATCTTTACCCGGCCCTCGGTAACCACAAAAAAACCGTGCCCGGATTCGCCCTCCTCAAAAATAGCTTCCCCTTTGCGAAAGGCTCTTTGACGAGCAATCCCGCCCAGTGCCGTACAGGCGCTGCTGCTCAACCCCTGAAACAAGGATATTGAACGCATTATTGTTTCGGTACTGTCTGCCATCACTAACTCCCGGAAACATTCTGTCTGATTTTGGAAACACATCGTAGCAGAAAATGTTCTGTGGAGCGATAAAAAACCGTGTAGACAGCTGTTGATCTGTGATGATCTCGCACTGCTTGAGCAGTCACATATACAGTCCTGTTAACGACAATAATGTTCAGGATCATTTATCAAACTAACAGCATTTTTTGCGGACATCCCTGCAACTCATTATAAAAACTGTTGTCAAAAAATAAAATCATGGTATAGTTTCTCTTCTTAAAAACAACATACTCATGGAGACTGAGCAAACATGCCAAAAGAAATTTATGACCTGCTGCCTGAAGACGTAAAGAAAGACTGGGATGAAGAGGATTACAAAATTTTTAGCCCGGAAAAGCTGAGCGATAAGCCAGTCGTGACTGTTATTCTGATCAACCAGAACGAAACTGAAATCGTGGTAGAACTGCCTGTGGTCACACCCCAAGCGTAAGCAGCCAAACACCATCCTAGCCCCCCGAGATGCCCCGCCTGCGCATGCAGGCGTCCCCCAATGCTCACCCCTGCAGCATCTATGGCAACACTGCCTATGATAGGACTGCTATTTAACAGTCCTATCAAGAAGCACATCAAAAATAGATCAATAGTGTGGGAAGTACACTAGCCCTTGAACAGGTCTACAATTTTACTGAACATCGATTTCTTGGGCACACCGTAGTCTGCAGATATAGGGGGTTTGCTTTGCACGGGACGCTGAGCCTTCGTAGTGTTTTGCACGGGCCGCTGAGCCTTTGCACCGCTTTGCGCAGATGATTTCCCACGTCGAGGGGGGCTTTTTTTGCGCGCAGAGGATGGTGTGTTCTGCTTGGCAGAAGTCTGCTTAGCCGTATTCTGCTTGGCCGTGTTCTGCTTGGCCGAAGTCTCTTGCCCGGAAGGAGTAAACGACTCTCCGTATTTATTTTGATAATAAGCAAGCCTCTCCTGCTCGTTCATCTCAGCAAGGCTTTTCCCTCTGTTCTTGCTGTCCGTACGCGCACGCTGCGGAGCTGAAGACTCAGGAGTTCGTCGCTCGGCTGGTTTAGCTGCGGGCCGGGTTCTCTCAACTGGTTTACCCGCGGGCCGGGTTCTCTCAGGGCGCCCGGAATTTGAACGCCCATTACGCCCGTCAGAGCGGGAACGATTATCGCGACGCGGTGATCGTTCAATATTGAGCCGCTGTCCGGCACTTTTATCCTCGACAAACAGCTCACTATCAGGGCTCATAATCGGCAACTTGCCCTTGATGTAGTCCTCAATCGCCTCCAATCCATACACAAAACGGTCGCAGGCGAGCGATATGGCTTTCCCGGTTTTACCGGCACGCGCGGTGCGGCCGATGCGGTGCACATAACTCTCGGGATCAGTGGGCAAATCATAATTGATCACCATGCTCAGATCATCAATATGCAGACCGCGCGCGGCAACATCCGTTGCCACCAGAAAACGAATTTCTTTATTCTTGACGCCCTCAATAACCTTCAGCCGTTGCTGCTGCGGCAGGTCACCCATAATATATTCACAAGGGTATCCGTTGAGTTCAAGCCGCTTGGAAACCTCAACCGCCATGTGTTTAGTGTTAGTGAATATGAGCGCGCTCTCAGGCTTATCCCGCTGCAGCACACCCAACAACAGACTCATTTTCTCATCGGACCCGACGTGGTAAAGCTCATGGGTGATACCGTCAACGGTTACCTGCTCAGGCTCAATTTCTATCTCCGCCGGATCGTTCATGTACTCCCAGGCGAGCTCGCGGACACGATAATCAAGCGTTGCGCTGTACAGCATGGTCATACGCTTTTCACGCGGCGGCATCTTTTTCAAAATCCTGCGCAGGTCCGGCAAGAAACCCATGTCAAAAAGGCGGTCAGCCTCATCAATCACCAAAATATTAATTTCATGCAGATTAATTTTTCCCTGCTGATTAAAATCAATCAAACGGCCAGGGGTTCCGATAAAAATATCCAAACCGCCCTGCAGCATTTTCTCCTGTTTGGTGTAGGTAACGCCGCCGTAAAAACAACCTATGCGCACATCAAGGTAACGCCCCAGAAGATTAGCTTCAGTTTCAATCTGTACAGCCAGTTCACGGGTAGGGGCT
>Ga0208648_1002318_pt1 | contig 13507 bp, 13 predicted proteins | sample AntAceMetag02UKL_FD_184772 | JGI IMG/M metagenome (GOLD analysis project Ga0208648, IMG submission 184772) | Saline lake microbial communities from Ace Lake, Antarctica - Antarctic Ace Lake Metagenome 02UKL (SPAdes) (version 2) | ecosystem: Environmental > Aquatic > Non-marine Saline and...
CTCGTTTATTAGATATTTCTCCTCGAGATTTAAGTGCTGTCATATATTTTTCTCAATACATTGTTTTAAGTGTGGATGAAGATAAAAGAATCACAATTTTAGATAATTTAGATGTGGAAAAAATTAAAGATGAAGAGAATTTGCGTCAGACTGCTCAAGAAAAAGTTGCTGAAATTAAAGCTCAATTAAAAATTAGCCAGGCTGAGTTTAAAAAAAAGATTAGCAAAAAAGAAACTTTAGCGCTTAAGCTAGAAGATTTAGAGCTTAAAGCCAAAAAAGCGATCGTTGAAATCAAGCAAGAGCTTGGGGATCAAATTGATCGCAACAAAGAAATTTATGACACGATTAAATCAATGGTCAAAAAGATTAAGAAAAAATCTGTCTTAACTGAAGATGAGTACATAAAGCTTATGGATTACCAGGCTGAAAGTTTTATTGGGGTGGGTATGGGTGCTGAAAGTATTTTGCAATTAGTTAAAGAAGTTGACTTGGTTCAGCTAGAAGACGAACTAAAGACTAGCTTAGAAGAGGTCCGAGGAACTACTAAAGCGGCTAACTACATCAAGAGATTAAAAATAGTCGAGAGTCTTCGCAAAGCTGAAATTAAGCCTAGCTCGATGTTTTTAACTGCCTTACCTGTTTTACCTCCGGATCTAAGACCAATGGTTCAACTTTCTGGTGGCCGATTTGCTTCTTCTGATCTCAATGATTTATATCGTCGCGTTATTAATCGTAACAATCGTTTAAGACACTTAATTGAGTTAGGTGCTCCAGATATTATTCTCCGCAATGAAAAACGAATGCTTCAGGAAGCAGTTGATTCTTTAATTGATACTAAGGTTAATACCAATCGTCGGACCAATCGTCGGCCGCTTAAATCTTTATCTGACATGCTCAAAGGTAAAAAAGGTCGGTTTCGTCGAAATTTGCTAGGTAAACGAGTCGATTATTCAGGCCGAAGCGTAATTATTGTTGGGCCTGAGCTTAAGTTAAACGAATGTGGCTTGCCCAAAGACATGGCTTTAGAAATGTTTAAACCTTATGTTTTTTATGAACTTATTTTGCAAGGCATAGCACCTAACGTCAAAAGTGCTCGTAATTTAGTCGATCGTCGCGAACCAGAAGTATTTGATGCTTTAGAAAAAGTTACTAAAAATCATCCGGTTTTACTTAACCGAGCCCCGACCTTACACAAATTAGGTTTTCAGGCTTTTTATCCGAAATTAGTTGATGGTCGAGCCATTAAGCTTCACCCATGTGTTTGTTCCGGCTATAATGCTGACTTTGATGGTGACCAAATGGCTGTCCATTTACCCCTAACCAAACAGGCTCAACAAGAAGCCATTGATTTGATGATGGCAACCAAAAATTTACTTAAGCCAGCTAATAGTCAACCAATTACTGTACCTAATAAAGAAATGGCAATGGGAGTGTACTATCACACCACAATTAATACTTCTTTAGAGGAGTATCCCAGTATTTTTACTGATGTAGATGAAGCTTATCACGCGCAACAGATTGGCCTAATTAAATTAAGACAACTTATTCAGGTTAGAATCGAGCGCAACGGCAAACAAGAGATTGTTAAAACTAGTTTGGGCCGGGTTCAATTTAACACAATTCTTTCCGGGAATTTTCCTTACATCAACGAAGCGGTTAACGCCAACAGAATTAAGAAAATCGTCACTAATGCGATTGAGACTTTAGATGAAGAAGAAGTGGTGAGAATTATTGACGAGATTAAAGATCTGGGTTTTAAGGCTGCTACTTTGAGCGGTATTTCCGTTAGTGTAACTGATTGCAGTATTATTAAAGAAAAAGATGGCATTATTGAAGCAGCTAATAATCAAGCTGAAAAAGTTCACCAAAACTATCAACATGGTTTAATGACTGACAGTGAAAGAAAGAAAAAGAACTTTGATATTTGGATGGATACAACTGACGAAGTTGCCGATCTTACTTGGGATTCTTATGATGAGAGCAATGCGGTTAAAGTTATTATTAATTCTGGTGGCACTCGCGCTTCTAAAGATCAGGTTAAGCAGTTAGCCGCTATGAGAGGTCTAGTGGTTGATCCATTGGGCAATATCGTAGAAATGCCGACCAAATCTAACTTTAGAGAAGGCCTAACTATTTTTGAATATGTTAGCTCTGCTCGTGGTTCTAGAAAAGGTTTAACTGACTCGGCCCTTAAAACAGCTGATGCCGGTTATCTAACTCGTCGTTTAGTTGATGTGTCTCACGACGCCATTATTAGAATGGAAGACTGTGGCACCACCGATGGTATTGAAATTACAAAAGACGTTCGTCCGGAAATTTTTACTAAGAGATTATCTGGCCGCATTTCTTTAGAAGACATTACTGTTGATGGCAAAGTTTTAGTTAAAACAGGCGAGATTATTTCTTTAAAGATGGCTGAAAAAATTGACCAAAAGGGAATCGCTAAAGTTAAAGTCAGATCACCTTTAACTTGTGAAGCCAGATCAGGCTTGTGTGCTCAATGTTATGGTCGTGATTTTTCTAGTCAAGAGTTGGTAACTATTGGCACTCCTGCCGGCGTAATTGCAGCTCAGTCTATTGGTGAGCCTGGTACACAGCTAACAATGAGAACTAAGCACTCAGCCGGTATTGTTGGGCTAGATATGACTCAAGGTTTGCCTCGTGTGGAAGAGTTGTTTGAGTCTAGAAATCCAAAATCAAAAGCGATTATCTCTCGTTTAGCTGGTAAAGCTAAGATTAAAGATCAAAAAGGAGAAATTACCATTGAGATATCCTCAACTACTGATGATGACTTTGAAACTTATTCTTTAGCCGCTAATGCTAAGCTGGCGATTGAAAGTGGTGATTTAGTTTATGCTGGCCAAAAATTAACACTGGGTTCAATTAATTATGGCGAATTAATGAATATTAAAGGCTTGATGTTTACACAGCTGAAAATTGTCCACGAACTTCAAGCTGTTTACGAATCTCAGGGTATTAGTATTAATGATCGTCATTTTGAGGTAATTGTTCGTAAAATGGGCGATAAAGTTAGAATTAAAGATTCTGGTGATACTAGCCTGCTGATTGATGAAGTAGTGATGAAGAGTCATTTTTTGGATGTCAATGATGATACGATGGCTGCCGGTGGAGAACCAGCTACAGCTGAAGTGCTTTTACTTGGTATTACCAGAAGTGCTTTATACACCGATTCTTGGTTATCGGCTGCTTCATTCCAGCACACTAAGCGCATTTTGACCGAAGCTGCTTCTTCTGGAGAAATTGATTATTTAACTGGACTTAAGGAAAATGTTATTATTGGTCGCTTATTACCAACCACTAAAGAAAGAGCCCAAATTGATCAGTAAAGATCTTGGTAGTTGTAGATGCAAAACCAGGATATCCGTGTTACAATTTGGATTCTATAAATCAAGTTAGCTCTAAAAATCAACCAAACAAGAACCAAAAAAATATTATGCCAACTATTAATCAGTTAATCCGAAAAGGCCGTAAGAGGAAGAAAAAGCAGGTTAAGACGACCGCATTCCGCAAGGGTTATAACACCATTACCGGTCAAACTACTAAAAGTTCAGGCCCTCAAAAAAGAGGTGTTTGTACTGTAGTTAAAACCATGACGCCAAAGAAGCCTAACTCTGCGTTGCGTAAAGTAGCAAGAGTTAGATTGTCTAATAAAGTTGAAATAACTGCCTATATTCCCGGAGAAGGTCATAATTTAGCTGAACATAGCATTGTTTTGGTCAGAGGTGGTCGGGTTAAAGATTTACCCGGTGTTAAGTATCACATTATCCGGGGCGTTTATGATTGCTCCGGCGTTGAAAATCGTAAGAGTAGTCGTAGTAAATATGGAGTTAAAAGGCCTTAAATAGACAAAAAATTTAAGTAGAAAACAAACGCTATGAGAACTAAGAAGAATTACAACCGTCCTATTAAACCTGATGCTAAATATGGTTCTGTTTTAATTGCTAAATTGATCAACCGTTCCATGAAAGGCGGTAAAAAAACAGTAGCAATGAAGCAAGTTTATAATGCCTTAGATTTAGCGGCACAACAAACTAAAAAGAAACCGGCTGAATTGATGACGGAATTAATTGAAATAGTGGCCCCAAAGATGGAAGTTCGCTCTCGTCGAGTTGGTGGCGCTTCTTATCAAGTGCCAACGCCAGTTAAGACCAAAAGAGCTTCATCTCTAGCTATTCGCTGGTTAGTGATTGAAGCCAATAAACGTCCTAATGCTAAATATCATACTTTTGGAGAAAAGTTGGCAGCTGAGATGTTAGATTCGCTGAAAGAAGAAAGTGGTTCAATCGCCCGAAGAAATACGTCTCATCGTATGGCTGAAGCTAATAGAGCTTTTGCCCATTTCCGTTGGTAAAATTGAAAATTTTCACTCTTCTTATATTTTGAGAATTTACACTAGCTGTTTTAATTGCTTGTCAGTAATAAAATAAAGAAAATAGTAGCTAAAAAAACTAAAAACATGGCAGATAAAAGTTATCACAAGCAAGTTCCCCTAGCTCGCATTCGCAACATCGGTATTATTGCCCATATTGATGCGGGTAAGACTACTACTTCTGAACGGATTTTATTTTACACCGGTCGTAATTATAAGATCGGAGAAGTTCATGAGGGTGCGGCCACAATGGATTGGATGGAACAAGAACAAGAACGCGGCATCACGATTCAATCGGCTGCCACCACCACCTTTTGGAAACAGTATTTTGACTCACATTTACCTAAAACTGATTATCGAATTAATTTGATTGACACTCCCGGACACGTTGATTTTACTGCCGAAGTAGAGCGTTCCTTACGTGTTTTAGATGGCGGGGTAACTGTTCTTGATGCCAGTGAGGGTGTTCAATCCCAGTCAGAAACAGTTTGGCGTCAAGCTGATAAATATAACATACCTCGTATTTGCTGGGTTAATAAGATGGATAAACTTGGTGCTGATTTTGAAATGACTCTTCAAGATATCAGAGATAAATTTGGGGTTATACCGGTGGCTGTTGTTTTCCCCATGGGAGTTGAAGATAATTTTAAAGGTGTTATTCAACTAATAGAGAGAAAAGCCCTTTTTTGGGAAGATCATTTAGAAGATACTGAGCCAGTAGTAAAAGATATCCCTGAAGAATATCAGACAATAGTTGAACAAAAAAGAGCGGAATTGGTGGAAAGGATTGCCGAAACAGACGATATTTTAATGGAAAAGTTTTTAATGGAGGAAGAAATTTCGGTTAATGAGCTCAAAGCAGCTTTGCGTCGAGCAACGATTGCTTATCAATTGGTGCCCACTTTTGCGGGTAGCTCTCTTAAAAATACCGGAGTGCAAGTTTTACTCGATGCAATTATTGAGTATTTGCCATCTCCTTTGGATGTAGTAAAAATTACTGGTGAAAATCCGGAAACTGAAGAAGAAGAAGTTCGACAATTAGTTCCGGAAGAAAAATTTTGTGCTTTGGCTTTTAAGATTCAAACGGATCCACACGTGGGTACTTTGACCTATGTTAGGGTGTATTCAGGTGTATTAGAAGCAGGAAGCTATGTTTATAACTCTAGCACTGATAAAAAAGAACGCATTGGTCGTTTATTACTGATGCATTCTAATGAGCGTGAAGATATTAAAGAAGGTCGTGCTGGTGAAATTGTAGCGATTATTGGTCTGAAAAATACTAATACTGGTGACACCTTGTGTGATGAAGCTTACCCCATTAAATTGGAACGAATAAGTTTTTCTGAACCGGTTCTCTATTTAGCGATTGAACCAAAAACTAAGGCCGATCAGGAAAAGATGGGTTTGGCTCTTAATAAACTTGGGAGTGAAGATCCAACCTTTAAAATTAGCGTAGATAAAGATAGCGGGCAAACTTTGATTGGCGGAATGGGTGAACTCCATTTAGAAGTTTTGGTTGAAAGAATGCGTCGTGAATTTAATGTGAGTGCTAATACCGGCAAACCACAGGTTGCTTATAGAGAAACTATTTTGCAAGAGTCCCAGGGTGAAGGTAAATATATTAAGCAGTCTGGTGGTCATGGTCAATATGGTCATGTATTTTTAAAAATCGAACCCAAAGATCGTGGCACCGGCTATGAGTTTGTCAATGGCATCAAGGGTGCTTCTATTCCTCGTGAATTTATTACTCCGGTTGACAAGGGTATTAAAGGTCAAATGGAACGAGGCTATTTAGCTGATTATCCTTTGGTCGATATGCAAGTCACTCTTTATGACGGTTCTTATCACGAAGTTGATTCCAGTGAAATTGCTTTTAAAATGGCTGGAGCTAAAGGTTTAAGAGCAGCACTGTCAAATAATAAAGTGATTTTAATTGAACCGGTAATGGATGTTGAGATTACTACTCCTGAAGAATTTATGGGCGATATTATTGGTGATTTAGGTGGTCGCCGGGCTCAAATTAAAGGAACTAAGAATCGTGGCAACGTGGTTATTATTACAGCTCAAGTTCCTCTTGCTGAGATGCAAGGTTATGTCACTATCTTGCGCAGCATGACTCAGGGTCGAGCTAGTAGTGTGATGTTGCCTTCTCATTATGAGCGGGTTCCGGATCAAATTACGCAAAAGATTGTTGAAGAACGCAAGGGTACTAAATAAAAATTAAAGGTTAGTTGATCTCAGATCTGAAGAACCTTAATTAGCTCTGCATTTTGCGTACCTGCTAAATTTTTTTCGTCTTTGACTCGAAAATTTAGGGTCCGTAATAGCTCTGCATCTTGCGTACCAGCTAAATTTTTTTCGTCTTTGACTCGAAAATTTAGGGTCCGTAATAATTTCTCCTCATGACATAGGAGAAAATTTTATGTAAAATATAAGTTCACCTGTAATGGGTATTGGCAATTAATTATTAACTAATTTGAAGGAGTCAACATGGCAGACAAAGCAGTGTTTGATCGAACAAAACCTCATGTCAATGTCGGAACTATAGGACACGTTGACCATGGCAAAACCACATTAACGGCTGCCATAACTCACGTTTTATCCAAAAGGTTTCCCAGTGATATTAACCAGCCTCTTAATTATGAGGATGTGGAGAAAAGCGAGGAAGAGATAGCTCGCGGTATTACTATTAATATTAAGCATATCGAGTACGAAACCGAGAAGCGCCACTATGCTCACATTGATGCTCCAGGTCACGAAGACTACATCAAGAACATGATTACCGGTGCTGCTCAAATGGACGGCGCTATTTTAGTTGTAGCTGCAACTGACGGTCCAATGCCTCAAACTCGCGAGCACATTTTGCTGGCAAAACAGGTTAATGTACCTAAAGTTATTGTGGCTTTAAATAAAGTTGACCTAGTCGATGATGAAGAGTTACTCGATTTAGTCGAAATGGAAGTTAGAGAGCTTTTAACCAAATATGGTTATGATGGCGATGATGTCCCAATCATTCGAGTTTCTGCGCTTAAGGCCCTTGAGGGTGATGCAGCTGCTGAAGATCAAGTGATGGAGCTTATCAATGCAATTGACAAATATATTCCTAAACCAGAAAGAGATTTTGAAAAGCCTTTCTTAATGCCTGTAGAAGACGTTTTCTCAATTAAAGGCCGTGGAACAGTTGTGACTGGGCGAATTGAGACGGGTATTGTCAAGATTAACGAAGAAGTGGAAATCATTGGTTTTGATAAAAACGCTACCTCTACCGTGACTGGCGTGGAGATGTTCCGTAAATTACTCGACGAGGGTCAGGCTGGCGATAATGTTGGTCTACTTCTCCGTGGTGTTAAAAAGGAAGATGTCCAAAGAGGTCAAGTTATTGTTAAGGCTGGCAGTATTAAAGCTAAGTCTAAATTTGAAGCAGAAGTTTATATCCTTAAAAAAGAAGAGGGTGGCCGTCATAAGCCATTCTTCACTGGTTATAAGCCTCAATTTTACATTAGAACCACTGATGTCACTGGTGAGATTAAACTCCCAGATGGTGTTGAAATGGTTATGCCAGGAGATAATGCCAAAATGTCTGTAGAATTAATAGCAGCTGTGGCTTTAAATGAAGGTCTTAGATTTGCTATTAGAGAAGGTGGGATTACTGTTGGAGCTGGTGCAATTACTAAAGTTATTGGGTAATTACAGTTATTTAGAAAGCAACCCTGCCTGTTTGGGTAGGGTTGCTTTTATACTTTAGAAGGCTGTTGTTAACATTTAATTAATAGTCAAGCTTATTAAATTAAAAAAATACGCAATTGAATCCTAATAACATCTGTACAAATACGCAAAAATTGATTATAATCACGCCCTGTCACTATTTAAATAAAGTAGACAAAAAAGTTTGAAAATCGCATCATTATTATGGCAAAGAGTCAAACAAAAAAAGACTATCAGAATAAAATTAGAGTCCGCTTGAAATCTTACGATCACCGAGTCATTGATGAGGCTAGTCGCAAGATTTTACAAACAGCTCTTTCTACCGGGGCTAAAGTTGTTGGGCCGGTGCCATTACCCACCCACATTAAGGAGTTTACCGTTTTAACCTCACCAAATGCTGATAAAAACGCACAAGAACATTACGAAATTAGAACTCATAAAAGGCTAATTGATATCGTTGAGCCAACTAATAAAACCATTGATTCTTTGATGCATTTAGAGTTGCCAGCTGGTGTTGATATTCAGGTTAAGATGTAACTATTAATAACAGCTTACAGGTTGTGATTAAACTTATAAACAAGAATTTGAAAATTAAATATAATGTTAAACAGTATTTTTGCGACCAAAGGAGGCATGTCTCAAGTCTGGACCAAACAGGGCAAGAGAATGCCTGTGACTAAATGTTTGGTCGATGATAATATTGTTATAGGTCAGAAAAAATGTATGGCGATTAATCGCCAAAGCACTAATTTTAAAACTCAGCCATGCGTCATTTTTGAAGTTGGCTATGGTAAAAAGAAAATCAAAAATACCTCGAAACCGCTCAGTGAAAAAATTAAACAGAGCGGTTTTTCTTTTGGGGTAAGACAAGTAAGAGGTTTAAAACATTTTATTGAAGTTGAGAATGAGGATCAAGAACTAACTACTAAGGTTGGCTCTGTGCTTGAATTAGCCGAGATTTTAAATGTTGGAGATGTAGTTAAAGTTCAAGGTACAACCAAGGGCAAAGGTTTTGCCGGAGTGATGAAGCGTCATGGCATGCATGGTGGTCCGAGGACTCATGGACAAAGTGATCGTCAAAGGGCTGTTGGTTCTATCGGCGCTACGACTGATCCAGGTCGAGTTTGGAAGGGTAAAAAAATGCCCGGACATATGGGCAATGAGGCTAAAACAGTCTCTAATTTAGTGGTAATTTATATTGATCCAGAAATTAAAGAAGTTTGGCTAAATGGGCCAGTTCCTGGTCATCTGGGCTCGATTTTAAGGATTACTAAGACTGGTGAACATAAAGATATTGATTTAAATAAACAAGCAGCTGGAATTAAGGCTGAAAGCAAGGCTGATTCAGAGATAAAAGAAGCAATCCAAGGTGATGGTCCAACTTTAGTCAGTAAAGAAAAATCAGAGAAAAAATAATGAAATTAACAGTTCTTAACAGCACTAGCAAAAGTACTAATTTAACAGTCAAAGATGAAGTGTTTGGATCTTTACACCCAATTATTTTAGCTCAGGCTATTAGAGTGTACCGGGCTAATCAAAGACAAAGTACAAGTAAGACTAAAACCAGATCTGAAGTTAATCGAACTACCAGAAAATGGTATCGACAAAAAGGAACAGGTAATGCTCGACATGGTGCCAGAGATGCTAACATTTTTGTTGGCGGTGGTGTTTCCCATGGTCCAACCGGATTAGAGAACTGGAAGCTTAAGCTAACGGCCGTTTTGAAAAAGAAAAGTTTAATCGCGGCTTTATCCGCCCAAGTTGAGAATATTGCTATTGTCAAAGAAATTGACACTTTGACCGGCAAAACAAAAGAAGCTCATCAGCTGCTGACTGCCGCTGTAGCCAAATTCGGTGACAAAAAGTTAAGTTTTAACCGGACAAAATTATTGGTGATTGTTGATGAAAAAACAAAGACAGCCAAACAGGCTTTGAGCAATCTTCCTCGAGTGGAACTAATTGCAGCCAGTCAAGTCAATGCTTACTATATCGCCAAGGCCGACAAAATTATTATGACTAAAAAGGCTGTTGAAGTGTTACAAGCCAGATTAGGCGCCTAACTATGAAGATTCATTTAATCAAAAAACCAATTATTACTGAGAAAAGCTTGTTGCAAGCTAATCGTGACAATACCTATACCTTTGAGGTTGATCGGGAGGCAAGTAAAACTCAAATTCAAAAAGCCATTGAAAAAATTTTTGAAGTTGAAGTTTTATCAGTTAACACCGTGATTAGACCAAGTAAAAGAAAAAGAGTTGGAAAAAAGAGAAAGATGAAATTATATCCAGCTAAGAAAAAGGCTTTGGTTAAACTTAAAGAAGGTCAAACAATTGATCTATTCGATCTTGGAGGTGAAAATTAATTAACATGCTACAAAAGAAAAAGCCAACATCAGCTGGAGTCAGACATCAAGTTAGAGTGGTTAGAGATGGTTTACATAAAGGAGATCCAGAGAAATCCCTACTTAGAAAAGGACACAAAAAGAGACAGGGTCGTGGTTTTAAAGGTCATATTACTGTTCGTCATCGTGGTGGTGGTGTTAAGAAAAAACAAAGGCTAATTGATTTTAAAAGAAATAAATTTGGCGTACCAGGCGTAGTTAAACAACTTGAATATGATCCAATGCGTAGTGCTAATATTGCTTTGATTTTTTATAAAGACGGTGAAAAAAAATATATTTTAGCTCCGGACAATTTACAGGTTGGCGACGAGATTATGAGCGGTGCTGAAGCTGAATTAAAGACAGGCAATAGTTTGCCTCTAGCTCAGATTCCAGTTGGCATGCCAATTCATAATTTAGAGCTTAGACCGGGAAAAGGCGGCCAAATAGTACGTGGTGCCGGGACGGCTGCTCTGATTCAATCAAAAGAAGATAAATATGCTGTCGTTCAATTACCATCAAAGGAACATCGATTGATTAATTTGAAATGTTCCGCTACAATCGGTCAAATTGGCAACAAGGATTGGAAAAATAGAAAGATTGGTAAAGCTGGACTCAGAAGATTAATGGGTATTAGACCAGGCGTTCGTGGAACAGCTCAGCATCCAGGATCCCATCCACATGGTGGTGGTGAAGGTCGTAGTGGCGTTGGTCTGAAATATGCCAAGACTCCTTGGGGTAAGATTGCTTCTCCGGGAAAGAAGACCAGACTTAATAAGCACAGTAATAAATGGATTGTTAAAGATAGAAGAGCCAAACAATAAAAAATTAAAAAATTATAAAATTATAAAAAATTAAAAAATTTATTTATGTCACGCAGTAGTAAAAAAGGACCGTACATTGACCAAGTTTTATTGGCCAAGGTGCAAAAACAGAAAACAACCGGTGATAAAGAACCGATAAAAACTTGGAGTAGAGCTAGTATGATTGCCCCTGATTTTGTGGGGCACACCTTTCTTGTTCATAACGGCAGAAGTTTTGCTGAAGTTTTTGTAAATGAAAGTATGGTGGGCCATCGTTTAGGAGAGTTTTCTCCCACGCGTACTTTTAGAGGTCATGGCCGAATGGTCAAGAGAATTGCTTCTAAGACATAATATTAAACTTAATAATTAAAAGACATTAAACAAAAAAAATTGATTATGAAAATTAGAGCTGAACAAAAGAATTCTAGACAGACGGCTCGTAAAGTTAGATTGTTGGCTAATCAAGTTAAAGATTTGTCACTAATTGAAGCTTTAAGGCAGCTAGCTTTAATGGAACGAAAAAGTTCTATTGTTCTTTTGAAAGTATTTAGGCAAGCAATCGCCAATGCAGTCAATAATCATCAACTAAAGATTGAAGATTTAGAGATTGATAAACTTTTGGTTAAAACAGGTTCTACTTACAAGCGTTTTCGGGCTGTTTCTCGCGGCAGAGCACATCGAATTTTAAAGAGAACCTGCCATGTAGAAGTGGTTTTGAAAACTAAAGAAAATCAAGCTGACCCGATTGCCGTTAAAAAACAAAAGTTGGTTAAAACAGCCAAACCTAAAAAAATTGTAAAAAAGAGTGCTGTTAAAAAGCAAAAGACAGTCAAGCAAGCAGCCGCTGTTAAAAAAACAGCAAAAAAAATTAAGACAACTAGTAAAAAAGAAACTAAAAAATAAACTATGGGACAAAAAGTTAATCCAACCCTCTATCGACTTGGCACCATTTTTTCTTGGAAGTCTAAGTGGTTTGCTAATAAACATGATTACTCAAATAAAGTGGTCGAAGACTATCGTTTACGAGAATATCTTCATGATAAATTGAGCCATGCCGGCTTAGACGAAGTGGTGATCGAAAGATCATTAGCTATGATTAAGATTGTTTTAAAGGTTAGTCGTCCAGGCGTTGTTATTGGTAAAGGTGGTTCTAATCTACAGATAATTAAAGAGGGTATCGAAAAAATTATTGCTGTTGAGGCCCGGAATAAACCGGGAAAAAAGGTCAGAATCAATTTGAGAGTTGAAGAAGTTCAGCATCCGGATTTAAGTTCTAAACTGGTTGCAGAAAGATTGGCCCAACAGATTATCGCCCGCTATCCTCATCGTCGTGCTGTTAAGCAAGCTCTGGAAAAGGTAGTGTCAGCAGGCGCAAAAGGTGTTAAAATACAGCTTTCTGGAAGAATAAACGGTGCGGAAATTGGTCGTACGGAAAAATATTCAGAAGGAAGCGTTCCCACTCAAACCTTGAGAGCTAACATTGATTATTATCAGTCTCCGGCAAAAACCAGAAGTGGCTACGTCGGAATTAAGGTTTGGATCTATAAAGGGGATATTGTTCAGGAATAATAAATCATGTTACAACCGAAACGCAGAAAATACCGTAAAGAATTTAGAGGCAGACTTAAAGGAAAGGCCAAAAGTCGAACCACTGTCGATTTTGGCGAATATGGTTTAAAAGTTATTGAAAGAGGTCGGATTAAAGCTGCTGCCATTGAGGCAGCTCGTAAGAAGATTACTTATATTACTAAAAGAAGTGGTAAATATTGGGTAAGAATATTCCCGGATTTACCAATAACTAGTAAGCCGTCGGGCGTTAAGATGGGTGGTGGCAAGGGTGCCGTTGATCACTATGAAGCTAAAGTTAGACCTGGCACAATCATTTTTGAATTAAGTGGGGTAGATGAGCAGACAGCTCGTGAAGCTTTTGCCAAAGCTTCTCATAAGTTGCCAGTAAAGACCAGATTTGTGGCCAAATACCAATAAGCATATTTAATAAGATTAAATTTAAAGTATAAACATGAAAACTAACGACATTAAAGCTCTTCACCAAAAAAAGATTGATGAGTTAAATCAACTTTTAGAAGAGACTCAAAAAGAGTTGATTCAAACAAAATTAGAACTAGCTGCTTCTAAGTTAGATGATACTTCTAAACCAGCTAGATTAGCTAAAGATGTTGCTCGTATTAAAACGATTCTACATCAAAAAGTATTAGCGCAAAAAGCTCA
>Ga0208648_1002320_pt1 | contig 13485 bp, 11 predicted proteins | sample AntAceMetag02UKL_FD_184772 | JGI IMG/M metagenome (GOLD analysis project Ga0208648, IMG submission 184772) | Saline lake microbial communities from Ace Lake, Antarctica - Antarctic Ace Lake Metagenome 02UKL (SPAdes) (version 2) | ecosystem: Environmental > Aquatic > Non-marine Saline and...
CACTGCGGGTGATATCAGTCCAGGCCATTGTGATCTCCTTCGAATCTTCAATCAATCCGATTGAATCACAACCTACTGATATCACTCAACTACTTTTAAATCGGGCTCTAAGATGCATCGGGTTTGTAATCATGCCGCTTTTCGTATTTCCGCTTTGTCGAAGTATGCCGCGTCCGGCGTCCGTTTGTCGAGCGCGGTGTGTGGCCGCTCAATGTTGTAGAAGCCAATCCAGTCATCGATGATGCGCTTGGCTTGGAAACCGTTTGTGATCTCGTGCAAATATACTGCTTCTTGTTTCAGGGACCGCCAGAGCCGTTCGATGAAGATGTTGTCGAGATAACGACCGCGCCCATCTGTTACCGGCAGGTGATTGTATGCGATCACCGAGAGGCATTGAGATTTTGATCTCAGCATTTGTCAGCGTCGTGATCCAGCTTGCACCCGTATATTGGCTGCCCTGATCCGTATTCATTATTGCCGGCTTTCCATGTTTTGCGATAGCCTCCTCCAGCGCATCAACGCAAAAGCTGGCATCCAACGTATTTGACAGCTGCCAGGACAACACCTTGCGCGTCGCCCAATCCATGATTGCTACAAGATACAGAAAGCCGTTCTTGACAGGGATGTAGGTAATGTCGCTGCACCAAACATGATTGGGCCGCGTGATTGGTAACTTTCTTAGCAAGTATGGCCAGATTTTGTGCTGGGGGTGCTTTTTGCTGGTGTTCGGTCCCTTGTAGACGGCCTGCAACCCCATGATGCCCATCAGGCGGCGCACGCGGTGGCGGCCCGCCGAGAACCCTGACTGGGGAAGATAGGCCGCGATCTGACGGCTGCCAAAAAACGGATACTTCGTAAAAACCCGATCAATCTCGCGCATCAGATCAACCGTCGCCTGATCAAAGCCGACCGGCGTGTAGTAAATCGAGGACCGGCTGATCTTTAACAGCTTACACTGGCGCGTCAGGCTCAGATCGGTGTTCTCCTTGCGGATCATATCACGGCGTTCAGACGGGCTCATCGCTTTAGCCCTTGTGACAAAAAATCGTTTTCCACCGCAAGCTGACCGATCTTGGCGTGGAGCTCTTTTATCTCGCCATCCTTGTTCTCAGCCTTTTTGACCTTGTCAGAGAAAACGCCTGCCATGCCATCAATCGCCTGGCGCTTCCACGTGCTCACCTGCGTTGGGTGCAGCTGGCGCTTGGCCGCAATCTCCTGCACCGTCTTGTCACCACGCAGTGCTTCAAGCGCCACAGCAGCCTTAAACTTGTCTGAAAAGTTCCGTCGCTTCGTCATTCTCGTATCCATTCATTCGTATTGGATACATTTTAGCATGCTGTCCAAATTCGCCGGACCACTTCAATACGAGGTTGTGCACATCAACAATTTTCATATCCTAGACAGAATGTAAATTCGTGTTGTTAACTTGGCAAAACGTAAGCGGTGTTTTGATTGCATGTTTTTTAGAGTTGAGGGAATGAAATGACGTTATTGCTGCATATAAAGGTGGCAGCGGTTTCCATTTCCTTGGTTTTGATCGCAGCATCTCGCGCCTCAGAGTTTGATGAGAACTGCTCCTCCTAAACATGGCTGGTTCCCTGGTGGTCCACCACTTCAAGTGTCCATGCCTTGTCTGTTTCGAGACGGAAGATGTCGATCAAGAACGTGTAGTCGTTTACAACCAATTGATCCGGCTCTGTTTGTATCAGTTGACAATGGCAATGCGAGGGATCTTTGCTAGCTTGCGACGCGCGCCCCCAGTAAAATAGCGTTAGGCACGAAAGGTCATTTGTGAATCCATACAATCCGATTGGTCACATTTCGCGCTCTGATTGAAGTTTGATATATAGGTGGTAAAGTTGTTGCATGAGCTTTTTTCAAGATAACTACGCCAACTTTAGCTACCCGAGGCAAACCTCAGAAGAATCCCCAGGATTTCGTCCAGCGCAGATTGGCGCGATTCATGCCGCCGCCGCTCATTTTGAGATGAGAGAAGACCCAGGCATCATAACTATGCCAACAGGTTCAGGAAAAACCGCAATCCTGATTGCGTCTGCGTTTGTACTTCGTTCTGAGCGAACATTGATTTTAGTGCCAAGCCGACTTGTCAGAGAGCAGATCGCGGAAGAGGTTCGGAATCTATCAACGCTCAAACGTATAGGCGCATTGCCGGAAGAACTGGGCGAGCCTCGTGTATTCAACGCTGATAGTCGTATTACCTCTCGAGAGGAATGGGAGGCAATGCGTGAATACGACGTTGTCGTCGCCACCATACAAAGTGTCAGTCCAGGCTATATGGATACACCAGAACCTCCATCGGATTTATTCGATCTCGTATTAGTTGACGAAGCACATCACAGCCCCGCAAGAACGTGGGCAAGTTTATTGAATCACTTTGTCAATTCGAAACAACTGCTTTTTACCGCCACACCGTTTCGACAGGATCAAAAGGAAATCAAAGGTCGGTTCATATATACTTACGATTTAAAAAGAGCGTACGATGACGGCGTCTTTGGAGAAATTAACTTCGAACCAGTTCTTGTTCGTGGAGAAGCAAATTCAGACATTGCGATAGCAAAAGGGGCACAGGCGAAATTTATCCAAGATCAAGCTGCGGGGTACAATCATAGATTAATGGTTCGCACCGATAGCCTCAAGCGGTCGCAGGCATTGGTGGACGTGTATGCGGATCATACCAATTTACGTTTAAGCGTAATCACCGGAAATAAGTCTCTTAAAGTTGTTTCCGGAATCATCCAGAAACTTGAGGATGGTGACCTTGATGGGATCATTTGCGTAAATATGCTGGGTGAAGGTTTCAATTTTCCCAGTTTGAAGATTGCTGCAATTCACACACCTCATAAGTCTCTGAATATAACGCTTCAATTCATTGGTAGATTTGCACGAACAGTTGGCAATAATTTGGGGCCTGCGACGTTTCTTGCTGTCCCCTCTGAAATAATGATCGAGGCAGAGCGGCTTTATGACTCTAGATCTGTTTGGCAAGACATCGTTCAAAACCTGAGTGCGACAAGGGTAAATGAGGAAGCCGATTTACGCGAAGTTTTGGAATCTTTTGAATTCACCGATTACTCAGATGGCGATTTATCCGATCTTTCCCTTTATGTCCTGGAACCCTATTTTCATGTGAAAATAATACAGCTTAATCAGACCGTCGATCTGAAACAGCACATTGAGATACCGGCTGGCTTCGAAGTTGTTTTTGAGACGCTTAGTGAAGAATACAACGCGTTAATATTCATTACGCGAGAAATCTCGCAGCCCCGTTGGAGTACGGATGATCGATTGGCGGGTGTCCAATATGATCTCTTTGTATTTTTTCAGGACCCGGAGACAAATCTAATATTTATGTGCACCTCAAAGAGAACTGAGGGTGTATATCAAACAATATCTGAATCATTAAAATTTGCCGATCCGAAGCCGCTGCATCTAAGTCGTCTTAATAAGGCGATGAATGAACTGCAGACTCCGGAGTTCTTCAATGTTGGAATGCGAAACCGTGTTGCGTCGAATACCACCGAATCTTACCGAATTGTTGCAGGATCGAGTGCTGATAAAGCAATTCAAAAGAGTGATGGGCGTTTGTACCACCGCGGTCATGTTTTTGGTCGAGCGACTGATAATGGTGAATTAGTGACAATCGGTATCAGCAGTGGATCCAAAATATGGAGCAACCGATCAGGCAAGATTCCAAAATTAATTGAGTGGTGCAGAACTATCTCCAGGCGAATAAATAGTGAGGCTGCGCCGACAACTGGTTCTGGGCTTGATTATTTGGAGATGGGTGAAGAAATCACTGAGCTCCCTGTGGGAATAATTGCAGTCGATTGGCCGGCAATAGCATTTCAAAAATCAATCCAAATTGAATTTGAATCTGATGGGACTCCAACGGGGACCCCAATTTCCAATTGTGACATCGATATCATGCATGAACGATCTAACGATCAGATGGTCGCCGTCCGGATATCCAGCGATATGAATGTTCAGTTCGATTTTTCGTATTCGTTTGAAACCGACAGGCTTTTTGAGCCTCTTGATCAAGCGCAACCAGAACCAAGGATAATATCTGACTCTCAAGCGATACCCATTTTGGCGTATTTCAATCAACAATATCCAGAATTCTACACTTCGGATCTCTCACGAGTATATGGGTTCAGCGTTTTGCGGGAGCAAGGAGATACATTCGAACCACTAGATCTCAGCCAGTTACAAATACAAGACTGGGAGACTCAAAATATAGATATACAGATAGAATTTGGCCCTGCAGCAGATGGTTTGTTATCGATTCAGGATGGATTGGCAAATCTGTTGTCTGCCGGAGCTGACGAGGTTGTCTACTGCGATCATGGTAGCGGGGAAATGGCAGATTTTGTTTGTTTCAAAAAAACAGGACAGAGATTGCTTATCCGTTTCTATCACTGCAAGAGCGCCGGAGGCGCAGCTCCGGGGCACCGTGTTGGTGACGTATACGAAGTTGCATCACAAGCAGTTAAGTCAATCAAGTATGCGAAAAAACAATCTGTTCTCTCGCAAATACACCGTCGTTTTCAAGGTAATAGGGGGGTCGCTACTTTTAATAAGGGAAGCTTGGAGGACTTGGAGCGAATCCTATCGGAGACCACGCCCGCTCAAATAGATTTTGAGATGGTGATCGTTCAACCCGGAATTCTGAAGAATGGTCTGCCCGAACAGTTGCAAAATAACTTGGCTAGCTCTAGTGATTTCCTGCAAAGAGCGGGATTTAGACCTCTGGTTATTTGGTGTTCATAGATAATGCGTCCCTTGATATCGGAGAGAGGCAGCTCAGAAAAATATTGCAAAAACAATTAATTGAGCAGACTCGCAATGTCAGGCGATCGTGCAATCGCAACAAGATCATTCAGATTGTCCGTCTCTTTGGCCGATATGTGAGGGCCAGTTCGAGAAGTGGTACGAGCATGTGCACATGTCTAGAGGGCGTAAATTGCAGATTTGCAGTTTACGCCCTCTTGCGTTGATGCCGGAATTTAAGAAAATGAAAAGGCCGGACGTATAGTCCGGCCAAATAAAGGTGGCGACTTCAAATTGCAGTAAGGAACGAAGCAAATATTACTCCAATCCCACAGCTTCAAACTGTTCTAATTCGAACTCTGTGATGTGACCCAAGCTTCGGGCTGTTTCGTACATATCTTCTCGAAGATTAGACCGGATAATGCCGACATGGTCTGCTTGCAGACCGGTGTCATTGTCTCAAGCTGGGGTAAAAAAACAACCAGCATTTTCACTCGGTGTTCCTCAAATATCGGGTGCTCATGATGTCACTTTTAGAACTTTCGTATGCCAAAGTTTCGCCTGTCCCAGCACTCGGAATTCTGGTATGGTTATGGAACATCCCTGACAAATAATTTTGATAATCATGCATATCACTCGGGCAATAATCCAAAATTACAGAACCCTTCGAGGTTCAGACATCAGTTTTCACCCGACAATGAATATTATGGTCGGAGACAACGAGGTTGGTAAGTCGACACTTCTCGAAGCTATCAATCTCGCGCTCACCGGGCAGCTGAATGGGCGAAGCATACAATACGACCTTCACCCGTTTTTGTTCCACCAAGGCGAAATTGCTGACTACGTTGCCGCCCTGAAAGCTGGCGCCAAACCGGAACCTCCATATTTTCAGATCGAGCTGTATCTCAACAATATCGATGAGCTCGCTGAACTAAAAGGGACCAACAATGGTGCGGGTCAAAACGTGCCAGGCTTGCTTCTGCGAGCTGAACTCAATTCAGCATTCAATGCCGAGTATCAACAACACGTCGCAAACCCGGATCAAGTATCAACACTACCGGTCGAGTTATATCATGTCGTTTGGAGGAGCTTTGCCGACAAGGACCTCTCACCCCGCACAAGGCCGCTAAAAACAACAATGATCGACACTGGCGACCTCAGATACAGTTCGGGTCCACAACGTTATGTGCTCGATCAAGTTTCGGGGTTTCTCGATCCAGCGGACAGGGCGCAGATTTCACTGGCGTATCGACGCATGAAAGATACCTTTCATGGCGACAATAACGTAACGGCAATCAATCAAAAATTGGCAGAAAAAAAAGGGGATATTTCGGACAAAGAAATTTCTGTCTCGCTTGATGCGACTTCAAAAGGCTCATGGGAGGCGGGAATTGTTACAAACCTTGACGGCATCCCATTCACTTTAGTCGGCAAGGGTGAACAAAGCAGCGTCAAAATACAGCTGGCAATGGATGCAGCCGCCAACGTTAAGATTTTTCTCATCGAAGAACCTGAAAATCATTTGTCGTTTACAGGCCTGAGCCGTCTGATTTCCAAGATCGGTGAGAAGGCTGACGAACGGCAGGTCTTCGTTACGACGCACAGCAGCTTCGTTCTCAACAAGCTAGATGTTGGGCAAGTCTTACTTTTCAACGGGGAAAGCGGGATTAGCCTCAACAACCTAAGACCAAACACGCGAGACTATTTCAAAAAGCTGCCGGGTCACGATACGCTGAGGATGATTTTGGCCCGCAAAGTCATTTTGGTTGAAGGACCGTCGGATGAACTTGTAGTCCAGAAGGCCATTCTTCAGAGCTACGGCCAAAGTCATTTAGATCTTGGTGTCGACGTTATCTCCGTGAGATCGCTTGCGTTTAAACGCTTTTTGGAGATTTCCACTCTCCTGAGCATCCCTACCCGCGTTTTAACTGACAATGATGGGAACGCTGGTGCCGTAGTACTGAAATATCGAGACTACAACGAAATCGAATTCATAGAAATTTGTTACAGTGAAAACGAAGCCCTACCCTCGTTGGAAGACCAACTTGTGCAAGCGGCCGGGCGTCTAAGTGTAAATGAGATGTTGAACAAAGATTTCGAGAATGACGACGACCTAATCGCCCACATGAAGGACCACAAGACCGATAGCGCTCTAGCAATATATAACTCTCAGCAGGCTATAACATTCCCTGCCTACATTGAAAATGCCATCCGTGAACTTGACAATTAACGCCGCTGCCGGTGCAGGAAAAACAACGCGCATTGTTGAGGAGGCACTGGCCAAGCCAGAGCGCAAGATTTTAATCACCACCTACACACTCAATAACGAAGCCGAAATTCGTAAGAAGTTTTACGAGCTTAATGCGTGTGTGCCTCAAAATGTCTGTATCCAAACTTGGTTCTCTTTTCTGCTGGACCATTTCGTACGCCCTTATCAGCGAGCAGTCTTTCCAGACGAAAGGGTTCGGGGTCTGGCCTTTGTGAATCGACGATCGGCAATTGGAATTGCGGAAAATAGAACCCGACCGCACTATTTCGCAAACGGGACAGACATCTTTTCTGACAAGATCTCGAAATTCGGCATCCGTTGCAATGAATGCACTGACGGAGCGGTGATAGAACGGTTGGAACAGGTATTTGACCATATTTTAGTTGATGAAGTGCAGGACCTGGCAGCATGGGACTTAGACATTCTTGAATTACTTTTTTCGTCCGGGCTGGACGTAACGCTAGTTGGTGACTATCGGCAATCGACATACCGCACAAACAACGCCGCAAAGTACCAACCCTTTGCCGGTGTGAACATAATCAAGAAATTTTGGGCTTGGCAGGAATCTGAGACATGCAGGTTTGAAGAAATGCACCTTTCTCATAGATGCATTCAACCGATCTGTGACTTAGCCGACTTGTTTTTCCCAGAAGCCACCAACACAGTGTCGCATAACAACAATCTTACTGATCACGACGGGATTTTCACTGTTTCCTCGGCAAATGCACACAGCTACATTCAGCAGCACTCTCCGCAAATATTGCGCTACGATAGGCGCACACGCTGCGATGGTTTTGAGGCACTGAATTTTGGAGAGTCAAAAGGACTTGGCTTCGACCGAGTGCTTATTTACCCTCATGGTCCACTCAGAACTCTTCTTCAAAATGCAGATTTTACTGTAATAAATGAACCTGCGAAATTGTACGTTGCGATCACACGGGCCCGACAAAGTGTTGCTTTTGTCTACGACGGTCCGGTTGGGCTCGCGGGTGTCGAAAGCTATCAACCGGAATAAATTTCTTTTCATTTGAGTTTTTACCTTGGTCGAGTTGCTGACCATCCAGCTCGACTGCGGATTTTTGACGATAACATCCATAAAATGGGCGAATATCCGTCCAACTTCAGGCGATCTCGCTATTGTCGCCAACTCATCAATCGCCTTATCTTCTGCGGAAAAAGTTTGAGAAGTAGTACGAGGGTGTGCACATTTCTAGAGGGCGTAAATTACAGATTTGCAGTTTACGCCCTCTTGCGTTGGTGCTGGAATTTAAGAAAATGAAAAAGGCCGGACGCGTGGTCCGGCCGTTAGAGAGGGTCACGTTCCTCTCAGGTGTCTTCAAGTTCAACGATGTCACCACTCTTATCCAAAAGACAGCCCCCAAGTTCGTTGAGTAATCGATTGTGGACACCATGGTACTCGTTGCCAACGGCGACGATGTCAGGAGCAATCCTAATCAACGCGACATTATCGTCGCAATCCCGGAAAAACACGGTCCCCGTCTTATAGCCGGGCACTTCGCCAAGCGAATGATAGTACAGGCCGAGTTCCTTGGCGAGTCTGTGGCTGTCCAGATTTGATCCATGCTCGTCGAGCTTGAAGCAACGTAAGTTTGAAAAAAGCCGTGCATTCATGGTTCTCTCCATCTAACCGCCCGCCACGACAGTCGTAGAGGGTTATCTGGAGAGAAATCTGAGCCTAGTAAACCACAAATTCCAAGAAAAACAATTACTTGAGTTTGCCGCGTGGCTTGTACAACTCTCTGACTTCAGACGATCTGGCAACATCTGCCAAGTATTCCAGGTGCTTTGAAGTTCGAGAAGTGGCACGAGGTTGTGCACAAGAGAAGAAGCCCACCGCATTTTGAGTCATCGCAAGCCAATTTGACGGCTCAGCAAACACAGTTTTGTCTTTTACGCTCCGGTTCGAGACAGCGTTTTCGACGATTTCGCGTTTTTCGGCTGGAGCGGCGAATTCGTAGTGTTCTGCAAGGTTTTTCAGCCGTTCGAGAAATTGCCGAACAACGGCCGGGTTTCGATGGAATTGTTCGGTTTCCCCGTCCGATTTGATGAGATCCGTCCTCTCTAAAAGGAGTTTCTCTTTTCTCTGGTTGAAGTTGCCAGTATCGATGATCCCGGCAATGGCTGCGTCTTCCAGCTTTTCCATGCGCTCGTCGAGCTTCGCCAATCGCATGGCATGAATGTGAGATTTGTCCGGTTGAGCCTGTCTCCGGGTCCAGTCCGTCATCCGTTTGTCGATTTCGGCAATGACCTGGTCAGTGAGCTTGATGATCTTGAGTACTCGCCCGATCGCTCCGGCCAGGCATTCCTCGCGGACGCAATTCGGGGGGCACTCCGGGAACTGGCAACGGTAGTAGACGTAAGCTTTTTGGCGCTCTGGGATCATGGATCGATCGCAATTCCCGCAGCGAAACAAGCCGCGGAACAGATGGTTGTGCTTAGTCGTCTTCTTGCCGCACTTGCCTTCACGGACCTGTGTCACCTTCTCGAACAGGCCTGCTGAAATGAGCGGCTCATGCGCGCCTTGGAACACTTCGCCCGTACGTTTGATGCGTATGACGCCGGTGTAGAAGGGATTGGTGAGGAATTTCTCCAGGCACCCCTTCGACAATGGCTGGCCGTTTGCCCTGGCGAGTCCGCGTGCAGCCAACTCTCGTCGCAGCCCATGATAGGAATATTGGCCGGTCGCGTAGAGTTCGAAAGCTGATTTTACCAAGGGGCCAGTGCTCCGGTCGATGGTCTTGAGCTGATGCTTGCCGTTGTTGCAGTATCCGATTGGTGCGCCGAACGGATAGAAACCACGTTCAAGCTGCCCGCGTTGTCCTTTTAGGACTTCGGAACGGAGATTGCGGACATAGTCTTCCGCTACCGCCATTTGTATATTTGCTGTCAGTCGGCCGCCCCGCGAACGGAAATCCAGGCTCTCGGTGGCAAAATGCACATCAATGCCGTTGTCCGCCAATTCTCCGATCTTGGCCCAATCGAAGAAATTGCGGGCGCTGCGGTCGATCTTGTGCATGACGACACCGGCTGCTTTCCCCGCCTTGAGTGTCTTTAGCATGTTGTTGAACACTGGACGTCCCGATTTGGCCGCCGTCTGTTGCTCTTCAAACCAACTGGTAATGGTTACGTCGTTTTGGGCAGCAAAAAGCCGGATCGCGTCCTTTTGCGCCTCCATGGATACGCCTTCACCCTGCTTGTGCGACGATACCCTCACGTAACCGAAACAGTTTTTCATACTTCATTTGGATTATCATCAGACTCTACCACATCCTCAAAATCTGGCGAATCGGACCACGGCCAGCAGCCTTCAGCCACCATGCGCTGGTAGGCCCGTTCACAGAGCGCCAAATAGCGCTCAATCTCGGGCGGCAGTTTTTCATTGTTGCTTCTCATGTCCCAATGATACCGATTGCCGTAACGGGCACTAGGCGGCGAGACTTGTCAAAGTTCCCAGTTTGGCGGCGATGTCCGCACGCTGAATGCTTTGGTTTTCTCGCCATCAACCATGATCCGGGCGAAAGCCTCAAAGTTGGCCAGATTCAACAGATCGGGCACGGCGACGGTCGCCAGTTGCTTTGCCAGGGTCGGCGCATCGAAAGCCCCGACCCGGAAGGTCAAGGCGCTTCCCGCGTTGCCAAGGATCGCCTCATAGACCGCCGGATCGGCCTGTTCGATATGTTGGTGGGCGAGGGTGAGCCCGAGGCCGTATTTACGCACTTCCGCCATCGCGCTGGCGAAGGCAAGTGTCGTAAAGGAATGAAACTCGTCGACATAGAGCATAAAGGGTGCGCGGTCCGCCTCTGGTAAATCGTGACGGGAAAGCGCGGCATTCATAAGGCTGGCGGTCAAAAGTCCACCCAGAACATTGGCGATATCGGGGCCGATACGGCCCTTGGCAAGATTGACGATCAGGATACCGCCGTCGTCCATCAATTTGCGGAAACGGATCGGGTGTTCCGGTTCGCAGATTGCTTGACGGACGATTGGATGAGCAAGCAGAGCGCCAAGCTTGTTGGCGATCGGAGCGACCCCGTCGACGGCGGTCTTGTAGTTCATTGCCGGGAATTCGACTGTCCAGAATTGCCGCACCTGCGGATCCTGGACCCGGTCTATGACTTGATTGCGAAATGGACGGTCGATGAATAGCCGCACAACTTCGCGGATGTCGGCGCGGGGTTGTTCCAACAACGCGAGGATCGAATAGCGCAGCAGGTGCTCCATGCGGACGCCCCAGGCATCGGCCCATTGTTTCTTGAGGGCATCAATCAGGCCCGAGGTGACCAGAGGCCGATACTGTTCGGTGGTGTGCGTCAGTGGATTATATCCATAAGGGCTAAGCGGATCGGCGACGTCCCAATAGATATCGCCGGGACGGAGCATTGGCGCGAGGCTCGCCGCCAGATCGCCATGTGGATCGATGAGGCAGAGGCCCTGACCGGCTTTCGCGTCCTGTCTGATCATGGATTGCAGCAGGGTGGATTTGCCGGTGCCGGTCTGGCCAATGATATAAAGATGTAACAGGCGATCGCGAAGCCGAATTCCAAATGGAACAGGACCGCGCCTGCGATAAGCGCTGCCGAGCAAAACGACCTGATTGTGGGACTGGTTCATGCAGACATGGTGCGGTCTTGTGATGATTGGGGATAGGCTGTGAGACTTGTCGCTGAAAGAATTCGCTGTCACGTACGTCATCGCTGACAGCAGTGAAACATGCTCGGTCAGCAAGTCTCACTGACTAGCATCCAGTGTCGGATTGGCGATATCCTGACCCTTGGAATGACAGCTTGAGATTGCGTTAGAACTACCACCAAGTCGGTATGTCGTGAACCGGAAAGGTTTGACCTTTCCGGAGTTTCGTCACGAACATACCGACTTGGTGGTTTTGTGTATGGACTGGCGAAATGATGAAAATGGGCAAGTTGCGCCTCCTAGTGTGGTTCGACCGAAGCGTCCACAATGGATGATATTATCCATTTATAATAATCATTCTTATGACCACAGAATTCGCCCTCGACCTGCGCCTGGCGCGCCGGAAAGCAGGGCTCACCCAGCGCGATTGCGCGCATTTACTCGCCATCCATCCGGGAACCCTGTCGACGCTGGAGCACGGCAGTCGACTGCCGACCGTGATGGAGATTTGCACACTCTCGCTGATCTACGGGCGCTCATTCGAGAGCCTGTTTGCCGGGATCATGCGCGAAGCCCGTCTTGATCTGTTGCGGCGGTTGGAAACGATTTCCGAAACCGCGCGCCGGTGTGTTGCGACCATGAACCGGGATGTGACACTCACGCGATTACGACAACGATTGCAAGCTGAGCTCGCTGATCATGCCGCTTAGGATGCTGGCGATCGCGACGGCGTATAATCGGATAGGTTATGTGCTTTTGATCGGCGATACGCTGGTCGATTGGCGGATATCCGATCGGGCAGCCAGTTCCACGACCAAAGCGGTGGCATGGGTGCAGCGCTATGTCGATGAACTCCGGCCCGACGTCATCGTGACGGAAAACCCAAAGACAGCGAAAAAGAAAGGCCACAAAACCATCGCGCTTATCGAAGCCGTCGGCAATTTCGCTGAAAACAAGGCGTTGCTGAACGTCATGGTTGCCCGCAGGCATGACTATGACAACAAATATGATGAGGCAGATGCGCTTGCGGCGCTTTACCCCGACCTGAAACCATGGGTGCAGCGGCGGCGCTGGTTCTATGACAATGAACCCCGCAATACGGTCATTTTCGAAGCCTTGTCTCTGGCGCTATCAGTGTTGCGTGATCCATCGAAGCGGTTGGCCGCTGCGATGGGTTAGCCAGAACAAAAACACCATGAACCAACACTGCGCCGGCAAAGCTGGTTTAAGCTTGCTTTTCGGAGCCGCGATAGCCGGGCCTGAAGGACGGCGCGTGTGGCTGTGGCACCGCAGGCCGTAGCGATGCGAAGGACGGCGTAGCCGTTGCCTCAGCCAGACGCGTCGTCCATGGCTATTGGCAAAGCGGATCGCCAAAAGCAAGCGTTCAGGCATTGCTTTTTGGTGAGCAAGTCAATTCCTGGAAGAGAGTGTTGAAAATCAAACACTTGGTACCTATTGCGAATACGCATTCAGACCAAGTCTCGCTATCAGCGTTGGGCAACTTGAACAGCCCGCTTGAGCCCTTCGAGTCCTTCAGGTTATGTGCTGGCATCGACACAATCGGCGCAAAGCGGACCTAATTAAACAGCTCCGCGAACGGCAGGAAAGAGCCTGGAAAGACATCGGTTACCAACGGCTAGATATCTATGATGCACCGATTTCTCGTTGCCCGCTTGAAATCCAGTAACGAAACAGTAGTGCAAACAAGTTTACTCCACCGAAAATCCGAGTGTATTGTTGATGGCCAGGCGTTCATCAACTCTAATGAATGCCAG
>Ga0208648_1002321_pt1 | contig 13481 bp, 7 predicted proteins | sample AntAceMetag02UKL_FD_184772 | JGI IMG/M metagenome (GOLD analysis project Ga0208648, IMG submission 184772) | Saline lake microbial communities from Ace Lake, Antarctica - Antarctic Ace Lake Metagenome 02UKL (SPAdes) (version 2) | ecosystem: Environmental > Aquatic > Non-marine Saline and Alkaline...
TAAACCGGAGATAAGGAAACTGAATGAACTGATTGTTTTGATCATAGCGAAATCTTGTTTGATTTCTTTCAGAGTTGAGTAAACTAAAATAAATAGAATGGTAGGTAATAAATAATATCCAATACCAAATAAATAGTTGAGGGCTTTATAAAGTTTATCTCCAACTAAACCTCCGTAACCAAAAGCTGATAACAAAAGAAATACAGCTGAAACAAAAAAAACTATCGCAATAATTCCTTGCCTAGTTCCGTCTTTTAATTTTTTTACTTTTACTTCTTGTTGCACTTTTTTTTTCTCCTTTTTTACTTTCTTTTTTTTCATTATTTTCTTCGTCCGTCCACCTTGCGAGTATTAGGATGTTTTTCAAAATTTTGTATTGTTAAAGTTACTAATAATAATACCACAAAAATAAGTAAATATAAAAAATAGTAAAGGGTAAATATGTTCTTAGGTTTTTTATTAAAGACTTGTTTTTTTTAAGGACAAAGTTATAATGGACATAATAATTCAGATACTTTTTAGTGAGTTGTCCGATAAGTAAGATTTGTTTTTATAGGACAGTTAAGGTCTATAAAAGACATGGTAAAAAGACCATATCAAATTTATAACAATATGACAAAAAAAACAGATGATTATGATTTATATTTAACTTTTTTCTCTAAAAAAGTCGAAAAAATTGTTTCTGCTATTTATTTGGTTACAGAGTATTTTTATGAAGAAGAGTCCTTGAGATGGCAGTTAAGAAAAAAAGGACTACAGCTTCTTTCGGACACAATGTCTTTAAGTGAAAACAACTTGTCCTATAGGGAAAAAAGCTTGTCTGATATTAAAAGAACCGTTCTTAAAACTATTTCTTTTCTTGAAGTTTCTTTCGCTATAAATATTATAACTGAGATGAATATGGAGATTCTTAAAAGAGAACTCAATCTATTGCTTAAATTTATTGAGAAGGGTTTTGGTGTTGATCAAGGCAGTGATGTGTCTTTGAAAGGGGACTTTTTTAAAGTAAAAGGACAAGATCTAGAAACTGAGATTGTCTCAGAAAAGAAGGTTTTCCTACCTAAGGGACAGTCTAAAGGACAAAGTAAAGTGTCCTTTAAAAAACAAAGTTTTATTTCTGGAAAGCTATATTTGTCTAATAACGAGAAAAGAGGAGCTCGTAAAAGCCAAATAATAAAATTATTTGACAAAGGACAAAAATTAACTATAAAGGACATTTCTCAAGTGATTGATGATTGTGGTGAAAAAACTATTCAAAGAGAATTGGTTTCTATGATGAAAGAGGGTTCTATAAAAAAAGAAGGGGAGAGGAGATGGAGCCAATATTCATTAAAATAAAGAGAGTGTTTAGACTAAAAAAATCTTCTTAGTTTTTTGATTTTTAAAGGTTGATTTGAGGTCTAATTGAGTAAATTAATATGTTTACTTTTTAACACCTTATTTATTGCTTTTTGGGCCATATTGTTATATTATAATACAGTTATATATTGTATTTACTTGTAGAGTTATCCACAAAATTTCTTTGCAACTAGACCAATGCGAGATATAATTTATCAAATGATTTTCCGATTTTAAATTGAACGGGAATTTGTTGGTATTTGCTCATTGAAAAATAGATTCTATCAGAGTAATTTAGAGAAGTTTGCAAAAGAAATTAAGAAATATTTTTTGTAAAATTAAATTTCTGGCAGGATAAATATCCGGACGAAAGGAAAGAAATAAGTTAAAAAATCCGAATACATTGTTACTAAATTCGGTCGTAAATTTAGGCGGTGTAAGAAAATTAATTACAAACGAAATTATTAATTTATTAATTATTAATTTGATGTGGAATTATAGTTTAGAGTCGAAACTGTAAAAAATAATTTCATGTCATTGATCAATTGGTTTCTTAAAACATTAATAGAAATTTTATTAGTTAATTTAACTTTAAGAAATCTCGAATAAAAATATGAGTATATTTCAACTTAAGAAATCTGCAGCATTAAAATTTGCTTCAGTTTTCGTAGGTGGCGCTATGGCTCTTAGTTTAGTTTTTGGTGGTGCAGTTGCTCCAGCTCAAGCTCAAACAGTAGAAGAGTTGACAGCACTTATTAACGGTTTGCTTGCGCAGATCGCTACATTACAAACACAATTAACAGGAATAGGTGGTGAGACAACAGGAACAGTTTCCTATAGCTTCACAAAAAATCTTTCACAGGGTGATAGTGGAGCAGATGTTTTGAATCTTCAAAAAGTTCTTAACATGAGTGCAGATACACAAGTAGCTGCAACGGGAGTTGGTTCTGCCGGAAATGAAACAGAATATTTTGGTTCATTGACCAAAACAGCTGTGATTAAATTCCAGAACAAATATGTTTCTGAAATTTTGACACCAGTTGGTTTGACAGCCGGAACAGGTTACGTGGGTGCTTCAACAAGAGCTAAATTGAATACAATGACAGCTGTTGTAACACCTACAACACCTACAACACCAGGAACAACACTTCCAGATGGTTGTACTGCAACAACAGGTTTCAGTCCTACAACAGGAGAAGCTTGTTCAGGAACAGGTACACCTGTAGTAGTAACACCAACAGGGACAGGCTTAACAGTAACTCCAGGTGTACAACCAACAGCTAATTTAGCTGTAGCAGGTGCAGCTAGAGTTCCTTTCACAACAGTTGTTTTGACAGCTAGTGCAGATGGAGACGTAGTAGTTAACTCTCTATTAATAGAGAGAGACGCTTTGTCACAGGATGCAGCTTTTGCTGGGATCGTACTTTTAGATGAAAACGGACAACAATTGGGTATTGCTAAAACTTTGAATTCACTACACCAAGCAACAATTGGTGAAGCTTTCACAGTTAAAGCGGGGACATCCAAAACTGTTACAGTTGCAGGAAACATGTTAGCAGGTTCAGGTTCAGATGGAGCAATGTCTTCATATACAGGTCAGATTGCTTCATTAGATGTGATTGGAGTTAACAGTTCAGCTACAATCAATGGAACCTTCCCTCTTTCAGGAGCTCGACATACAATAAATAGTTCTTTGACGATTGGATCAGTTACGGTTGCAAAAGGGATAGATGACCCTAACACCTATGCTACAAAAGAGGTTGGAGTTTCCGATTATACTTTTGCTGCCGTTAAAGTAACTGCTGGTTCATCTGAAGATGTTAGAATTCATTCTTTACGATGGAATCAATCAGGTTCTGCTTCAGCTGCAGATTTTGATAATCTTAAGACTTACGTAGATGGGGAAGCTTATGATTTGACAGTGTCAGTTGATGGAAAATATTTCACAGCTAATTTTGGAGAAGGTCTCGTAATTGCTAAAGGTATTTCAAAAGATATCTCCGTTAAAGGTGATATTGTTTCAGGTTCAGGAAGAACAATTATCTTTGATATCTATAAAGCAACAGATCTTTACATAACAGGTGAAACTTACGGATATGGAATTACACCACCAGTTGGAACTACTGTTACACCGTTAACTACGTCTTCAACTTTCATGACCACAACACCATGGTTTGACAACTGTACAGTGCTAGTTTCAGATGGGAGTATATCTGTTTCTAAAGCAACTTCAGTAGTTGCACAAAACATTGCTGAGGTTGTTTCTAACCAGGTTCTTGGTGGATTTGACGTAGAAGTAAAAGGTGAAGCTATCTCAGTTGCTTCGTTAATATTTGATGTCGCATTGTCAGGAGCCACGATTGCAACAGATGTTTCCACTAACGGACAACTATCTGACATTGATAATGTTTCTCTTGTAGATGAGAATGGTTCGGTAGTAGCTGGTCCAGTTGACGCAGTTTATGAATCTTCAATTCTTCGATCTACAGGAACAATTACTTTCACAGATACAGTGACTTTCCCAATTGGGACAGGTACTTATACTCTGAAAGGTCAATTAGGTTCTAACTTTATTAACGATCAGACAGTTACTATTAGTTCAGAACCAGGAGTAGATTGGACAACTGTTACTGGGCAAGTAACAGGTAATTCAATTACAGTTTTGCCAGCAACAGGTACAGTTACTGCTAACATTATGACAATGAAGGCCGGAAGTGCTGTAATCAATACTTCTGCAGAGCCAATGACTCAAAATGTAGTATCTGGAGCGCAAGATTTCCTATTTGGAAACTTCCAATTTGATGCAACAGCGTCAGGTGAAGATATTAGATTTACTTCTTTGGCTATTGACTTAATTTACGGTGGCACGTCTTCGTATTTGACAGGTTGTCAGGTATATGATGGAGATACCGCTTTGAATACAGGTTCAAATACAAAAGATGTCTCTTCATCACATACTTCTGGTGATCCTATGACGTTTACTCTTGATAGTGGAGGATTTACTGTTGCGAAAGGTACAGTTAAGACAGTTGCTCTTAAGTGTGATATTTCTTCTTCAGCAGGAACATCTGATAGCTATAAATGGTATATGGAAGACGCACAGGAAGGAACTGGTCTTAATTCAGGAACAACTATTACGATAGCTGCAGCTAATGTAACAGGTTCAGGTCAATTAATGTCAGTCGCAGCAGAAGGTACATTGTTAGTTGTTAAAGATAACTCAAGTCCATCTTACGCAATGGCAGCAGCTGGTTCAGCTGATGTCGTACTTGGTAAGTTGAAGTTATCAGCAACAAACGAAGATATTACTTTGACGAAATTAGCTCTTGAGCTAACAAATGCTTCTAGTACTAATACTGACTTTGTTGGTCAGAAAGTTACTATATGGGATGGGACAACTGAAGTTGGTTACGCTTCATTCGGAAGTGATAATTACGCAACTTCAACTCTTTCTGGAACAGTAACAATTCCAAAGGATGGAGATAAAACTTTGACCATTAAAGGTGATTTGTCTAAGATTAAGACAACTTACGAGATAGGAACTCAAGGTGCGTTACTAAAGGTTAACTATGATGGAACTGATTCAACAGGAACACAGGGTGTAGGAGTTCAATCAGGTCAGACTATTGACCAAGGTTCAGCTTTGGATACAGAAGTTGCTGGAGTTCGTGTTTTCCGAGCTTACCCTGTCTTTACTAAGTTAGATCTTCCTTCAAATACACTAACCACAGCTTCAGAGACTTCTCTTTACAGGTTTAGTGTTACTGCTGTAGATTCAGACGGATATAGTGATGGTATTGGTATTCACCGATTCGTTCTAAGTGTAGCTACATCATCAGGTGATGCTACTTCAGGAACAACAACACTATCTGACGTTAAGGTTTACGCTTATTCTGACGCAGCTTTCTCAGATACAGTAGATACTGATGCTGCAGGGGGTGAATACACAAATGGTCAGGTTGTAGACACAGTTTCAGATCCTAATGGATCAAGTGTTTCTGGGGCTTCATCTCCAGCAGACAACAATCTTGATTTGAGTGAACCTCTTAGAATTCCAGCAGGACAAACTTATTACTTTGACGTTAGAGGAACTGGTACAATTACTACTGGTTCAGGAACCACAGCTAATAACTGGGTTAAGACATACGTTCAAGGTGATAGCGCTTATCCAAGTTTGTACACATTGATGGGTTCAACTACACCAGTTGACGCAGGTACTGATAATGACTTTATTTGGTCACCATTTGCTTCTTCTACGATCGGTGTAAACGCTATTGACTGGACAAACGGTTATAAAGTAGAAGGCCTTCCATCTAATGGAATGTCATCAGAAACTATTTCACAGTAAATAGTTAACAATAACCATCTTGTGATTCGTCCTTAACTTCGGTTAATTGCGAAAGGTTACAAAAAACCACCCCATTCGGGGTGGTTTTTTGTTGCCCGTCTTATCCCTAACCTAGAGAGAGGTTCAACCTTTCTCAAAACTGTGGACAACTTTTTAGGTTAAGTTATGTAATGGTTGCTTTTATTGGTTAATTTTAATATTATTAATCTATTATGAAAAAGAAAAATATAATATCTTTTATCCTTATAGCTCTATTGTTGACTGTTTTATGGTTTTATATCAACTGGGACCTATCTAAAGAGGTTGACCAAGCAAATATAGATGAAATAGACAATTCGACAACTATGCCATCTTTAATAGATAATATTTCAATTGAGACTGAAGATGAAGGTGATGTAACAATAGAAGTAATAGAAATAGGTGATTCGCAAAATTTGCAAGAAAAACTAGCATAATTAAACCAATACCTGATTTAGATAGAGAAATTGTATTTAAAGAGGGTTTTCCTGTAGATACGCGACAGGCAATAATTGATGATATAGAAAAAATTAGTCAAGAACTTAAAGATGACCCCACTTTTTTTGGTAATTGGTTATATTTAGGTCTTAACAGAAAAGCAATAAAGGACTACGAAGGGTCTAGACAGGCCTGGGAGTATGCGAAGCTAGTAAGTTCTAATAACTTCGTTGTCAGGGGAAATTTAGGCGATTTATATGCATATTACTTGAGGGATAACCAGAAGGCTGAGGAGAATTATCTAGAAGCGTTAGAGTTAGGACCAAGTCAAACTTATCTTTATTTCAAAACAGCAGAATTTTACCGAGACTTTCTCTTAGACAGTCAAAAAGCTAGGGTAATAGTGCAAAAGGGCTTAATAAATAATCCAAATTCTCAAGAACTTAAAGATCTCCTAAATTCCCTTTAATTTATCTATTAATTTAATAGAAGGATAAGTCATTTTGTTAATGAGAGGCAAGGCCTCTCACCCGAAAACGTTGACTATTTTAGAGTTATCCACAGTTTTGAGAGAGGCCTTGCCTCTCATTGATATATAATATTTATATATGGGAATGAGGAAAGTTCCGTTTTTGGTTGGTCAATATTATCACATCTATAACAGAGGTGTTGATAAGAGAGTTGTCTTTAAGGATAACGTTGATTTACAGAGGTTTATTCAAGGTATGGATGAATTTAATTCTCTCGAACCTGTTGGTAGTCTTTATTTGAATAGGTTTAAAAAAAGAGATCCAGATAACGTTAAATTGGTTGATTTTGTTGCTTATTGTTTAAATCCCAATCATTATCACTTTATTTTAACACCTTTGGTTGAAAATGGGATTGAACGGTTTATGCAGAGATTAGGGACGGGTTTTACTATGTTTTTCAATGAAAGGTATGAAAGGAACGGGGTTTTATTTCAAGGCAAATTTAAGGCTGTTCACATAGATTCTGATGAGTATTTAATGTATTTAAATGTTTATGTAAATTTAAATGATAAAGCTCATTCACTTGGAGGTTCAACCTCTAAGTGGATTACTAAATCAAGTTGGAATGAATATATTGGTGAGAATAAGGAAAATTTTTGTAATAAAAAGATTGTTTTAGATAGGTTTAATTCTCCTAAGGAATATAAAGAATTTGCTGAAGAAACCCTTAAAGGTGTTTTGGAAAGAAAAGAAGAGCTGAGAACATATTTTATAGAATAAGGTAAATTTATCTACTGAGAGGCAAGGCCTCTCAGTGGAGAACATTGACTATTTTATAGTTATCCACAGTTTAGAGAGAGGCCTTGCCTCTCAGTAAAATGAAAATAGGTTATACTTATTTTTAGAAATTGACGAAAGTATTAAATATATTTTAAGTTGATTGGTGGAAAAGCTGTGGATAACCTGTTCATAAGTTTTTAAATTAAGTAAGAAAAATTAAGTAAGAATTAAGTTTATGGTAAATAGGAGAGCAATGAAATTCGTGGTTAGTTTTCTAGGAATTCTGTTTTTGGCTATGATTATCTTGGTGGTAGCTAGTTATTTTGATCAAAGAGATGTTGATGAAATACCTGCCGAAATGAACTTAGCCAATCAAGGGAATTAAATAAAACAATTATGATGAAAAATATAAAAACTAGTAAAAAATGCTTTATTAGTGGTTTTTTAGTGTTGATTTTAGTGTTGGGTGTGTTTGTTGTGTTAAGAAATAAGGAAATTAAGGTCCAATTTGACGAAAATGGACGAGTAATTGTGATGGATAAGAAATGGTACGAAAGTCCAATACAATTTGCTAAAAAATTGGTGGATTTGCAGGAAAGGTTGGAGGAAATGAAGAAGTTGGATGACTTTGGTGGTGCTACTCCTCAAGAAACAATGAATGCTTTTGTAGAAGCCTTGAAAAAAGGTGATACAGAATTAGCGAGTCGGTATTTTGTGTTTAATAAGCAGGAGCAAATGGCGAAAGAGCTGATGGTGGGGAAGGAGAATAAAATTTTAGAATTATTGATTGGGGATTTAGAAAAAGAAAAAAAAGAATATAAATTGGCAGAGAGTCATGTTAGGTATAGAACTTTTGATGAAAATAATATTGCTGAATTTAGTTTTGATTTGATATTCAACGAATATACTGATGTATGGAAATTAGAAAGTCTTTAAAAATAATTTTAACTTTAATAGGGATGCTTAGCATCCCTATTTTTTATATTGATGCTTATGAGTCTAAAACTACTCATCCAGCCTTAACTCAAGAAGTGATTAAATTGTTTGAACACCATTATTCCCAACATAAATTTACAGAAGGAGAAAAGAAACTTTTAGAACAGGGGAGTACCAATGAAGACAATCCACTCTATCGTTGCTTTTTTCATTTTTATGATCCGATTTATGAAACAGGTCTAAAAGGTAATTTATCTGCCAAACAATGGGGAAAAAGTACGAAAATACAAGCCATTTTTGATTTTAAATATATGTCTTTCTTGGCTAATATTAGCCAAGACTTTTTTGGTTCGGAGACTGACTTTACTTTTAACCGAGCAGTGTTTGAATATGTTCATGGTAATAAATTGAGAGGATTAGAGAGTTTAGGACATGTTTTGCATTTAATTGAAGATATGGATGTGCCAGCTCACACGAGAAATGACGGTCATCCTTTGGGGGATTCTTTTGAGGTTTACGCTGATCAATGGACAAAAGATAGGGTTGATATTGCTAGTGGTTTAATTACCGATGATCAACAACCAATTATTTATGATAATTTAGGTGATTATTTCTATAATTTGGCTCTATTTAGTAACCAGAATTTTTTTAGTGAAGATACTATTTTTGATGAGAAGTATTCTGGGCCAGTTGTTAATTATAAAAAAGTAGAAAATATAAATGGTGATTTGTTGGTATTTGGTTATAAAAGTGAAAAATTAGGTAAGTTGATTGAGATAGATAAAAAAAGAAATAAAAAAACAGGGGAAATAGATGTTATATATTTAATAAATGATGAGAACGACCTTGTTTTCAAAGATTATTGGAATACTCTCTCTAAACAAGCCGTATTGTACGGGGCGGGAGTGGTAAAGTTATTTTTTGATAAAGTGGAAGAGGAAAAGCGAACAGGGGTTTTGTATAAGAAAAATCAGAGTTGGTACAAAAAAATAATTAGGAATATTGGTTATGGAATAAACAATATAATTGATTTTATTTCAGAGGTTATTGGTCGTTTTAAGAAAACTTTGGCAGAAATTAATCCTCAGGATATGGTGGCAGAGGTGGGTGATTGGGAGGCGGAAGTTGGGGGCGAAAGCCCACAACTTCCGCCTCCCAATCAACCGATTGTGACAGAACCGAAACCGGAAGATCCTAATAGTCCAGAATTACAAAGGTTGGCTTTGATTTTGAGAGAAGCAGAAAAAATGGTGGCTCGATTGGAAAAAAGGATCAATGATTTAGAAGGTCAGAATGTAGGAGGTTCAAAGGAAGAATTAATAATTGTTGCTCCTGTTGTTGTTAAGAAAATTGAGAATAAAATTGTAGTTGGTTATGGTGGTGGGGGTGGTGGCGCAGCCGCCACCCCCACTTTAGTTTCTCCTGTTCCTATTCTTGTCGCTTCACCAACTGTAACTACCACTACCACTACAACACCAATCATTACTGCTACGACAACTCCAGTTATAATATCAGTTATAACTACTGCCACAACAACTCCAACTGTAGTATTAGCTACAACTACTGTTCCTATTTTAATAAATCCTCCTATAATAACTTCTCCAAGTGATTTTTCTCAATTTGCCACCACTACAATTGATTTTTCTGGTACAGCTTCGTCAACCCAAATTATTTCTACTGATTTTTCAATTGCTACTACAACAGTTAATCAAAATAATAACTGGGATCTCACTCTTGCTGGTTTCATGCAAGGAACTACTACTATTCAATTTTTTGCTAGTGATGGTCAAGCTATTTCTAGTTCAACTTTAATTTCTATTAATGTGGATATTGCGACTTCGACATTTGTTACCATAGCAACGACTACTCCTTCTGTAGATTTAGATATTTTTGTAGAGATTAATCAATGTCTCGATGCTGTTCCTAGTGATTCTTGTCTTATTGCTAATCCATCTTTTGATATTTTTTGGTCAACAACTACTTCCGATGAAGAATTGAGTCATTTCAATGTTGAAAAAAATGGTGTTTTTTCAACTACTGTAGCTACAACAACTCAAATTATTGATCTAGATGATGGCGATACCTATATATTTTCAATTGCTACGGTGGATATTAATAATAACACTTCAGCTACTTCTACAAAGATGATTACAGTAAACACAATGCCAGTTGTTATCAATGAAATAGCATGGCGAGGAACATCAGTTTCAACAGATAAGGATGAATGGATTGAATTGTATAATCGTTCGAATGTTGATATTGATTTGAATGATTGGATGTTGTATTCACAAGACGGTTCGCCAAATATTTCTCTAGCGACTACATCTCCAAATATTATTTCGGCGGGCGGATATTATTTAATTGAAAGAACTGATGATGATACCGTTAGTGATATTTCAGCCGATTTAATCGCTTCTTTTGGTACGGGTTTGGGAAATACAAGTGGTGAACATTTAATTCTTGCTTATAAAAAGTCTGGTCAAGCTACAACCACGGTTGATGAAGCTCCTTTTGCTGATGGCTGGCTGATTCAGGATGGATATAGAACTTTGGAAAGACGTAACCCTGCTCAGTTGGGAACGGATACGAATAATTGGGCATTGGTTTCAAATGATCCCAATTCTTGGAATGGCTTTGACGCGAACGGGGGAGTAATCAAAGGCACGCCTAAACAAGAGAATAGTAATAATTCTATGATTGACACTATTGCTCCAGATAGTCCTTCTCTTGAAATTCTCCAATGTGATAATTCAATGTCGGAAAATTCTTGTTTGATTGCGACAACAACTCTTGATATTATCTGGGCGACAACAACTCCGTGCGTTGATTTTTCTCATTTTAACATTGATGATAATGGGACTTTTTCAACTACCATGGCTACAACAACTCAAATTATCAATCTCAATGATGGTGACATTTATACATTTTCAGTGGCAACAGTGGATACTAGTGGAAATGTTTCTGTTGCTACCACAAAAACCATTATAATCAATCAGACACCAGTTGTTATCAATGAAATAGCTTGGGCTGGGACAGATGCTTCTATTTATGATGAATGGATCGAATTATATAATCGGTCAGATAAAGATATTGATTTAAGCGATTGGATACTTTACTCAGAAGATAGTTTGTTGGATTTAAGTTTTTCGGAAGCCTCTGATAAAATTATTGAAGCTAATTCTTATTATTTAATTGAAAGTCAAGATGATAATACAATTAGTGATATTTTGGCTGATTGTGTATTTGCATTTAACGAAGATGAAGATAGCGATGGATTATCAAATAACGGAGAACATTTGATTTTAGCTTATAAGAAGTCTGGTCAAGCTACTACTACAGTGGATGAAGTATTTTTTGCTCAAGATGAAGGTAGTTGGCCGGATAGGTCTAATATTTGCTCTCATGGTAGATGTCGAACTTTAGAGAAATATGACAAGAATTTACCAGGAAATAATAGGGATAATTGGGGTTTGTCAATTGGGCAGTATATTTTGAATGGTTACGACATAGATGGGACAGTTATTCGGGGGACCCCTCGAGCAAAAAATAGTTTAAGTTATAAGATTGCTAAAGGTAACCATTTAACTCAAGATAAAACTTTGGTAGCTGAAAATTCCCCATATTTTATTGGAAGTGATGGTTTAACGGTTGATGCAGGGGTTACGTTGACTTTAGGCCCGGGTGTGGTTGTTAAAACTGTTAAACGTTATGGTGATGCTCAAATTGTTGTTAATGGTTCTATACAATCTAATGGCGGGGAATATGGTGATCAGGTTATCTTTACTATTTTCTCAGATGATATTGGGGAAGATACGAATGGAGATGGAGACTGTATTTCTGGTACTACTTGTCCGGGGGAAATTAATAATTATTGGTCTCAATTAGTGTTTGATTCGTCTGAAGCTTCTAGTTTTGATAATACATTATTCAGATTTGGTGGTTCTAGAACATATACTAAATATCCTGCATCTATGGTAGTGGTTAAAAATAGTAATGTCGATTTTAAGAACGTGGCGTTTGAATTATCTTATACGACAGGCTTACATATGGTATCTTCCACTTCCATCATCGATCATTGTTATTTTAAGAATACTAAAAAAAGAGATAGTTATATTAGTAAAACTTATTATGGGTTATATGTTATGGGTGGAGATATAGAAGTAAAAAATTCTTTTTTTGAAAATAATCAAATTGGTTTAGGACTGTTTGATACGGTGGGGGCGGTGGTTGATTCTAATGTTTTTCGTAATTATGATGATGTGAATACACGTTATGCAGATTTTCCTCTAATTCTTAGAGGCTCTACGGATTTTGTTTTGAAGAATAATTCAGGCGAGGATAACTATAAAAACGCTATTTCGTTGAGTGGATATGTGGCAAGGAGCGGCTCTAATACAACTCTTGTTAAAAATCCGTTACCGTATTTATTAGAGAATAATTTAAATACGGTTGCCAACTCTACTTTGACGATTGGCCCAGGGGTGGTTATTAAATTTAACGATAACTGTGTTAATTGTGGAGTTTTGGTTATTGGAGGTCAGTTTTTTGTAAATGGAGGAGAAGGTAATAATGAAAAAGTTATTTTTACTTCTGCCTATGACGATAGTGATGGAACAGATATGTATAATGACGGACCAACGGATGGAAAGGTAACCAAGAACCAAAAGATAGTTTTGACTGGGACTACTCCTATTATCAAGAATGCAGAGTTTAGGTATTTAAAAGAAGCTTTATCTTTTGTAAATTGCGATCCGGTAGATATAAACTTGGAAAATGTTTTGTTTAGGGATAATGTTTGGTCAATCCAAGCAGATACTAAGAATGTTCAGGTTAGTTTGGCCGACAATCTGACTTTTGCCAGTTCAACGTCTCAATCAATGAATTTTTATGTTGGAGATGCTTTACAGACAGCCAAAGATAACGGAGCAAATATAATTTGGTAGCCCTCCGAGGGCTACACTATTTTGCGACATAGAATGAAATTAAATGATTGGTTATTCACAGTGTTTATCCCCAGTTTAGAGAGAGGCCTTGCCTCTCTCTAAACTGGGGATAACTTTAGTTCACCATTATTCTGATTTTAATTCAATTGACTTTTCTTTTACCCTGAATATACTAATTATATTAGTATATTAATAGCTTATTATAAATAA
>Ga0208648_1002325_pt1 | contig 13468 bp, 15 predicted proteins | sample AntAceMetag02UKL_FD_184772 | JGI IMG/M metagenome (GOLD analysis project Ga0208648, IMG submission 184772) | Saline lake microbial communities from Ace Lake, Antarctica - Antarctic Ace Lake Metagenome 02UKL (SPAdes) (version 2) | ecosystem: Environmental > Aquatic > Non-marine Saline and...
AAGAAACCCATTGTAGGGCGGTGCTTTAGCCCGCCAGGTAGCCCCGGAAATCAAGGTAACACAAAAAAGTGCATATTTGATTTCTATGTGTTATTGGGCATTTTGTGTTTATGTAGCGGGCTGAAGCGCCGCTTTACAGATACCATGCTTTGTGAAATAAAAAATATTCTAAGCACCGCCAATAAAGATTTAAATTGGTAAAAAAATGACAAAACATAGTATATATAATTTTTATTTAACTCGATAAATAATGATTGGATCTAGAGAAGTAACAGAAAAACCAGAGCGATTAGAATATTTTGAGTAAGAAGTTTACTCAAAAGAATTAATCAAAAAGTTAGACTTATCTAAGCAGTATACGAAGGAGAAAAAGAAATTGATAAGTTTTGTTGGCGAGAGCATTGTGAATAAAATATCCATATTTTCAATCGAGTCTGACCCCAATGCCATGAGAGCATTGTGAATAAAATATCCATATTTTCAATCGAGTCTGACCCCAATGCCATGACCCCAATGCCAGTAAGTATGTCATGCAGTTAACCCCAAGAGATAGGGAAAAAAATGAAAACCTTGCAAAATCAAAAATTCGCAATTCGGGACCTGACCCTAGATTTGTTTGGGGACCTGACCCCAGATTTTTTTGACACTACTAAGCCAGATGGCACCCCAAGAAAACTTATGGATGTATCACGGTTAGAAAGACTAGGCTGGAAAGCCCAAACGAGTTTAGAAGATGGGTTGAATATGACCTATCAGTGGCTTTTGAGCAATCAAGACAAATTTAGACAATGATCTTGTAGAAAATACTTTTTAGATAATTCAATACATGAAAATCAAGACTCTAGAAAACATAGGATTGAACGGAAATACTGAGCAAAGTATTTTAGATAGTGCTTTAAATGCAGGGCATTGTTTTGAATACAGTTGTAAAAATGGTCAATGTGGTGTTTGTAAAATAACCTTATTAAAAGGTGAGATCGTCGAACTACAAGCTCAAGTCGCATTATCTGAAACAGATAAACAACAGCATAAAATTTTAAGCTGCTGCTGTGCACCGAAAACAGATATTTTGATTGATGCTGAAGATTTAAGAGCCTTACAAGGAATTGACATTAAAACGATTCCTGCGCGCATTAACAAAATAGAGAAAAAGACAGAGCATATTATTGAAGTAGAATTAAGACTACCACCTACAGCGAGTTTTAAGTTTTTGGAAGGCCAATATATTGATATTATCGGTCCTAATGGCGTTAGGCGTAGTTACTCTATTGCTAATAGCTCAGCTAATCAGCTAATTACTTTATTTATAAAACAAGTAGAAAACGGAGCGTTGAGCCAATATTGGTTTAATCACGCAAAGAAAAATGATCTATTACGCCTAGAAGGCCCTAAAGGTACGTTCTTTTTTAGAGAGGCAAAACCGCACATTATATTTCTCGCAACAGGCACAGGCATTGCTCCGATTAAAGCAATATTAGATAAACTATCTGAATCCTCTTCTAAACTGAGTTTCTCTTTATATTGGGGAAATCGCACTCTAGAAGAGTTTTTTTGGCAACCTGAGTATAATAATTTAGATTTGCAATACATCCCCGTACTATCTAGAGCTAATGAAGATTGGATAGATAAAGTTGGTTATGTGCAAAATATTCTTATTGAAGAGCATCAAAATTTAGAGAATACACAAGTGTATGCATGCGGGTCACTTGAAATGATTGAGGCTGCCCAGCAGCTATTAATAAAAAATGGATTAGAAGAAAAATATTTTCACTCAGATGCCTTTGTTAGCAGTTAATCAAAAAATGGAACTAGACTAAATGAAAGCAGTTATTTTAGCAGGTGGCTTAGGTACACGCCTTAGCGAAGAAACCAGTACTCGCCCTAAGCCTATGGTAGAAATAGGCGGTAAGCCGATTCTTTGGCACATAATGAAAATGTATTCCTCGCATGGCATTAATGATTTTGTGATTTGCTGTGGTTATAAAGGCTATGTGATTAAAGAATACTTTGCAAATTATTTCCTACATGAATCGGATGTTACTTTTTGTATGAAAAACAACCAAATGAAAGTCCATGAAGAACGCGCTGAGCCTTGGACTGTCACATTAGTTGATACAGGGGATAATGCTATGACGGGTGGGCGGTTAGCGGCTGTTTCGGAATATATTAAGGACGAAGAGGCTTTTTGTTTTACTTATGGTGATGGCGTAGGTGATATAGATATTAAAGCGAGTATTGAATTTCATCAGCAACATGGTAAGCAGGCGACATTAACTGCAACCTATCCACCAGGACGTTTTGGAGCTTTAGATATTGAACATGGACAGGTTATAAATTTCAAAGAAAAGCCTAAAGGGGATGGGGCGATGATTAATGGTGGTTTTTTTGTATTGTCTCCGAAAGTATTAGAGCGGATTACAGGTGAGCAATGTGTTTGGGAACAAGAACCTTTAATAGGTTTAGCCGAAGATAAACAATTAATGGCTTTTGATCATCAAGGTTTTTGGCAACCTATGGATACACTACGCGATAAAGTGCATTTAGAAGAGTTATGGCAATCAGGTAAAGCGCCTTGGAAGTTTTGGGATTAGTAAAATGGTTGATACGAATTTCTGGAAAAATAAACGAGTTTTTCTAACAGGTCATACAGGATTTAAAGGGAGTTGGCTTTCTTTATGGTTAAGTGAGCTTGGAGCCGAAGTAAAAGGTTATGCCTTAGCACCTGCAACAACACCTAGTCTATTTATAGAGGCTCAAGTCGCAGAAACAATAGACTCTGAAATAGGGGATATTAGAGATTTAGAGCAATTACAAGCGAGTATGCAAGCCTTTAAACCTAATATTCTAATTCATATGGCTGCTCAGCCTTTAGTTCGTCTTTCTTATAAAGAACCGATTGAAACTTATGATGTAAACGTCATGGGGACCGTTAAAGTTTTAGAGGCGGCTCGAAAATGTGCAAATTTAAAATCAATCGTTAGCGTCACTACCGATAAATGCTATGAAAATAAAGAATGGGCATGGGGCTATCGCGAAAATGAAGCAATGGGTGGATACGATCCCTACAGTAGCAGCAAAGGCTGTGCTGAATTAGTCACGTCTGCCTACCGTCAATCTTTTATGCGAGAGCAAGGCATAGGCCTAGCCTCAGCACGTGCGGGTAACGTGATTGGCGGTGGAGATTGGTCAGAAGACCGTTTAATTCCTGATGTTTTAAACGCCTTTGATAAAAACCAGGCTGTTATTATTAGAAACCCTAAATCAACACGTCCCTGGCAACATGTTTTAGAGCCTTTGTCTGGGTACCTCGTATTAGCACAACGCTTGTATGAATTTCCGGAAGACTATGCTGAAGGGTGGAATTTCGGCCCGCATGATGATGATGCAAAGCCTGTCGATTGGATTTTAAATCAAATGGTCTCAAAATGGGAAGGTTCAAGCTGGCAATTGGATCAAAATGCACATCCACATGAAGCTGGCTTTTTAAAATTAGATATATCAAAAGCAAAATCTAGATTACACTGGCAACCAACCTGGCATCTAGAGCAAGCGTTAGAGCGAATTATCCAATGGCATCAAGCATGGTTAAGTAAAGAAGATATGCAGCAATTTTGCTTAAACGAAATAAACGATTATATGCAAGACATGAATAAAGCAAATTAAGGTCTATTGATATTTCGCAATAATTATCGTTCTAGAAAAAGCATATCCTATAGAAAACGTAGATAATATTTTTTGTGAAATGACCGGATTTAATTCGAATCAATACCAGAAAACGTTTTGATTCAGGAGAATCTTTTTAAGTGATTAGATTGGCTTATACATCGCGCGACCACGTTTGCGGATTTCTATCGGTCGATTTTTGCCGATAGATTGCGGCTAAAATAGTTGCGTAGTTAGCTATGCGTCTGTTTCAGCGCCTTGCTATCAACAAAAACCAACTCGATATATTTTCCGCAACCGTAAACGCGCGAAGTATATTTTAAATAGCAGCAAAGATAATAATGTATATGAGTAAGATATGTTTAATAAAAGAAAGCCAGCTAAAAGCGAGATGTTCCTTTATCGTGTGTACGCTAGAATACTGAGAATCAAGTCTAGTAATAAGCCCACGATACATACAAAGATAACTATTAGGAATTAAAAATGACACAATCTATATTAAAAGAAACCCTATTGGTTGATAAAAACAACCAATTACATATAAAAATACCTGCTGAAATGGGCGAAGAAGTTGAAGTAATCATATACCCTCGTGTATCAGCAAAAAAAACAATATCAGATAATAGTATTAATATGGCGCTTATTATGGATGAAAGTGGTTTTGCTGAAAATATACTAAATAGCTCAGAAGAGGATTGCTGGAATGACCTTTGATATTGTACCCGGTATGATTTTTAGCGCCTGGTTTCCATTTAGTGACCTTAGCAAAGAAAAAAAACGTCCTGTACTTGCCCTATCTGAAATAGATCAAAATGGTGATGTGCGAGTTGTCTTTATTACTAAAACACCAGCAGATGAAACGCAGGGCTTTGCATTACAGGCCGATGATTTTATAAATTCATCATTAAAACATCAAAGTTATCTTCGGATAGATAAAGTTTTTAACCTAAATATCAGTCGAATTGAAAAACCGGTTGCCCAATTAAACGAAAAAAGTTACGAAAAGGTTCTGCGTAGGCTTATTGCATTTGATATTCCTAATTTGGCGAAAGTAAAATATAAAGAGAAACCCTTTATTGCCGGCGAAAGCGTTATCCCCCCTTCCGGTAAAGTCATGAGTGAAACAGAACTTCAATACATGGTTGAAGCTTCTTTAGATGGGTGGTTAACCACGGGGCGTTTTAATGAACAGTTTGAGAAAGAACTCGCAGAATTTATCGGCGTTAAACACCTTATTTCAGTCAATTCAGGTTCATCGGCTAACCTTGTTGCGTTTGCCACCTTAACTTCGCCAAAATTAGGTGAGCGTGCAATACAAAAAGGGGATGAAGTCATTGCCGTTGCAGCAGGCTTTCCGACGACAGTTAACCCGATTGTACAATATGGCGCAGTCCCTGTTTTTGTAGATGTGGATTTAAAAACGCATAATATTGATGCGGATCTTATCGAAGCAGCCATTTCGCCTAAAACAAAAGCTATTATGCTGGCTCACACTTTAGGTAATCCATTTAATCTGGACAAAGTTAAAGCAATATGTGAAAAGCATAACTTATGGTTAATAGAAGACTGCTGTGATGCCTTAGGCGCTAAATTCGATGGCAAAATGGTCGGAACATGGGGAGATATAGCAACACTAAGCTTCTATCCCGCCCATCATATTACGATGGGGGAAGGTGGAGCAGTCTTTACCAATAATAGCCAACTAATATCCATTGCCGAATCATTTCGAGATTGGGGAAGAGACTGTTATTGTAAGCCTGGGTGTGATAATACCTGTGGCACACGGTTTAATCAGCAGCTTGGATCGTTACCACAAGGTTATGACCATAAATACACCTATTCACACCTAGGCTACAATCTTAAAATTTCTGATATGCAAGCTGCGTGTGGCGTTGCACAGTTAAAACGAGCGCCAGAATTCATTAAGAAACGGAATGAAAACTTCGAATATTTAAAAAATAGATTGTCGACACTCACAGACTATATCGAATTTACAGAAGCGACAGAAAACTCAACACCCTCTTGGTTTGGTTTTCCTATCACTGTAAAAGAATCTTCAGGTGTTAGCCGCGTAGATCTCACTAAATATTTAGATCAAAATAAAATCGGTACCCGCCTTTTGTTTGCAGGCAACTTAACTCGCCAGCCCTATTTTGAAAATGTTGAATATCGGATCTCGGGTGAGTTGACTAATACGGATATCACAATGAATAGTACTTTATGGTTAGGTGTTTTTCCAGCATTAGGCAAAGAACAACTCGATTTTATGGCTGATAAATTAGAAGAGTTTTTTGGTATCAATTTTTAAACTATAGGAGCAATGACATGGGGCTTATTTATGCAGAAATTCAGTTATCTAATCCAGTTCAGCCTGAATTGAATCCAATAAAAATTGACGCTTTAGTAGATTCTGGAGCGTTACATTTATGTATTCCAAAACATTTAGCATTGCAGTTAAAATTAACAACGCTAGAAGACAGGGAGGTTACATTAGCGGACGGGAGCCGGCAATTGATACCTTATGCTGGGCCCGTAAAAGTAAATTTTTCAAATCGTACCGCATTTGTAGGAGTGATGATCATGGGAGATGAGGTATTACTAGGTGCAATACCTATGGAAGATATGGATGTGGTTATTCACCCAGCAACAAGAAGCTTGATGATAAACCCTGAAAGCCCTAATATTGCAATGACTAAAGCAAAGTAATGAAATAAGCAAAATATTTTTTAAATGAAAAAAATCTTACTCACTGGTGCAACGGGCTTTTTAGGAAGTTACTTACTGGAAGCATTGTTAAAAGCAGGCTATCGAGTAGTTATTCTAAAACGCTCAACATCTGATATCTGGCGGATTGAGCACTTACTCAACAATCTGAAAGTATATAACACGGACACTGACTCTCTCCACCAAGTTTTTGTAGAGAATTCAATTGATGTCATTATTCACATGGCAACCCTATATCGAAAATTTGATAATGGGCAAGAAGTAAAGCAGATGATTGATTCCAATATATCTTTTCCTGTTGAACTTTTAGAACTAGGTATTCGAAATAAGATTAAAGGATTTATTAACACAGGCACTTTTTTTGAGTATGATTGTTCAAAATTGCCAGTTAATGAATCCGCCCAAATTAGGCCTTTTAATCTTTACGCTAAAACCAAGACGGCATTTGAAAACATATTGGAAAGCTATTCAGATCAATTGATGATCAACACATTTAGATTGTTTTCCCCATACGGTGAAAAGGACAACTTTAAGCTTATACCCATGATTATTCAGAAAGCACTTTCTGATAAGAAAGTTGAGTTATCCGATGGATTGCAAAAAATGGACTTTATTTATGCAAGTGACATCATTGATGCTTATATGAAAGCCCTTTCAAAAATGTTTGACCAAAGACAAGCAGGCGGCTATCAGGTATACAATTTAGGTTCAGGTGAGGGTGTTAGTGTTAGAGAAGTCGTATCTATAATAGAACAGCAGCTCGGTAAACCGATAAATAAAGTATGGGGGCAACCATCAAAAGTGGACATCCCCGTTGCTTTTGCTGATATTAAAAAAGCAGAAGCTGAGCTGGGCTGGGTTCCAAAGCACTCAATTCATGACGGGATTGCAAAGACGATTGAATATTACCAGGAAAGAAAAAAATTATGATAATTAAACCAACTGTATTAGATGGCATTTTTGAAATTGAAAATAAGAAATTTAAAGACCATCGAGGTATTTTTGTAAAGACATTTCATACTCAAACTTTCAAAGAATACGGGTTGGAGTCAGACTTTAAAGAAAGCTTTTACTCAGTTTCAAAAAAAAATGTACTACGCGGTATGCATTTTCAATTAGCTCCTCATGACCATGCAAAGCTGGTTTATGTAATCGATGGAGAGATACTGGATGTTGCAGTTGATATTAGAAAAGAGTCACCTACTTTTGGAAAATATTTTTCAACGATAATATCAAGTGAAAATGCGAAATCATTATATATGATCAAAGGTTTTGCTCATGGTTTTTTAACAATAACAGATACTGCAACAGTTGTTTATTTGATCAGTACAGAACACACACCTGAATCAGATTCTGGTATTAAGTGGGATAGTTTTGGTTTTGATTGGGGGATTGATGAGCCTATTTTATCTGGTCGTGATAACTCCTTTGTTAGATTTGAAAGTCTATCATGAGAATTATCCTAGGAGCAGGTATTTCTGGAATCTCGGCAGAGTATCACCTTAGGAAAAAAGGGATAAAATCAATAATTTATGAAAAAGATTCTGGTTGGGGTGGGCTTTGTGGGAATTTTGAGATAGATGGTTTTCGATTTGATAAGGCGATACATCTTTCTTTTACTGGAAATGCATATGTAAAAGAGTTGTTTGCAAATTCATGTCAATACCATGTACATAAACCGGAACCATACAATTACTATAAGAACTATTGGTTAAAACATCCTGCACGTAACCGTTCACGTACCCCCTAAATTCTTTAACAAATTGTTTTTTAACAATTATCTCCATTATTAGTTTTGGTGTGATTTTGTAAAAAATAAGCTCTTGAAATATATATCATTTATTTTCAATGCATTACATTATTGGTACCATTTATTGATATGTTGGCTTTATTTTTCAACTCGTTAAAAAACAATAACTTGATGGGTACGTGAACGGTTACAAAAAATTAATAGGTTGGGAACCAAAAGTTTCCAAAGAAGAAGGGATTAGAAAAATGATTGAATGGGTTTCAAATCAATGAAAAAAATAACTATAGCAATACCTACATATAATCGTGAAAAGTTATTAAGTAAGTTAGTCGAGTCGATACCAAGTAATATTGAGATTTCTATTAGTGATAATGGTAAATATTTAGATCAAAATTTTGTGAAGAAACATAATAATGCTTCAATTATACAGCATGAAAATTTATTAGATATTTTTTATAATTGGAATTCAGCTATAAAAAATATCAAACATTGTGATTATGTGGCTATACCATCGGATGACGACATGTATATTTTTAATACATTTGATGTTATAAAAAATACAATTAATAATGACGATGCGGATGTATTTATTTTTGGTAATAATTTTATAAATGAAAATGATGAAATCAAAGGAAGTTATTGTCCAAAAGAATATAAAGTTTGTGAAGCACCCTATGGATTGTATGAATTTTTATATGGAGTAAATGTTAGGATGCCTAGTGTTTTTTTTAAAAAAAGTTTTTTAGATAGAATTGGTTATTTTGATGAAAAAAAATTTACTTTAACTGCAGCAGACAGTGAACTTATTCAGAGAGCATTATTGTTAGGGAAAGTTATTTTTATTCCAAAAATAGTATCTTCTTATAGAGTTTGGTCTGGAGGTTTAACAGATCAAAAAATTGCAACCAAGCATTGGATGGATGAAATTGATATATGGACTGATAAAATAATTAATTTAGCTAAAATAAACTTATCAGAATCTCAAAATATTTTTGATTGGAATAAATACAAAGATGAAATTTATGCTAGAAATCTTTCAGGAGGATTAAGTAACTTATATAGGTCAAAACAATACAAAAAGGTTTTTGAACATTATTCGAATATGAGATACCCTAAACATGCATTTTTTAAAACGAAATTAAGAATTATGAAAATAATATTAGTATCAATGGTTAAGAACTTTTATGCTAATTAAAAACTTTTCATATTCTATACTATATAAAATCTTAGGGATGATGATATCTTTATCTCTTGTGCCAATTTTGATTAATATTTTAGGTGTTGAACAGTATGGTATATGGGTAACTTTTACTTCATTGCTAGTTTGGATCAGTCTTTTTGATTTTGGATTAGGATATGCTTTGAAAAATACAGTTACAAAATCATTAGCAAGTAAGGATATGCATTATGCACAATCTGAATTATACCAAATTCTTAAAATTACTATAATGATTTCATTTCTATTGTTAATAGTTTTTCTTGTTTTTTTATTTAATATAGAATTATTATATAGTCATTTCTATTTGTCAATAATTTTATTTGTGCCTTTCATAATATTTTTTCCTATTAAAATAGGTGGCCCTATTTTGCAGGGTGCAAGAAAGATAGCTTTACAATCGGGATTATTGTTTATAAATACTGCTTTATTTTTCTTTTCTATTTTAGTAGTAAATATGTTAGATATAGAAATGAATTTACTATATTTGGCAATATTATTTGTTAGTAGTTATACTCTATCTATGTTCCTAGTGTGGAGATATTCAATTAAGATCCTCAATGTTTCGTATTCTAACTTAAAAGACATATTCAACCAAAGTATACACTTTGCTAGAATAAAAGTTGGTTTAAAGTTTTTTGGATTACAAGTGTCTTCTTTAGTTTTATATTCTTTAGGAACAATTATAGTGTTTTCATATTTAGATGCTATTCATGCAGCTCATTTTGATGTATTAAATAAAATCTTTATTTTTGGTTTAAGTATATTCAATATAGGAATAGCAGTTTTTTGGCCAGAAATCACACATCATATTGAAAAAAAAGATTTTTTAAAAATAAAAAAATTATATTTGATTATGTTTTTATTAACAGTTATATTTTCTTCGGCAAGTATATTATTTTCATATATAGCACCACAAATAATTGATATCTGGACTCATGGAAAAATTATAATTAAAGATAATGAAGCAATTTATTTTTCATTTTTAGTGTCGGCACAAGCTTTTGCATATTCTGGTGCTGTAGTTTTGAATGCATTTGAAAAAATAAACTACCAATTGGTATTATCATTATTCTCAACACTAATAATGTTCCCATTATCGATATATTTAATTGAGAAAGGCTATGAAATAAGTGCTATTCCTTTAGCTGCTGGAATGCTAACATTAATTACAGGTATTTATTGTAATGCACATGCCATAAAACTTATAAAAGAAAATTCTATAAATGCTTAGGAAGATAATGAAAAAGGTTTTTTATAATCCTTATAGGTTTATAAAAAAATATCCAAATATCAGTATCTCAGGTAGTTCGATATTGTTGAAATCCTGTACATTTCGATTTGATGGTAAAAATAAAAAAAACTTAGTAAATATAGGTGCTGAGACAATGCTTGGTTGTTCAATAGTTTTTGAAGCAGATGAAGGTAGGATAGATATAGGAGAGGGCACTTTTATAAACGGAGGTACTTCTTTAATCTCAAGAAAGCATATTAGTATAGGTAGTAATGTTACAATAGCATGGGGTTGTACAGTTTATGATCATAATTCTCATTCATTAGATTTTAACGAAAGAAAAAAAGATATAAAAAGGCAAAATGAAGACTATAGACAAGGTAGTAATTTTACAGACTCAAAAGATTGGACTGTTGTAAAATCAAAACCAATTACTATTAAAGACAATGTATGGATAGGTTTTGATTGTGTTATTTTAGCTGGTGTTGTCATTGGTGAAGGTGCTATTGTAGGGGCTAGAAGTGTAATTCGAGAAGATGTAGAGCCATGGACAGTAGTGGCTGGAAATCCAGCAGTAGTTATAAGAAGGCTTAAGAGATGAATAAAAATATTCTGGTAACAGGTGCAAAAGGTTTTTTAGGAAGTAATGTCTGTAAACACTTCAAAGAAAACGGCTATACAACTTATGGAATTGGGCATGGTGGACTATCTGTTGAGGAATCTAAGGAAATCGGACTTGATTATTGGAAAAAAGATGATATCTCTATATCTTCTATTTTAGAATTTAATCAAACATTTGATGTGATAGTGCATTGTGGTGGAAGCGGTTCTGTTGGGTTTTCTGTTGAGCATCCATATGATGATTTTAAAAAAACTGTAGATGGGACTTTGGAAGTTTTGGAATATATGAGACTTTATAATCAAGATGCTCATCTAATCTATCCATCGAGCCCAGCAGCACAAGGTGAGTGCAAAGATAAGCCAATCAAAGAAGACTATACAGGAAAACCTGCTTCTCCTTATGGGTATCATAAAAAAATAGCCGAAGATTTATGTCAAAGTTATTCTGAAAAATATGATTTGAAAGTATCAATTATTAGGCTTTTTTCATTGTACGGAATAGGGCTTAAAAAACAACTACTCTGGGATGCTTACAATAAAATAAAAGATGCCAACTTAGAGGTTGTATTTTGGGGTACTGGAGAAGAGACGAGAGATTTTATTCATATAGATGATGTTATATATATCATCGAAAAACTTTTAGATAAAAATGAAAAATTTATTGTAATTAACGGTGGAACAGGCATTAAGCATACGATAAAAGATGTAGTTGGAATGATTAAAAATTTAGTGAATAAAGATATAGAAATAATGTTTAATAATCAAGTAAATATTGGAAATCCAATATATTATTGGGCAGATGTGAGTAAGTTGAACGAAAATAATTTTATTATAAAAGAAAAATTTGAAGATGGCTTAAAAGACTCTATAAAATGGATGGATAAATTAATATGATTAGAGTTGGATTTTTATTAACACTTTCTAAGGAATGGATGGGTGGAGTTAACTATTATAAGAATCTTTTTTATGCATTAAGCAATTATTGTAAAGATGACATTGAAATATATATCTTTACTTCAAATAATAGTGATAAAGAACTAATGAGTCTGATTGAACCCTATGTGTCAAAAGTTATTTATACTTCATTACTAGATACTAAAAACTTTAAACGATTAATATGGAAATCATTCAGCAAGTATTTAAATTCTAATATTATTATTGAAAATTTTTTGCAAAATTATAAAATAGATGTTGTATCTCATACATCAGTGAAAAATCTTAAAACTATTAAAACAATCTCATGGATACCTGATTTTCAACACAGACATTTACCTCAAATGTTTAGCAAGCAAGATATTAAAATTAGAAATAAATCGTTTTTGAGTACTATAAAGAATAGTGATTTAACTATTGTAAGTAGTAATGATGCTAAAAAAGATTTAATCGAATTTACACCTAAATATAAAGATAAATCGAGAGTTTTACAATTTGTATCTCAACCTGAAAATATTTCTGGTTTATTATCAAAAGATGAGATTTTAAACAAATATAAACTTAGAAAAGGTTTCTTTTACATACCAAATCAATTTTGGAAACATAAAAATCACCTATTAGTTTTTAAAGCTGCAAAAATATTAAAGGATAAAAACTTTAATTTACAAATAGTTTGTACAGGACATTTAAATGACAATAGAAATAAAGATTATATTTCTGAATTAACTGATTTTAGAAAAGAAAATAATTTAGAAGAAGATGTTATACTTTTGGGACTTATTCCATATAAAGATGTATTTGCATTAATGAATAATTCCTTAGCTGTTATCAATCCATCATTATTTGAAGGATGGAGTTCAACGGTTGAAGAATGTAAAAGTCTAAATAAAAATATGATTTTATCAAACATAAATATTCATAAAGAACAATACCCAGAGGCAACTTTTTTTAATAGCACTTCTGAAAAAGATTTAGCTAAAACTATTGAATATTATATAACTAAAAATTGTGTTACTTTAAGCGTAGAGAAAAGAACAGAAAAATATGCTAGTGATTATTTAAATATAGTCAGAGAAGTTCTTAATGCTGAAAATACATTGGCTCTTCCCGATTTCGTGGGGTAAGCACTATATGTAGTATATTTAGATTTGATTATATAGGCATCAAAAACGTATGATAACGCTCTTCTTAGCTGGCCAGCCTTTAAACAAATGAATCAAATGTTGCTCCAAATTCCTTTAGATTTACCGGATGTGCAAATAGAAACCTTTGATGCGACGACCAAGAAAGGCATTGTCATTACCGTAAAAAGTACACTTCAAGGGAC
>Ga0208648_1002328_pt1 | contig 13452 bp, 15 predicted proteins | sample AntAceMetag02UKL_FD_184772 | JGI IMG/M metagenome (GOLD analysis project Ga0208648, IMG submission 184772) | Saline lake microbial communities from Ace Lake, Antarctica - Antarctic Ace Lake Metagenome 02UKL (SPAdes) (version 2) | ecosystem: Environmental > Aquatic > Non-marine Saline and...
CATCAGATTTTCAGGGCAATCACCCCCACTACATCTTATATCTTCCCAAGAGGTACATTCACACCCGCAACTGACATCTTGCACTGACCGTCTTTCTCTGTCACACCCTTCAGGAAAACATTCTCTAACCTGATAACGAATACCAACCTGCCAACTACAATCACCAGGTTCCCATTCAGTACAATAGTCACAAGTTTGGCACTCATCAGGGACAAATGAACGACTCTCTTCTGAACACCATGGCTTATCATCCAGGCAATTCCGCGTTAAAGGTTTCCACAGAGGTCCTAAATCACCTGCTCCACATTCACCCCATTCCCAATCACTGCATTCCTGACAACCCGCACATTCTTCTGTTCCAGATACACATCTTTCTTCTCTATCGCATTGCTCTTCTTCTAGAGAATTGCAGATCCTTGTATCATATCGCTCTATAGGACTACAATCTCCAAGGTTACATCCTTGTTGCTCCCAAGGAGTACAATTACATCCGTCACAAAGATCTCCCTCACATTCACCCCACTCAACTGTTACTTCCTCACAGCTAGTAGAACAATATGTGCATTCTCCTTCATCTGGAGGAGTACACTCATTGCCATTGGCATTACCATCATCACAATCTTCACCTGGATCTCGTACTCCATTTCCGCAAAGATTCGGATCGGGGCCAGAGCAATCGCTATTTTCTGTACAAGGAATTCCACCTCCGCCCGGAACACAAAGCCCATCTACAGTACAGGATTTAGGGCCAGCTGTTGTTCCGGAACAATCCTCATTACAGTATCCCAGCTCTCCATTGAACTCACCGTCGTCACACTCTTCCCCTGTATCTTGAGTCCCATCTCCGCAAATCCCCGACGACAAACAATCCCAATCTATTACCTCCTCAACTGCATCACACTTTTCACCATCACCATTTATTGAGCAGACTCCACTACCGTCTGTCATACAACGTTTTACCGATCCTAAACAATCCCAATCTATTACCTCCTCAACTACATCACACTTTTCACCATCACCATTTATTGAGCAGACTCCACTACCGTCTGTCATACAACGTTTTACCGGACAATCCTCATCTACTTCTCCATCAGCTGCATCACACTCTTCACCATCACCATCTATTGAACAGACCCCACTATTATCTGTCATACAATACCTAGCTTCCTGATCTGGATCCGGACAATCATTACCGTCATCGCACTCTATACCATCACCATCTATTGAACAGACACCACTACCGTCTGTCATACAACGTTTATTAATTCCTCCTCCCTCACACTCACCACTTACATTGCAAACTTGAGGAGGAATACAATCCCCACAAAAACCTTCGCAGCCATCTGAACCGCACTCTTTACCTGCACAATCAGTAACACATACCGCTAACGGTTCTTCTATATTCACTTTAATAGATTGTGTTGCAACCGATATGTTTTTTGCTGGAATTTCTGCCTCTACAGTAATCTCTTTATAAAGTAGCCTGTCTGTATCTACATCATGTTGAGGAATAACTTTATAGTGTACCGTAGCACCGAATCTTTTTAGTCTTTCATTCGTAATTTCGTCTTCAGGTATTTCAATCCAGCCGTCATCTTCATCAAAATTCAATTTGTCATCACCTATATCCAGAGAGACAAAATCTTCTTCAATCTTTACAACCTCGCTCATAATTAGATTCTCTAGATTTGATTTTTCTATATATTCATCAGCTACTCTATAAGCGGTAATACCTCCACCTACTCCTATTCCAAGTATAACAACTACAACAAGCACTTCCATTAAAGTAAAACTTTTTTTAACTTTCATAAATTACCTCTTCATGTTTAATACTCCTAGTTAATATTAAACAACTTCTATGCCACTTAGTCAATTAATTTACAAAAGAATTCTTTTGCCTCATTTAAACACCATTTCTTGTATAAAATGACATTGATTAATATAAATCATGGTAAAACTGTAAACTTTGCTTTACAGTAGAGATATATATATTCATTTACAGTTATTCCGGAGGTTCTGGAGGCCTTATTTCCTGCCACTCTTTTATGCTAGTAGTAATATCAAAAGTTTGCGACAAACCCTGCCTCTCAACCTTTCTTTCTACAACAGCGTCTAACCGTACAGCTGATGCCTTTTTGCCAAAAACACCTTGATACTGAACATACGCCTTAATTTCAAATCTATCTGTAGCACTACTTTCATTAGCTTCTATCATTGCCTGTAAGTCTACCGTATTAAGAGAGTCTTGGAGAGAAATAATTTTAAGAACAACTTCCTCTGCATCCTCTATCGTATAAACAGGAATGGTATCGTAGTTGCTGGGATCTTTCTGCAAACGAGAAGCCGCCCAGCGTATTTGCGCTTCTGCTGCGTAATAACATTTCAATTCTTTTTTTTGAGTCTCCATTAAAAATATTTGAGATGTAGCAAGCATCATAACTGCAGTAGATAAGATAGCAACTGCTATTACCATGCCAATTGCAAATACTAGAATTGTAGATTTTTCTTTATGGCTCTTTATTACGCAAACAGAACGTTGTAACATAATGTGATTCTTCCTTTGTTTTTGCATTAGATATTTCACCCATCAAAAGATGTATTTCAACTCTTACAAAATTATCTCTATCTGGATCGGGGTACTCAATAGAAAATAATTCTACATTGGAAGCAAATAATTCATTGTCAATATCTTTCGCACTATTAGAATACCTGATCTCTCTTGCACTTTCAACAAACTCATATTCTATAGTTTTTCCTGAATCAATAGAGGCAACCTTTGCAGTATTATTGATAAATTTGACATCCTCTGCTTCTTTAAAGTCTTTCCCGATCTGCCGCATTAAATATTGAGCATCGTTTAACAAAGTTGCCTGCTTACTTGTGGAATGATAAAACTTTTCTCCTATCAAATTATATGTTATAACCGCACCAATAAGAAATGTCGCGATCGACATTGCAATTATAAGCTCCATAAGTGTAACACTATTTTTCTTCTGCATATTATTAAAGGTTTTTATATACATCATCAGTATCAGTCTCTATATCTGTTGTTATCCCCTGATCTGATACCGTTACGGTAAGAACAATTTTTTTTCCTAAGTATCCCAGAAAAGTATTACCTTTTCTTTCTGCAGTTATTGTAAAAGAATCACTAGAAGTCGAGATTGAAATATCAAAATCATTATCGGCATCAAACACGCCAGAACTTAAATCTAAATCGTCGATATTATTCGTAAATTCTTTGTTATCTATATAATTACTAATTTCAGCACCTCGTATAGCTCTTAGATAAGCAAGTGCATTGCGTCCATGCTGTCTCTCTATAATTTTGCTATATTGAACAAAGCCTAAAGTGCTTAAAATAGAAATTATTACTACTACCATAAGCACCTCAAGAAGTGTAAAACCTATTCTCTTATTATTTAAAAAAAAGGTCATCTGTTAAAGAATTATCCGTCTTAGTTCTTCCGGATTAGCGCTACGTTTGATAGCTTCGTCACGGCTGATGATGTTTTTACGATGTAATTCTATCAAAGACTGGTTCATCGTAACCATACCCTCACTCCTACCCGTCTGAAGCACTGAATATATCTGATGGAGCGTATTCTCTCGAACCATGTTTTTGATCGCAGGAGTTGCCCTCATAAGCTCATAGGCTAATGTACGCCCCTTGCTATCTCTTCTGGGTATCAGCTGTTGAACTATCACGCCCAACAACACCAAGGATAACTGTAAGCGTATCTGCTGCTGCTGAAAAGAAGGAAAGACATCTACAATTCTTGCTATTGAATTAGTCGTATCAACTGTATGTAGAGTCGCTAAAACAAGATGTCCTGTCTCAGAGAGTGTAATCGCTGCCTGCATAGTGTCTAAATCGCGCATCTCTCCTATCATAATAACATCCGGGTCCTGTCTCACCACATGCTTTAAAGCTTCTGCAAAAGAATGGGTATCCCGCCCTAACTCTCTTTGATTTATCGTTGATCTGTTATGTTTATGTAGATACTCTATCGGATCTTCAACGGTCACAATATTACAACCTCGAGTCTGGTTCATATATTCAATCATAGCTGCAAGAGTTGTTGACTTACCGCACCCTGTAGGTCCACAAACAAGAAAAAGTCCGGATGATTTATCACAAAACTCCTTAAGCCCTAAAGGAAGACCTAGATCTTCTATCATAGGCACCTTAAAAGGAATAAACCTGATAGCGCACCCCACAGAGCTTCTCTGGTAAAAAAGGTTTATCCTAAACCTGCCTATACCTTTTAAACCATAGGATGTATCAAGCTCTTTCTGGGCTCTAAAATACCCAATCTGAGTATCGCCAAGGATAGAAAAAGCTAATTCTTCTATATCTTCGGGCAAAAGAGGCCCTTCATCTACCAATACCAGCTCACCGTCTATCCTTAGCTGCGGGGGTCTTCCAGCGGTCATATGAAGATCAGTTGCACCTCTTTCAACAGTCATCTTAAGATAGTCATCCATTCTCTCTTTCATAAAAACCTCGCTTTAATCTATAAATCCCTCTGGTCCTATTACATATTCGTTGTCATTGATCTTACTTTTAGCTCTAGCTTCAAAATCATAATCATCCTTATATTCTACCTCATAATCAAAATATTTATCTTCTATATCTAGATTTAATGCTTTATTTATCTCCTCTATATAAATTGTACCACCAGATTCAGACTCATAGAAACTATCGTTGCTAGCTCTATATAATTTCTGGGCACTTAAGATCATCTGTAAGTTGGATTTTGCAAGTTTCTCCCTGCTTTTAGCAAGAGTTTTGCTAAAATTTGGCACCGTAATAGCAGCAAGCAACCCTACTATTACAACAACTACTATAAGCTCTAAAACTGTAAGAGCATTGTTTTTCTTTAAAAATAACATTTGCATCCCAAAAGCATGGTCAATATATATTTAACTGCCGCTTACTACGAACAATCAGCGGATTCACGATCTATCTCACCGGTACTTGAATCATATTGAACGCATATCCCAGCAGCACGAGTTTCAACGCCTCCTGTAGCAGTAATTTTATAAGTTTCTATACCACCATCATCTATCACATAGCTGAAATTTGTACCTGCAACAGCATTAGGATTGCTTATATCTAAATTATCACAGTCGCCCTCAACGCAGACGGGAACATCATTCCACTCCAGATTGTATCTTGCTATGGCTCCTCTTATTGCACCGATTGTTGTTATTGCTTCAGATGCTATAGCACGCTTTGATGCTTTAAGATACTGAGGTATTCCAAATGTTGCCAAGATTGCAATGATAATAATAACGATCAAAATCTCAAGCATGGTAAAACCTTTTCGCTTCATATTACGCCTCCTGTTTTTATTATCTCCTTTATATTCTTACATATCAACTGCTGTTGCAAGTCCAAATATAGGCAGAAACATTCCAACTACTATTATTCCAATTACACCGCCTACCGTCAAAATTATAGCCGGCTCAACTATAAAAGGAAGACGCTCTACGATAGTCTCCACTTTTTCCTGATAATAATCCGCCAAATGCCCAAGCATATTGGGCAAGCTGCCGCTCTCCTCGCCTATTTTTACCATATTAGTTACAAAGGGCGGAAACTCCTGATAATATAATTCAAGGATTGAGCCAAGAGAACCGCCTTCTCTAACTTTATCTTTTGCTTGAACGATGATACCCTCATAAATTTTATTAGCAACCGCTTTAGAGACAACTTCTAAAGAATAAAGAATGGGTACACCGCTCTTAAGCAGCATGGAAAGACCACTGCTAAAACGATATAGTATAATATTAAAAAATAGAGCACTTAAAACAGGGACTTTAATCTTTAATCTGTCAAAAAGCACTTCGCCTTTTTCGCTGGCCTTAAACTTTATGATAAAAAATACAAACCCGCCAAACATTATTAAAAGAAGCGGCGTCCATTTTTTCATAATATCACTTGCTACCATTATTCCTTGAGTAAGCATTGGAAGATCAGCATCAAAATAGCTATAGAGCTGAGTAAACATCGGCACCACAATAGTTAAGAAGACAATTAAAGCCGCTGTAGATGCTACAGAAAGAAGAATTGGATAGATAAGAGCGGATATCATTTTTCTCTGTAATGCTGCAGTAGACTCCATATACTCACAAAGCTGCATTAAAACCAAAGGAAGCTGACCGCTGGTCTCGCCTGTAGAAATAAGATTTACCCAAAAATCTGTAAATATCTTGGGGTGTTTTGCAAGTGCTGCGCTTAAAGCTTCACCTGCTTCAACATCCTTATTAGCTTTTTCCAGAGCATTATATAAAGATTTTACTTCGACTTGATCTCTTACAATCTCTAGACACCTAAGCAAGGGAACTCCTGCGTCAAGGAGCGTAGCAAGCTGCCGCGCTAAAGAAGCCAAATCATCGATTTTAACTCTGATGCGAAAACGCTTAGTTCTAGATGTTTGCTTAGTTTTTAAAAGCTCCACATTAGCTTTTAAGGAGACGATGACCAGACCTCTATCTTGAAGATGGCCTACCGCTTTATCTTTATCAGCTGCATCTAAACTCCCTTTTTCGATTCCGCCTTTGGGAGTTCTACATCTATAGATATAAGTCGCCATTTAGATTAGCCTTCTTTTATGAGCGTTATTCTTAAAACTTCCTCTATACTTGTGATACCCTCTTCAACTTTAGAGATACCGCTGTCCCAGAGGTTTAAGAAGCCTTTCTCAGCAGTTAAATTTTTTATCTCTTGAGCATCGGCCCGCCTGGCAATCATATCGCGTATATCGGAATCTATCGGTATTAATTCATATATAGCTGCTCTTCCAATATAGCCTGTCCATCTACATTTATCACAACCCTTGGCTCTAAATATCAAATCTTTATTAACTTTAAGACGCTTCGATATATCCGCTGTAGGCTCATATGCCTCTTTACAGTTAGAGCAAAGTTTTCTAACTAATCTCTGAGCTGCAACCAAAAACAGAGAGGGTGTTAAAAGGTAAGGCTCAACACCGATATCCATTAAACGTGTAATTGCAGATGCAGCATCATTTGTATGTAAAGTAGACAGCACTAAATGACCTGTTAATGCTGCTCTTACGCATATCTCTGCAGTCTCTAAATCTCTGACTTCACCAACTAGAATAATATCCGGGTCCTGTCTTAAAAAAGATCTTAGCGCATTGGCAAAAGTCAATCCTATCTGAGACTTAACCTGGACTTGATTTATACCATCAAGCCGATATTCAACAGGGTCCTCAATAGTTGTAATATTCTTATCCGGACTATTTATCTCCTCTAACGCTGCATAGAGTGTTGTTGTTTTTCCGCTTCCTGTAGGACCAGTAAGGAATATGGCCCCGTAGGGTTGATTAATAGCCTCTCTAAAAATTTCAAGCTGATTAGTGCTCAAGCCAAGCTGTGCTAAATCAAGCGGCAATTGAGACCTATCCAATATTCTTATAACAACCTTTTCGCCATAGATAGTTGGAACAACAGAGACTCTAAAATCAACAAGTTTATTCTCGAGTTTCAATACAAAGCTACCGTCCTGGGGAAGCCTTTTCTCGGCTATATCGAGTTTAGAAAGTATCTTTATGCGTGATACTATTGCAAGTTTTAAATGCGGTGCTGGAGGGGGTTTCTCTTGAAGAATTCCATCGACCCTATAGCGTAACCTCATCTTCTTATCTAGAGACTCTATATGTATATCGCTGGCACCCTCGTCTATAGCCTGCCTTATAACTAGATCAACTAACTTAACAACCGGAGCCTCTTCTGCTTTTGCAATAAGGCGATCTAGGCTTGCTGTATCATCTTCGGAAGTATCTTCTAAATTAAGCGTAACGCTATTTGCTTTTTTCTCATATGAGCTTTCTATAGCCTCTTTAAAAACATCGTGTGGCCCATAAAACTCATCGATTGCTTGTACGATTTCGGCTTTTGTTGTAATAACAGAGTTGATATCACAGCCTGTGATCTTTCCTAAATTATCTATTGTTATAAAATCAAGAGGGTCAACTACTGCAATAGTGAGAGAGTTAAATGTTCTTGATATCGGCAATACTAGATATTTTCTTGCTACCTCTTCAGATATCAAGGCTTCTAAGCCTTGATCATGAGCAGGACGTAGATTACCGCTGGCTATACTTATATAAGATATGCCAAGCTGCTTACCTAAGGCTGCCGCTATCTCTTTCTCGGTAACAAAGCCCATTGCCATTAGAACATCGCCTAGCTTGCCACCATTCTTCCTCTGATGCTCCATGGCCTGACTAAAGTCTTCCTCTGTAATTAAGCCCTCTTTGATCAGGATCTCACCAACTTTCTCTCTTATCGCCATTAATTAAACTCCTGTAGTGTCTGTTCAACAACCTCTTCTTTGCTAGCACTATTGTCTACAGAAAATTCTCTCTCTATAGAATCTGAAGCCTGGGTCATACTATAATAAGAGTCCTTTATAATATGTGGAGTAATAAATATTATGAGTTCCTTACTCTCATTTAACTTATAAGTGTGACGAAAAACTTTGCCTATAATAGGGATGTCACCAAAAAAAGGAACTTTACGAACTGTCATATCTTCATCTCTTTTGATTAAACCTCCCATGATAAGAGTATCTCCGTCTTTTATTCTTATCGTAGCTTTGGCTGAGCGTGTATGGGGATCCACATAATCATCAAAAAACGCTGATTGTTTTGGATCTACCACTTCTGAAACAATATCAATAGTAACAAAGCTATCTTTATTTACAATAGGAGTAACTATAAGCTTTACACCTGTCTCCATTCTTTCTGCTTCCGTATAATCACTGCTGTCAGTATCTGTAGTGCTTGTACCAATAGCTGTATCTGCAGTAATCTTTATCTCTGCAGTCTGATTGCTCAAAGTTAAAATCTTAGGCCTGGCAAGTACTTTCGTTTTTTGATTTTGTTTAAGTAAATTCAGTAAAGGATCAAACCCAACGGCTGATATAGTACCGTAACCAGAAGTAGAATCTGTTAAACCACTGAAACGGCCTTTTGTATTAAATGGAAATCTTGTTGCTAGTTCAGACCCAGTAATTTGAATCATACCGCTATCTTCAAAATAGATGCCTATCTCCTCCATATAATCTGTTGAGACCTCTAATATTTCTGCCTCTATCATAACTTGAGGTGTAGGCTGATCTAATTGAGTTATTGCATCTTCTATCATCGGAAAACGGGAAGGAATATCGGTCACTATTAAGCTGTTAGTTCTTTTATCAGATGCAATCTTCCCATACTCAGAAAGAATGCCTTGCAAGAAAGAGCTTGTAACTACATTTCCCTCTGCAGTCGTCTCTTGAACCTGCCCAGCAACGCTCATACCCTCAAACAACCCCTTTATCTCTGCAGGATCAGCATAATTTAACCTATAAATTCGAGTCATAGTCTCTACTGCAGGAACATTCAGCTTCTTTACAACAAATATATTGCTGTCGGGAGGCTGAAAGTAAGTAAGGCTGTTGGCTTTTAATATAGTATCAAGCGCTTTGTCCACTGGAACATTCTCCATGTAGAGCGTAAGCTTTTTATCTTCGATCCTGTCGCTGGCAACAAAGTTGAGACCTGACTGCATTGAAAACACTTTTAATATATCTTTAAGACTTGCATCTTTAAAATCTAAAGATATTGTTTTACCTAGCGAATCAATCTTCTCTTGGGCAAACAGAGAAGATGAAACCATAATTAATATTGCAAAAATTAATACAATATTTCGATAAAATTTCATAATATACCTCCTATTTAGGTTTTAAGATAAAGCTCTCTTCTCGATATTTCAATAAAACACCTTGTTTGTTGATCTCTATAATCTTTGTACCTAGAATAGCATCTCCTATTTTATATACCTTGCCATTTATTATAGCCAAAGGCATACCCTCTCCCCACATAATACCGCTAAGCTGCAGCTGAGACAGTCCTTTTACAGTGCTAGAAGTAGGCCGTAAAAGATTAGATTCCGGGAGATAAGATTTGAATGGATCTCTAAAATTACCACCGCTGTATTCTATTTCAGAAGCATAGACTTGGATAGAAACCAATAAAATTACAGCTATAATGATCATTAAAATTTTCATATTTTAGGCACAACGCTCCCTATAATCATCTGCCAGTTAAGCCTAGCGCTACCATCTGCTGTTTGAGGCATTTTTTTACTAGAACTTCCCTGCTTTACAGGGTAAGCTTTCAATTCCTCTACTTGAATATATTTAGCAGTATTGTCTATAGCTGCCATCATTCTACCTAGCTGATGATAAGAGCCCTCTAGGTGCACAGAGACCTTTATCTTATCATGAAAGGTAGCGCCAACGACAGACATGGGACGAACCGTGACTATTTCAACTCTTTCCTTCTTTGCCATATCATTAAGAATGACCATCAACCAACGCGAGTCAGTATTTTGAGGAAAGACAGTATTTAAAGATACTAACTCTCCTTCCAATTTAATCTTTTCTGAATACACCGATAGCAGTTGCTGTTTTACTGTAATCTGGTCAACAATCTCATTCATCGAAGCCAAATTTTGTTTAACGCTGATATTATAAAAACCGCCCAAAAACACAATTAACAACACTACAAACACTATAAAATTAATTTTTCTATACAATAGATTTGTATTCATCTCATAACCGCCTTGAGAGAGAATTCAATAACATTAAAACCCTCTAATGATGTTTTACCTACATCAACAACCTTAATATCTTTAAATAATTTTTTAGACTCTTTAGAGCTATTCATCTTATCTAATAAATTGTATATCAAATCCACACCTTTATCCCCCGTGTCATAACCATAACCCGATAATAACAACTCCATAGAGCCAGCTCTATCTGCGTTCTTAATTTCTAAACTATCCAGCCAGATACCTGCTGTTAGATTGGCAGGTATAAAATCAAAGATTTCTGAAAACTGTATTTTTTGAGATAAAATATTTTTTAGAAAAGTCTTTTTTTCTTTTAATTCTTCTATATCTTTTTTTAGTTTATTATGACTCATACGTTCTAGGCCAACTGGTATACTTACGCTCTGTCCTATCTCTTCCACGGACTGCATTTGATATTTAAGATAGAATCCGCTCATAGCAAGACCCAGAAACATTAAAATTAGATCACGAATAAGCTCTTTAGGAACCAGGTCTTTAATTCTGAAACCTTTTCCCTGCTTTCCCACGCCTCTATAATCCGAAAAAAAATCCAAATCGATATCATAACCTATAAGGCTTCTCAAACCTGCCCCAATAATACCAAGATGTTTTCTAACAATATCTTTCTTGGCAACCGCCACTTTGTTTTCAAGGGACGCAAGTTTAACATTGACATTGAGAGCACTCATTAGACTCTCGCGGACTTCTTCATTGGCAACCTCACCAGTTAATATCACTTCTTGTATCGACTGCTGGGGAAACTCCTTAATCATATAGTCAATTGTGCGGTTGATCTCAAACACTATTTTGTTCATAACCTGTGCTGAGGTTATCTCTGAGACAGTTGAAACAATAAAATCTCTGGCAATATAAAGATTGAGTCCTTGAGTAACAAGTATGGTTGAACCCGCATAGTCTAAATCTAAAACCAATACAAAGTCTTTTGCTTTTAAATCTCCTGAAGTAAACAGCGCTCTCAGTACGCTAAAAGGATAGGGTTCAATAGCAGAAATATTTATACCCAACTTAGAGGCTATGCGGACATACCTATCAAGGGCTTCGTGTTTTACAGCCATATAGACAACACGCATCTCTTTATTCTTAACCTCATAAGGGATATAAAAATCACTGGCAATATCATCTATGGCAAAAGGGATATACTTCTGCGCTTCGTATTTTATGGCCTCCACCCTCTCTTTCTTACCTAAATAAGGGAGGTCGAAAAATCTAAGCATCACCTCAGATGTTGGAATGATGAATATCGAGCTCTTAGCCCGGGAGGGGAGTTTCTGAAAGAGAGCCCTAAGCTTTGCAATTACTAACTCTACATTCTCATTCAGGTCCAAAGCAGGAACAAAAGGGAGCTTCTCTTCTACATATCCAAGAAGCGAGATATCTTTTAAACCTTTTTTAAGTTGCGTAATCCGCAGAATATCTCTCTTGATCTCTATTGTTGTAGTTACTTTTACCATAATATTTTATTAGATTAACATATATTTTCGTTAACCACCTATTCAAAAACTATGTAACTACTTATCAAAAAGTGTTTTTGTATTTTTATCTTCTCCAGGATTAGCTGGGACTGTGCGTGAATTCAACCACTCATCAACGCTGCTCTTGTCAAATCTCCAAACCCTGCCAACTTTAATACCTGATATTTTCTTTTTATGCAACCAATTGTATATAGTCTGCTTCTCGAGCTTAAGATAATCAGCCAGTTCACTAACATCCATTAACTTACCCATAATATTCGTTTCTTCTTAACTCAATTTACTCCTATAATACCTAACCCATATGTACTATCTTCTTTTTAACTTGTTTTAACTCTATTGTCAAGAAATTATTTTTATTATAATATAGCATCTCTACAAAAATATTTTAAACAAACAGATTGGATGATGGAGAGTAAGAAGAACCTTATTCCCTCAGACTTATCTTATAGTCTTTATTCCCTTCTAAAACAACATGGCCCTCTCTGGCCAGCCAGCCCAAGCTCATAAGAATTACATCTTTGGGCTTCTCTATGTTTGAAGTGAGCTTTCTAAGAGAAACCTTACCGTTTTTATCAAGATAGTTCCAAATCTCTCCAGCCACTATTCCGACTTCGGTAATCATATATTTCTCCTTGTTAAATTAATTTTATCTTAAAAAGGTAAAAAAATAAACTAAAAAGTATCCGGCTCTCTTTTATTATAGCTGCCGCAAAAAGGACATTTGCTAATCTCGTCTTTGCTGTCTGCCTTATAGACACCATAGCATATCTCACACTCCAAAATATTATCTTTCCTAAATTGGCTTCTACTTTTTTTCTCTCTATATGAAAGCAGCCAAAGTAGAATAATAACTGCAAGGGGTAAGAACAAGAATGAGAATATTATCCATTCTAATTGAAGGCTCATAGTCTCTCTCTGGAAAACAGAATCTCTCGCTTAGTCGGAGAATAAAAGAATCCCGTTTTCATTTTGATCCAATTTTCAGAATCCTGAATAAAATCACCGCTCATTGTATTTGCTATTACCATAATGGGCTGTGAATTATCATCGATTTCAACAGCATAGCTCAATCCCTGAGCTCCCAGGCTGGATGAAACTACAACATACTCCTTCACATCTTGCCTATTTAAACCTCTATCCTGCAAATTTGGTTCACTCTTTACCGAAAGCAATGGCTGATAAGAAACACTGCGGGGCTTCTTGGAAAATATTTCTGGGTCAATTTCTGAGCTAAATAGCTCTTCTAAGAAAAATATCTCTTCTCTATCTGCTGTCTGTATATTGGAATATGGTCGAATGTTTTGAA
>Ga0208648_1002332_pt1 | contig 13436 bp, 6 predicted proteins | sample AntAceMetag02UKL_FD_184772 | JGI IMG/M metagenome (GOLD analysis project Ga0208648, IMG submission 184772) | Saline lake microbial communities from Ace Lake, Antarctica - Antarctic Ace Lake Metagenome 02UKL (SPAdes) (version 2) | ecosystem: Environmental > Aquatic > Non-marine Saline and Alkaline...
CAATTTGAATTGATTAAAATCCTGGGCGGCTCCAGACCAAACCTCTGTGTTGTGGGTGATGATGATCAGTCAATTTATGGATGGCGAGGCGCGCGAGTCGAAAATATTTTCCGTTTTCGCGAAGCTTTCGAAGGAACAAAGGTATTCAGACTTGAACAAAATTATAGAAGTACTCAGCCGATACTCGAGCTTGCTCATTCTGTAGTTTCCAGGAGTACAATGCGGGAAGACAAAAAACTATGGACTGAAAAGAAAGAGGGGAAAAAACCAGAGGTGATCCGTCTCTCGACTGAAGCCGACGAAGCCGGCGAAGTAGTTGACAGAATAGGGCGTGAAGTTTTGAGCGGAAAACGTGAATACAGAGATTATGCAATCCTGTACCGGACAAATGCTCAATCTCGTTTGTTTGAAGATGCATTGAGAAGCAGGAGATTTCCCTACCAGGTAATCGGCTCACTCCGTTTTTACGACAGAAAAGAGATCAGGGATGCACTTGCATATTTCAAAATATGCATCAATCCCCGTGACGATGTTTCATTGCGCAGGATTATTTCAGAACCACCGCGCGGGATTGGTACTACTACCCTGGATCACCTCGTCGAATGGTCAAGAGCAAACGACACAACTTTGACAAAAGCGCTTATAAATGGGGAAGTGGTTGAGGGATTAAGCTCCCGTGGAGCCAATAATTGTCGAAAATTTGGCGAACAAATTGAGAATTGGCGTAATGAGCTTAAAGAAAAGAAATTGAATGAGTGGGCAAAGTGGGTACTTGAAGATTCCGGTTATATCCGGCGTCTTGAAGATGGCGATAAGTTCGAAAATGCTACACGTCTCGATAACATAAATGAGCTAATCAGCGGGTTGGCACAGTTTGAGGAAGAGGCTGACGAATCAGAAAATGGATTGGCGGATTTTGTTGAACAGGTCGCGTTAGCAACGGATATTGATAAATATGATCCGGAGGCTGACAGCGTGCGTATGATGACTATTCACTCTGCAAAAGGACTTGAATTTCCTGTCGTTTTTGTTACAGGACTCGAGAAGGGGCTTTTCCCCTTTGAAAGAATGGGTGATTCGGATTACGACCCAGATGAAGAGAGACGGCTTTTTTATGTAGCTGTTACCCGGGCTGAAAAAGAACTGATCCTTACTATGGCATGGCAAAGAAGAAAATGGGGAGTTCTTTCGGGGTGTGCGCCAAGCCCGTTTCTCAAGGAATTGCCACGGGAATTTATAAGCGAATCCGGTACATCATCCCCCTATGCTGCCAAGCAGGGTTCCTTAGGGTTTGGATCGAGCCGGGACAGAAATTCAAAGAAGGCAGTGAGCAGTTTCAGGAAAACAAATACATCATCATCTCAAAAACAAGAAACTATTTCACCGGATGATATCCCCGCAATCCATTATGGTGATCTTGTCAGGCATAAAGTGTTTGGCGATGGTATGGTAGTTAATGCAGTAAAGTATCGCAATGATATTAAGGTTACAGTAGAATTCGAAGACGGTCAACATGACCTTCTTCAAAGTAAAGCGAAACTTCAGCCCTTAAAAGATTTTTAGTGATTCAGCATAATCGTACGCTGGAAAATAAAATGAATTTGATTGAAGCAGTTGGAATAGACTGGCTCGAAAGACATATTGATGAAGCGCTGGCGGAAGACCTGGGGCAGGCAGGAGATATCACCTGTCATGCAACTATCCCGGCTCCGTTACAAGCCCGTGCGGAACTTGTTTGCAAACAAGCCGGTATCATAGCCGGTTCTGACTGGGCTGTAAAATGTGGTGAAAGGACTGTTCCTGAAGCATCATGGGTATTCACCGTACGTGATGGAGAACGTGTAGAAGCCGGTGATGTTATCGCTGAAGTTACAGGATCGCTGCGTGGGATTTTGATTTCAGAACGTACCGCCCTGAATGGATTGGGACGTCTCAGTGGTATTGCGACAATGACTGCTGAAGCTATGAGACGAATTAAGGGCACAAATGCAGTCGTTCTTGAGACACGAAAAACCACACCCGGATGGCGGAAAGCTGAAAAATATGCCGTGCGAATGGGTGGTGCGGAAAATCACCGCATGGGATTATATGACGAGATTTTGATCAAAGAGAATCATATCGATGCTGCCGGGGGAATATTAAATGCAATTGAGGGCGCAAAAAAGTGGCGACAGCATGATTTAAAGAGGAAAAATATTCCTATTGAAATAGAGGTAAAGAATTTGGAAGAACTCGAGACGGCACTGGAAGGAAAACCCGAAAGAATATTACTCGATAACTTCAATATTGATCTACTTAACCGGGCGGTTCAAGATAATAGTGGCGAATGTGTTCTGGAAGCTTCGGGCGGGATAACACTTGATAATATTGAGTCAATCGCCCATACCGGTGTAGAACGCATCTCATTAGGTGCCTTGACACATTCTGTAAAACCGCTCGATCTTTCGCTGCTTGTTTTTGAAACATCTTAGATGTCCAGGTGCAGGCAGTACGCATTGAATGAATATAACTTGAGAGGAGTAATACAATCTCATGAATAATGATCAAATGGTTGGCAAATTCACATTTGTCCTTCACTCACATCTTCCATACGTATTATCCCATGGCAAATGGCCCCACGGTATGGTCTGGCTTTCAGAAGCAGCGAGTGAAACATATATCCCATTCTGGCGGGTCTTTAACAGGCTTCATGAAGAGGGAAAGAATCAAGCAGTAACAATCGGGATAACTCCAGTCCTCGCTGAACAATTAGCTGATCCGGGATTTAAATATGAATTCAAAGAATATCTCGAGATGAAGCAAACTGCCGCCGAAGCTGATATTATCGATTTTGAGAAACGATCTGAGCATGAAATGGCTAAAACAGCGCGGTTCTGGCTCGACTGGTATCGGGGGATCGAAGATGATTTTCGGAATACCCTGGGTGAGGATATCATCGGTGCATTTGCAGATCTTCAGGATAAGGGTGCAATAGAGATAATTACCAGCGCGGCTACTCATGGATATCTGCCGTTACTGGGCACGGACGAGGCAGTTGAAACACAGATCCGGGTTGGGGTAGAAACCTACAAAAAACATTTTGGGCGTGATCCTAAAGGTATCTGGCTCCCCGAATGTGCCTATCGTCCCGGTTATCACTGGGTTAGCCCGGAAGATGAGAATGGAGAAGGTTTTGACCGGAAAGGAATAGAATTTTTCCTTCAAAAATATGGAATCCGCTATTTCATTGTAGATACTCATCTCCTGAAAGGTGGAACTGCACAGGGCGTTTATCTCCAACGATTCGAAGGATTGAGGCAACTCTGGGATCAAGCAGCAAGTGGTTATGTGCGCGAGAAAGTCCGCGATGAAGACATCGAAAAGACGCCTTACAGGGTGTATTGGGTAGATGGAACCACCGGCGGTGAAGGAGATCCCATTGGTATCCTCAGCCGCGACTCAGAGACAAGCCTACAGGTCTGGTCGGGTGAATACGGTTATCCTGGCGATGGTCAATACCTTGATTTTCATAAAAAACATTTTCCCGGAGGCCACCGGTACTGGCGCGTAACGGATTCACAGGCAGATCTCGGCGATAAGGGTGTTTATGAACTGGGGAAGGTTGAGGAGAGGCTCGAAGAAAACGCACATCATTTTGTGTCGATAGTTGAAAAAGTGCTTTCTGAACAGGACAATATCCCGGTCGAAAATCGCCAGGTAGTTAGTCCTTTTGATACGGAACTATTCGGTCACTGGTGGTTTGAAGGTGTGAATTGGATAGAAAAGGTCTTGCGAAAAGTTGACGAGTCACCACTGCTGAAGCCGTCAAAAGGCAGCGAGTTAATCGAGTCTCTTTCTGAAGCGCCGGTTGTCAGGCTTCCGGAAGGCTCATGGGGCGAAGGTGGATTCCACTATATATGGTACAACAATGCAACTCGATGGACATGGAAAATTGTTCATGAAGCCGAGAAGTCTATGACCCTGGCAGCAAGGAAATATGGCGGGGAGGAGGGTGAGATAAAAGAAATTCTTGCTCAACTCGGTCGTGAGTTGTTACTTCTCGAATCAAGCGACTGGCAATTTCTTATCAGCACAAAATCAGCACGTGATTATGCGGAACTTCGTTTCAATCAGCATAGTCAGGATTTCACTTTTTTACATACTTTGCTTGAAAAGATTTCAAATGGTGAAGAGAAAACCGCAGAAGAATGGGAACGGTACCAGGCAATATGCCAGCGAGATTCACTTTTTGCAGACCTTGATCCAAATTATTGGGTTTGATGAAAAATGATGCCGTCATTGCGAGGCACGAAGCAATCTCCCGATTCAACTGAAAATCATTCACAAGATATAAGGATATGAAAATCAATTAAGAATTAGGAATTATGAATTAGAAATTATTAAACCTCTAATTTTGATCTGTTAATTATTTTTTGCGTTCTTTGCTCCTTTGTGGCTTTGCGTGAAACAAAAATTGCAGATTCCCGGATCAAGTCCGGGAATGACAAATTTGGTAATCATGTTAATCTTGTAAATCCTGTCGATTCATTGAATAAAATATGAACACACTCACAAATAATGATCGAGAATTAATATCATCCGACCTAGTCCACCGCCTGGAACCATTATCTCTCCGGGCGAAATTCGTTGTGGAGGGTTTTCTTACCGGTCTGCATAGAAGCCCATATCATGGATTCAGCGTCGAATTCGCCGAGCATCGTATGTACCAGCCCGGCGATCCATTGAAACATGTGGACTGGAAGGTTTTCGGACGTACCGACCGGTTTTATATCAAACAATACCAGGAAGAAACCAATCTCCGGGGGATGATCTTACTCGATCAGAGCTTGTCTATGCAATATTCCTCGGCGAAATGGGCGACCAAATTTGAATATGGTCGCAGTCTCGCCGCCGCTTTGATTTACCTGATGCTGTCTCAACGAGATGCCGTGGGATTAACCCTTTTTGATACTGAGATCAGGGACTTTTACCCTGCAAAAAGCGCATTGACCTGGCGAAATGTTCTGTGGAGTTGTCTGGAACAGGCAAAAACGGGTGGTAAAACAAAAGTAGGTGCTGCACTTCATCACCTTGCGGAACGAGTTGGCAGACGAGGCATGGTCATCCTGATATCAGATTTGTTAGATGATCCCGATGAATTGATCAGCGGTCTGCATCATTTTCGCCATAATGGTTATGAAGTTATCGTATTCCAGGTACTCGATCCCAGGGAACTGGATTTTGCCTTTGAACGTGAGGCACGATTCGAGGAACTCGAATCGGGTCAGACTATGACCGCGAGCCCCTGGCAGATGCGGGAAGCGTATTCGGAGGAAATGAATACATTCTTAGAAAAATTACGGTCAGGCTGCTCCCGGCATAAAGTCAGCCTTCATACTGTAACAACCAATACACCATTGGATAAAGCCTTGCTCGAGTTTCTCACGTTCAGACAAAAGAGGATGTGAAGCAATTAAGAATTATGAATTGAAATCTTCGACGTTCTGTCAGGTCTTGAACGAAGTGGAGACCTGACAGAAACCCCATTAAGAATTATGAATTAATAATTGAAAATCTTTAAGATTCTTTGCCCTCTGCGATTTTGAATGAGATAAGAGGTTTTCGTTTTATCATATAATCAAATTATTAGAACTTATACCAGGCAAGTACCAAAACGGAAAACACCATGAATGATTTACAAAGAATTAAACAGCTTGAGAAAGAGATCGGTATTAATTTAGAACTTACTGACTTTGATACGATTATGGAAATAAATAACGGTTATTCAATCGATAAAAATCAGAATGTTATTGGTTTGAATTTTGATCAGTTTATGCTTGAAAACATTCCTCAATTATTATTTTCTTTCCAGTATTTATCCAGGTTTAGTTTATATGGAAACAAGCTATCCAAGCTTCCGAAAGAAATATCAGAATTGAAGAATTTGCAAACTCTCGATATTTGTTCTAATCAATTAACCGAATTGCCTAATGAAATATCAGAATTAAAGAATTTGCAAACTCTCGATATTAGTTCTAATCAATTAACCGAATTGCCTAAGGAAATACTTGAATTCGATATGGAGATTAGATGGGAATTTGCATCGCCTTATAAGGGAATATTCCTTGAAGACAACCCACTCGAATCACCACCAATCGAAATTGTAAAGAAAGGCAAAGACGCTGTCAGGGCATATTTCGAGTCGCTTGAAGGTGAAAGACGCGCTCTTAACGAAGTAAAGGTTATTTTAGTTGGCGACGGCGGAGCGGGAAAGACCTCACTGGTCAAGCGTCTGCTCGGAAATGAATTCGACAAGAATGAATCACAGACACATGGCATAAATATAGACAACTGGTTGCTACAAGATGGTAAAGACAAAGTCAAAGTTAATATCTGGGATTTCGGCGGTCAGGAGATCATGCATGCCACCCACCAGTTCTTCCTGTCCAAACGCAGCCTTTATATACTTGTTCTTGATGGCAGAAAAGATGAAAAGACGGAATACTGGCTCAAACACATCGAAAGTTTCGGCGGAGATTCACCGGTATTGGTGGTAATCAATAAAATAGATGAAAACCCCGGCTTCGATGTAAACCGCCCATTTCTCCAGGATAAATACGAAGGCATAAAAGGTTTCTATCGTATTTCATGCGCTGAAGATGACGGTATAGAACAGTTCAAAGAACAATTGAGCGAAGAGCTGTTACAGCTTGAAATGCGTAAAACTCCTTTCGCTAAAAGTTGGTTTGAGGTGAAGAAACAATTGGAAGAGATGAAAGAGGATTTCATCTCTTGCGAGAGATATAAGGAAATCTGCGCTGAAGCTGGAGTAGATGAGCAAACGGCACAGGATACACTCGTTGATTACCTGAACGATCTCGGTATAGCGCTGCATTTCAAGGATTTCGAGTTAGATGACGTGCATGTGCTCGAACCGGGCTGGGCAACCGGTGCAGTATATAAAATCATCAACTCAACGGAATTGGCGGACAATAACGGTATCTTGAAGATGAACCGTCTTAAGCATATCCTCAAACAAAGAGAGGGCGATAAATACTTCTATCCCCAGGACAAATTCAAATTCATTATCGAATTGATGAAAAAGTTTGAATTGTGTTATGAAATGAAAAACAAGTCTGTACTCATCCCCGATTTGACCAAAGTCGCAGAGCCGCCGTTCGGTTTCAATTATGGCGAAGCCCTCAAATTCCGCATTGACTACGATTTCCTGCCGAAATCTGTTATGCCCAGGTTTATTGTGAACATGCACGAGGATATCAAAGGAAAATTGCTCTGGCGTACGGGAGTAGTTCTTGAGGATAAAGATTTCAAATCCCAAGCTGTGATCAAGGCGGATGAGGTTGAAAAACGAATATTTATCTACGTGAGTGGAGATCAGAAACGGGATTATTTCGCCGTTATTCTATCCACTTTCCGCAAGATAAACGGCAGCTTTGAAAAATTGAACGCTGTTGAAAAAATCTGTCTGCCTGATCAGCAGAATATACCGGTTAGCTATCAACACCTTGTAACTCAAGAGGGAATGGGTGTGAAAGAGTTTGTTCCTGAAGGCGCGGGAAAGTTATATAATGTGCAGGAATTGTTGGGTACTATTAGTATTATTGATAGAACCGAAGAAGAAATGCTCCAGATATTGAGAAAACTTAAAGATAAATTTAATACAGAAGATTCTTTATTGAATATCGCACTTGATATTTTCTCCCCAAAATTGAAAGCTGGTCCAGCAGAATTGGAATTCAAGCTTGTAAAAGTAAAGGATTTAGTGAAGAAGATATTTTCATCTGAATAGTAAATATAACAACGGTTTATGGATTCCTGCCTTCCAGGCTGTCCGAGAATGCAAAAAGCAGCATAGAATGTCATTCCTGCGAAGGCAGGAATCCAGGTTTAACAACAGGTTGCAATTTTGTGGATTCCCGGATCAAGTCCGAGAATGACATTCTCGGACAGCCTGCTTCGTAGGAATGACGTAGTGGATTGATCTATGCTAAACTGTTTCACAAGTATCATTTTTTTTGATGCAATATCGACATTGTTCTATTTGTATGAATTGAGTTCTGAGTGTAGCTTCCTGGCATCAAGTGTAGTGGTTTGCACAACTATAGACTATTAGATGTTCTGCTCTAAGAAATGTCATAAAATCGACTGCTAACCTGATAGATTGAAAGCAGATATGATCATTCTACTAATGAATTCTTTATGGAGATTATTCCGGAATGAGTATTGGCACCAACATTGCTTGAGAAAATATGGAAGAAATTGCGAATAGAATATTCGATCTTTATGTATTAACATCTATTCACATGGATTGACAGTAGTTCACACATGATAATAGTGAACTACACATAACTTTAAGAAAAATTGATGTAAAAATTTAGACTTCAAGGGAGAAGATATGCTGCGGCTCAAAATCGTAGGATTAGCATTATTATTAATGACTATTAGTGTTCAAGCACAACCGGCTGGCTCATTTACAGCCGGAAACGGTGCTTCAAATCATTCACTGATTCCATTACCTTATGGACCACGCGCGCTTCCTGATGGAGTAGGTGCAATCTGGACAAATCCAGCAGGGATTGGCATCGATATGGGTAGTGGTTTTCTATTGATGAACTATTTGACACAGGGTGATAGCAGCTCCACCGGTTTCAAGGAAGATTGGGGATATGCTCTTGCAGGTGATGTCATTGGTTTCGGACACGAAATAAGTCGTACAAACGTTGAAGCTTCCCGTTATACGTGGGGAATGTCATTTCCCAGCGATGGATTCAGCGTGGGTTTTGCTTATCACTGGTCAAAAGATCTTGACCGGCAGAACAGTTATGATCTTGGTATGCTGGTTCGCCCCACAAAGTGGCTGTCATTTGGTACACAAATAACAGAGGTTGGACGACCCCGTTACGGCACAACCCGGATGGATCCTTCTTACCATTTTGGATTAGCAGTTCGTCCAATAGGTCACCGTGTCACATTGACCGCTGATGCTTCCCTCTGGAAAACTGACAATGCTGATCCAGTACTCTGGGATGAATCTTCCCTCGATTATGGTGACAAACTTGACTTGACATTCACAGCGAACATACAACCTGTTGATAATCTTGCGGTAAGAGCTGGATATGCAGTTGACCGGGAAATGATATTCGGCGGTGTGTCAATCTATTCCGGAATGTTCTCAGTTTCAAATCATAATGCGACTCAAACAAAGGGTGATAATCGAGCATATAACAACGTCTCTACAAACTGGATTCGTATGTCCAGTGAATGGAGTCCTCATATCGGTGCTCATTTTATGCCAAAGAAGGTCGTTAAGCTGAAATTCAAAGGGAAGATTGTTGAAGAACCGAGTCCATTTTCCATGTTTTCACCCAAGTATTCATCACTTTTAGGAGTACTGAATCGCATTAAACAGCTTTGTGAAGATGAAACTGTCTCTGGATTGCTGATCGAGATTGAAGGTCAGTCTATGGGTTTCAGTGATCGAATCGAACTGCGTGATGAATTAAAGAAGTTCAAGGAATCAGGCAAAAAAATAGTTGTCTATTCACGGCACTTGGAACTTGGTTCTTACTACCTGGCAAGTGTAGCGGACCGGATTGTCCTCCATCCTTCAGGTGAGGTTTTTATGCCGGGTATTGATGCACGCAGGCGATACCTGAAAGGATTATTAGATAAAATCGGTATGGAGGCGCAATTTATACAAGTTGGGAAATATAAGTCTGCCGCCGAGATGTTGACACGTGAGGATATGTCTGATCCGGCGAGAGAAGCGATAGATGCGATTATAGAAGTGATCTGGCAGGAGATTATCACCGGTATCGCTGAAGGCAGAAATGTTTCCAAAGAAGATGTTATGGGCTGGATAGACGAAGCAGGATATATGGCTGATGATGCCCTTGAAGCAGGCTGGATAGATGCCATAGCGTTTGATGACGAGATAAAGAAGCAGGTTGATGAAGAATTCGGGGAAGAGAAATTCAGGCTGGTATCTTCAAAATCATATTTCATGAAGAAACCGGTTCAATATGAATGGGAAAATATGACTTCTCCCAAAATCGCAATAATTTATGCGACCGGATCAATAGTAACCGGAAATTCCTCTGGTGGTGGTCTATTTGGCGGCAAAACCATGGGAAGTGAAACTATCGCAAAGGCGATAAGGCAAGCAAGGAAAGATAAAAGAGTAAAAGCAATTGTCTTCCGTATTGATTCCGGTGGTGGGTCTGCATTGGCATCCGATATTATCCTGCGAGAGATTGAACGTACTACAAATGATGATATTGAAGATGTACGCCACATTCCAGTTATCGTTTCCATGTCTGATGTGGCAGGATCGGGCGGATACTATATAGCCTGCAAAGCGGATACCATTGTCGCCCCCAAAACCTGTATTACGGGTTCAATTGGGGTAATAGGTGGTAAATTTGTAACTAAAGAATTGACTGACAAAATAGGCGTCACTTATGATGGTGTTCAAAGAGGTAAAAATGCCGGGGTATTGAGTTCTGCAGAACGATGGAATGATGAACAGCAGGCAAAGGTAAAAGACCTGATGCTTGGAACTTATGACAGGTTCCTGGTTCATGTAGCCGAAGGTCGTGAAGGACTCGATACTGCCAGGGTTCATGAATTGGGACAGGGAAGAATCTGGTCCGGCGTGGATGCCCTCGAGCATGACCTTATCGACATTAACGGAGGTTTCTTCACCGCTATCGAAATTGCCAAGAAAGCTGCTGGAATCAAAGAAGGACGAGTTGTTGAAGCGAAGATATACCCAGGAATACATGGATACAATTTCGCAACTGACGTACGGGCGCTTATTGTCGGTGAATTGCCGATAGGTATTCGTGAAGCGCTCGAAGCAGAAGCATTCGTAAATTCCATTGATGAAGGCGAACCCGTGCTTCTTGGTCCTATCGTTCCGGAAGATATGGTTTCGGAGTAAAACTGAAGAAAAAGAAGTAGGAAGTTTCCCGGAAGCATTGATATCCCTGGGAAATGTGATAAATAAGTTCAATATGTCTATGTGTTCTAAGCGTCTCTGCGGCGAGAAATTCTTTGCCGCAGAGTCGCTATAGGGCGTTCAGGATAAATATCCCGTTCTCACCTAATCAGTACGGTCTTTTCGATTCTGCTTTCGTAACCATTTGAGAGTTTGACAAAATAAATTCCTGAGGCTGCTTCATTGCCCGTTAAATCGCATCCGTCCCAGGTTTCCTGATATCGTCCTGCTGATAAGGTGCCCTCTGATAAAACCTTCACCAAGCGTCCTGTTAGATTGAATACCGCAAGCTCCGCATGACACGGCTTAGGAATTTCAAAGTTTATTAAAGTGTATGAATTAAAGGGATTCGGATAGGTTGGATGGAGTTCCAGGTTGTGTGGCAATTCAAGTGAAACAGGCTTTTCGACAGAAACACCGGCGTCATAAGCATCCAGAATCTGAAACCACCGTCCCTGCGGGACTAAAAGGTAATGGTCGTATATTTCTAATGAGGTAGCGGGATTTGCTGTTTCATAATATCCGGTTAAATGTAAATCTAATGGATCGCTTGTGTCAAATATGCTTATTGTTCCGGAGAAATTGTTTTCATACCAGGGATGTCTGCTTGTAAGTATCATAGATCCATGAGTCGAATATAATCTTGTATCATAATAGAGATTGTTATGCCAGATTCTATTTATTATTGTCAGATCTTCTGGATCATCGGCATCAATAATTGTAATTTCAGTTGTATGTTCCTCACCTAAATGTACAGTTGCCAAATAGAGATTATTACCAGCAATAGAAATGTTGTTATATCCGCGTGAATTTAGAATGTCAAGTGTGTCCGGAGCATCTGGGAAAGTCAGATCTAAAGCTAATAAATGAGGTTGAGGATAATTAATATCAATAAGGTATAAGATATTATTCTGACTTGTCATGCAGATGATGGCCTGGTATCTAAATCCATCAAACATATTATGAGCTTGAGATGGATGATATGGATCGGCGAGATCATATAATAAAAAATATCCTCTTCCCGCTCTCCAATTGTCATAAGATATACAGGCGACATCATTTTCAGTTAAAGCGAAGGATTTAATAACATATCCTTCAAGTATCAGGATATTACTGCAGCTATCGGGCGAATCCGGGTTTTCAAGGCTATAAACTGTTATGCTTGAATCTTTTTGTGCATAGAGAACGGCATTCTTTACAACCATCTTTATCATATTTCTTGCGTCTGTGACAATTCTTCCAACAATCTCTGGTGTCTCGGGTTCGTCTATATCAACAATTTGAATACCATTAATACCGTCGGAGATATAGGCGTAATGTTCATAAACAGCAACGCATTCAGGACGTCCCGGATCAAAATACTCGCCAACCTCAGTGGGGTTTTCAGGATTTGAGATATCCCAGATTCCAAACTTGCTTGAGTTAGCTACGAGTACCAGACTGTCCGAGTAATCCACCTGCCCGATACTGTCATCCAGAGGAAAGTGTGTTAATAAATCAGGATTAAGCGGATCGGTTATATCTAACAATGCGACATTATTTGCATTATTATTATAATAATTAAGGCTGTAAGCAATGAGTATGTTCCCTTTTATATTTAATTTAGCTTCAAAATTAATTTCATTATTGACATATTGCCCGACAATTTCAGGTTCTTCAATGTTGTCAATGGTTAACACATGGAGAGTATCCTGATTCTTAATAAAAACATTTCCATCCTTCTCAGCAATTCCAGTTCCAGAAATACGTATCACTCCTGTCCATTCAAAGTTTTCTCCAAATTCATCTTCTATTCTAATTATTCCTCTATCTATAAAAACGAGAGTATCAGAAAGAGCAACATCATCAATAGCATTATGACGCCCCCCATCATGTTGTAAGAATTCAAGAATTATTGAATCAGGTATTATTTCCTCTATATTATACAAGGTTAATAAATCATATCCGTCATGATCATTATCAAAATATTCACAAGTATAACCTGTAGTAATAATATGATCACTTTTCATTTCAATAAATTCAGGAAGGTACCGTTTACCGGTAAAATCCAATATTTGGGGTTGGTAGATATCGCTGATTTCAAGTGTAGCTATTCCATCCATCATGCATGCGATATACGCATAATTATCCTGAAGAACAATTGAATAGGGGTTGTAATAAGGGATAATGGTATGAATTTCCACAGGATCGGCGGGATAGGAGATATCCATCACTGCAATACCATGATTCTGAACAGCGACGAGTGCAAAATCATCATCGAAAAACGCCACACCGTTTACATTACCCCAGTGATTGAACATCGTTGCGACAGAAGAGATATTCAGACTGTCCTGTCCAACTGAACATTGGATGTATCCGGAAATCACCAGAAATATCGAAATAAGATGTGCCAGTTTCTTCATTATTATCATCCGCTTTGAAGAAAATCGAATTCAAA
>Ga0208648_1002335_pt1 | contig 13421 bp, 14 predicted proteins | sample AntAceMetag02UKL_FD_184772 | JGI IMG/M metagenome (GOLD analysis project Ga0208648, IMG submission 184772) | Saline lake microbial communities from Ace Lake, Antarctica - Antarctic Ace Lake Metagenome 02UKL (SPAdes) (version 2) | ecosystem: Environmental > Aquatic > Non-marine Saline and...
TATAATAATAAGTTACGCCTTACCCGTTTTAATATATAACGTTCTTCACATTATAAGTTGCTATGCGAATATGATGTGTGATAGCGGATGTCGGAACTTTTACATAAGCTGAAAATATCTGAACCAGCCGTGAGTTTATCTGTTAAGCGCGGCATGAAAATCGCAGAAGAAAACCAATATTTACTGTTTGACGATACAAACTTATGAACTGAAGAATGTCCCCCATGTTCAAAGAGCTATTAACAAAACTGGATAAAAAATGAAGTTACCTAAAATCGGCGATATTATAACCGCAAAAGAGGCATTAGAATTGTGCCGATATTTTAGCCTGGATTATCTGGTTGAACGAATTCAATCCGATCCAGGAAGCTATAAGAATTGGAAGTTCGATGGATGTTCAGGCTTGCCGGATAAAGTAATGGGTTTATTCACTAATTGTAATTGGGAGGAGATCACTTACAGATGCTGTTTGCCACACGACCTTTGCTACGGCTATGGGGAGCGAGGAAATAAAATCGAGAGAAAGCGGGTGGATTTAAAATTTTACAGCAACCTGGTGATCAAGGCAGGTATGAGTAAATGGTGCGCTTCTGCTTTTCATGCAGCCGTTCGGATAGGTGGGGCGGAAAAAATTGGTCTATCATTTTCATGGGGGTTCGCTCATAAAAAAATTGGTTAACCAGCCAGTGCCCGATAGACCATAAGAGGATTCTAAATGGCTGAAAAACTCGATCCAAAAGAAATTGTTTCATTTAAAGAACTATTAATGGCTAATTCAATCCAGGTTGATGCAATAGCTCAGTTGCTTATCGAGAAGGGCTTTTTTACAAAGAAAAGAGGTGTCAAATCTTGAATAGTGAATAATGGTTGACATTTTTTGTTAGTTTTTGATAAAAGTTCGGTATGGGAAGACAATGGCGTATTGAATTTGCAGGAGTGCTTTATCATTGAAGAGTTGCCCCGTATTGTATTGCAGAAAAATAAAGGCCCATTTTTTTATTAAAATGAAAAATGGGCCTTTTGGGGTCGGCACAAGTTACTGGATACGCCGTTTTTTCATTCTATTAGTTGCTCGACACTAATCTTCATGGCTTTTGCTAATTTTGCCAAAGTAAATTTTCTTGGAGTAGGAGGTGTATTAATGTTTGATTATCCGTCATATCTGGAAAAACTGACGGACGGGGAACCGGTCAACAATCCTTTTCTTGATTTTTTAGGTATACAGGTGGAAGAAATCCGGGAGGGGTATGCCCGGTTCAGCATGGAGATCATGCCCGAGTTTCTCCAGGGTGCCGGCATCATGCAGGGCGGTTTGTCCATTGCATTGTCCAGTGAAGCAGCGGCTCATGCCGTAATGACAACACTCAGTTCCGGTGAAAACATTACCACAATAGAACTTAAAAACAATTTTCTTTCTATGGCATCCCGGGGCCGGCTCACTGCAGAAGCAACGGTTTTTAAACGGGGCCGGGTCCTTGTCATTGTTGACAGCATTGTCCGGGATGATCAGGGAAAGGCTATTTCCCGAAGCAGTGCCACCCTGATGGTGGTCAGTGGTGATTCTATGAAATAGGTGTCAAATCTTGTATGAAGTAGGTGTCAAATCTTGAATAGTGAATAATGTTTGACATCTTCTGTTAGTTTTTGATAAAAGTCCGGTATGGGAAGACAATGGCGTATTGAATTTGCAGGAGCACTTTATCATATCCTGTCCAGAGGGAATGAGGGCAAAGACATATTTTATGATGATGAAGACCGGCTCCTTTTTCTTGATACAATGGCAGAGATGTCGGAGCGTTTTGATCTGGACATCCATGCCTATGTCCTCATGGACAATCATTATCATATCCTTTTAAAAACAAATCTTCCAAATCTCTCAAAGGCCATGCAATGGTTCGGCCTTGCTTATACCAGACGCTTCAACAACAGACATTCCAGAAGCGGTCATCTTTTTCAGGGTAGATACAAAAGCATAATAATAGAAAATGACGCATACCTGATAAGACTTTCCTGTTATATCCATCGAAATCCTTTAAGAGCAGGAATTGTAAAACGATTGGCTGATTATAAGTGGAGCAGTTATCAGTATTATGCATACAGGAAAAAGCCGCCTCCCTGGCTGGCAACAGATATGATATTCTCTCCGTTTAAAAACACGAATAACAGGAATAAGGCATACCGTGAAAAGGCTCAGAAGTATTCTGAAGAAGAAAGTCAAATTTGGGAAGATCTCAAATATGGAATAATTTTGGGATCAAAGAATTATGTTTCAAAAATCAAGTCCGCATATTTACCTGACAGCCCGGATTCCGAGATGCCTCAACAAAAAATAATGGCAAAAGAAATCAACTCTGATAAGCTATTAGATGTGGCCGCAGAACATTTAAAATGTAATTTGGAACGATTTAAGCAGGCAACAAGAATATCGTCCAGAGAAAAACAAGACCGGGATATTCTTATGTATTTACTTTGGAAAACAGGACGGCTCACAAACAAAACCATCGGCAGTATATTTGGTGTAACCTATTCATCAGTCAGTCATAGTATTAGTACACTAAATGCCAAACTGAAAAAAGACAAGGCCTTGAAACATAAAATAGATGGGATTTATTCACTATTCAAGATTTGACACCACTATCCGACACCACTATCCCACTGCTTGAGGTTCAAAAAACAGACCTAATTTAATCTAAAAGCTATATAGATTAAGTGCATATGCAAGTCAATTTGTTATCTTTTTCGGGATTAAATGCTTGTGAGATACGTATGTTATTCTCTTGCATTGCGAAGCTCAGATATTTTGCCATGATAATAACCCGGGAATTCAATAATTTTCATGCAGATAAGGTTTGTATCTCAGAATTTTTAAAGCGTTTCAATTAAGAAGCCATTCCCAGAGCCGCCGATTTTTTATTGGCCGTGGTATCTCTGTCTCCGGCCAATCGTCTGTGATAAGCGTGCGCACGGAGCCAGGAAAAAGGCCTGTTGCGGTCAGGGGGCCAAGTTCACGTGTTCTTATCTTTTGTTCGGACAGGTCGGAGTGAGTAACCTGAATCATCTCTTGCGCTTTTAGGCCACGACACACCAGAAAATCAACCTCCCCTGATTGCTGTGAGAAGTAAAACAAGTCATGTTTTTCCCTCTCCAGCGCATGAAATACAGCCGTTTCTTCCAAACGCCCTATATCCTCATCAAAAGTCAGCGCGGCAACATGCCGCAGCCCCAGATCGCCCGCATAAATTTTTCTTGGCGCAACCTGCTGTGCCTTCAATGATCGTGCATAGGAACGGACCTCGCCGATCAGATAGGGCTCTTGCAGGTGGGTCAAATAGGCACGTGCCATATCAAGCGAGATCCCAAACGTTTTTCGCAGCGATTGCAGTGTTGTTCTGCATGCAGTATGGGTAAGCAAATAAACAGCCATATCTCGTAGTAAACGGACATCCCTTATTTGATGGCGCATAACCACGTCCTTAAACAGTATATCGTCCAAATACTGAGTCAACAGCCTCGCTCGAACTGCATCGGACTGTTCCAGAGTAACTTCAGGAAAGCAGCCCCATTGTAAAAAGTTGTGCAATTCATGGCGAAGAACGTGGCGCTGTTTTTCCAGCAATAGCCTGTTTCCCGTAGAGATATCCACACCCTTGAAACGGATATACTCGGAAAAAGAAAGTGGAAATATTCGTACAGTAAGATTGCGCCCTGTCAACAGAGTTGCAATTTCACGACTCATCAACTGAGCTGATGAACCTGAAACAACAATACTTATGTTTTCAGTTATGAGCCGTCCGTTTACCCACCGTTCCCACCCAGGAACATTCTGCACTTCGTCGAGAAACACAATAGCGCGCCCTCTGGGACATAGCCTCTCACGAAATGCCTGATAGATCTCTTCAAGCAATGCCTTACCCCGCCTGGGCTCGATAGCCGGTTCGTCAAAATTAACGTAAAGGATTGAAGTCCTGTCAACGCCTTTTGCGACAAGCGCTTCGACCAGTTGAAACATAATAGTCGATTTTCCGCTCCGGCGAATTCCTGTAAGCACCAACGCTTCGGGACGCTCGATCAGTGGTAATAAGGACGGCGTAATATCGCGAGGAATGCCGGTACGGGGTGAGGGGCCATCCCAAGCGTTCCAGGGGGCGAGTGCCGAAAGCAATTTGTTCATGATTTTAGCCATGACTTATTGAACGACATATCGTTCAATAAGTCAAGAAAAATGTATATTATACCTTTCAGCATTAATATAAAGCGTACCCGATTCCCGAAACACCATATATCTCCAGATTAATTTGGCGCTTATAGGGTCGGGGGGCAGGTTATTTCAAAACACCGGGATAAAAATTCACGCCGGCTGTACTATTTTTACTACAGATCTTTGATATGTCTTCCCGTTTTTAAATGCATACGACATTTTTACGGTTTTCAGCCGGCTCTGTGCAAATAACTGAACGCATTCCGGGTATAGTTCCCATTCCAGGCTTAAACCTTTTTTCCTGATTGAATCTAAAGTATCATCTTCCTTAACTTGAAATGTTTTCTGCCCTATGATGGGCCCTGAATCTTCACCATAATCAATGAAATGGACTGTACAGCCTCCAACCTTGCATCCATATCGGAAAGTATCGCCATATCCATCTACACCGGGAAAGGAAGGAAGGATTGCGGGATGTATATTCATTATGCAATACTCCCCTGTCATTTCATTGATTTTATTGATAAAATAAGGAGTCAGGTTTCTCATAAAACCAGCAAGAACAATAAGATCAAACCGGTACGATTTCATCTCTTCAATAAGCTTTGCCTCTGCAATAGCCCTTGTAATAATAAAGGACCTTATTTTTTCAGGCGCTGCATTAGCAGAAAACAGATGCTGCCTTGAAATTATATCCTCCAGATCAAAATCATCAGGAATTACAGCCTGATCAGGGGCTTTCTTGTAATCCTGTATTATGGATTTATAGTTAACCGCAAATGTGGGAATTTTGTGTTTAACGCCCCGTTCAAGCCCTTGTGCTTCAGGATTGTCCGATCCCACAAATACCATTTTTCCATCTATCCCGCCTGATTCACAGGCGTCAATTATAGCTTGCAGATTTGAGCCTCCTCCTGATATTAGAGCGCCAATATTTATTTTTTTTGCCATTTATTATTCTCCTTCAATAAAATCAGTTGAAAGGCAACTATGATTTTTGGGATATGATTTTTTATGAGCTCATCATATTTTGATGAAATCGTAAAAAGTAAAATTTGTTCGCTCTGTGAGCTTGCAAATAACTTAACTGTAGTTTTTGCCGGTTATCATAACTGAACACTGATTGTTCAAAAGTTGATTCTGCCTTCAAGTACTGCAAAGCGGCATAGTGGAGCTTTTTACGATGCCATCATATTTTAACTATGTAACAAAAGTGATTTTATGTGTCAATCGCAGGTAATTTCCCGGTTAAAAAATCTATCAATATTGATGAAATCGTAAAAAGTCGTCACTCCGGTGAAAACCGGAGTCCAGATTACCCGTAACTATTTAAGAATACTGGATTCCGGCTTTCGCCGGAATGACGGAAATTGGTGTTTTTTGACTTTTTACGAAGCTATCAATATTGACAACGTTTATTTCTATTACTATGTTTGACTTTGTTTGTGATATCTTTTATTATACTTTTTTTTCTAACCACATAATAAAGAGAAAGGACATATTATTATGGCAGCAAATATTGTAGAAATTAGCGATGACAGTTTCGACGCCGAAGTCTTAAAAGCGGATAAACCTGTTCTGGTAGATTTTTGGGCTCCATGGTGCGGGCCTTGCAGAGCAATAGGACCTATGGTCGAAGAGCTTGCCGGCACTTTCGGCGATAAAATTAAATTTACAAAATTCAATGTTGACGATAGTCCTGTTACTCCTGGAAAATACGGCATCAGATCAATCCCCACATTAATGTTTTTCAAGGATGGCAATGTGGTTGATCAGGTTATAGGTATAGTCGCGAAGTCAAAACTCGAAGACATTATAAATAAAATGCTGTAAAGCATTAAGGTATTGCAGGAGTTTTTGTAATGAAAAACACTGATTTTGATCTTGTAATAATCGGTGGTGGCCCTGCGGGGCTAACTGCTGGTCTTTATGCTGCTCGTGCCAGATTAAAGGTTATACTTATTGAAATGGCAGCGTGTGGCGGACAAGTCGTTATATCTGACTGGATCGAAAATTATCCTGGTTTTCCAAAAGGGATCAGCGGTGCTGATCTGGTCCAGAATATGGTAAGCCAGTCAGAACAATTTAATCTTACTGTTGAGAGCAATGAAGTGGTTTCCATTGATGCCTCTGATATTATAAAAAAAGTTAAGCTCGCAGACAGAACAATTACAACACATACAATTATCGTGGCCACAGGCGCTTCTCCTCAAAAACTCGGTGTTTCAGGAGAAGACAGGTTTTACGGCAAAGGAGTATCATTTTGCGCCACATGCGATGGCCCTTTTTATAAAGATCGTGTAGTCGCAGCAGTTGGAGGCGGAAATACAGCAGTACAGGAGAGCCTGTTTCTTACGAAATTTGCCAAAAAAGTATATCTTATTCATCGAAGGGATGAGCTCAGAGCTACGAAAATTCTGCATGAACGGGCTTTTGCCAATGACAGGATAGAAATCCTCTGGGATTCAATTGTCACAAGTATTAATGGCGGATTAACGAATGTAGAAAGCATTTCAATAAAGAACGTTAAAACAGAACAGACAAAAGATCTTGCAGTTGACGGATGCTTTATCTGGGTAGGCATAAATCCCAACGTTGATTTTTTGAATGGCTGCTTAAAGCTGGATGAATCTGGATTTATTATAGCAGATTCAAATATGGCAACTTCGCTGCCAGGAGTGTTTGCTGCGGGAGATGTACGCAACACCCCGTTGCGTCAGATTGCAACAGCGGTTGGCGATGCTGCAATTGCCGCATTTTCGGCTGAGCATTATATAGAAAATATAAAATGAACCGTAAGGGATTTTAATCCTGTCAAAAAGTCTCTTTAAAAGGCCCAAATTATTATAATGAAACGCATATTAATACTTTGTTTAATCTCTTTTTTTGTTTTTTCCGGCTGTTCCTGGTTTTCAGCCAAGGAAGAAAAAGCAGCACAGGAACTCGCAACCGAGGGGATGCATTCTTTTAAAAACGAGAACTACAGGCAGGCGGTTGAATCATTTGAAAAGCTTAAGGACTGGTATCCTTTCAGCAAATTTGCAATCCTTGCGGAATTAAAGATCGCGGATGCTCATTACAACTTAGGCGAATATGAGGATGCTATTTTTGCATACGAAGAGTTTGAAAATCTTCACCCAAATAATGAAGCTATACCTTATATAATATATCAGATAGGGATGTGTTATTTTGAGCAGGTTAGTACGCCTGACAGAGATCAAAACTCGGCAGAAAAGGCAAAACTTACATTCATGCGCCTGATAAAACAGTTTCCAGGCGATAAATACGCGCATATGGGAAAGGCACATATAAAAAAATGTGATAAAAGCCTTGCTGAAGCTGTATTCAAAATAGGTCTGCATTATTATAAGAGCAAGCACTACAAAGCGGCACTGGCCAGGTTTAGATCAGTTATAACTGACGGCACTGATGTTGGCATGCATTATAAGGCTCTTCAATATATTACTCAATGTGAAGCTCTGATAAAAGAAAATTCCAACTAAAGGATATATTGATGGTAGCAGCAAGCGCCTGTTTACTTGGTTATAGATGCAGATATGACGGAAAAAGTAAAAAAAGTCAGCTTTTTTTAGATCAGATAGCCAGAGAAGATGTTTTGCCGATTTGTCCTGAACAGCTTGGGGGGCTGACAACGCCGAGAGATCCCTCCGAACTTTTTAATGGAGATGGCTTTGATGTTCTGGACGGAAATGCAAAAGTTATAAATATATATGGAATAGACAATACAAAGGCTTTTATTAATGGGGCTTATGTTGCTTTAAATAAGATAATATCTAATAATATCAGGCTTTGTTTTTTAAAAGATAAAAGTCCTTCCTGAGGAGTAGGCCCAGTGGAACAGTTGTATCCCGAAATATCAGAAAGGACAAATGCAAGTGTTAAGACAGGTGTTATGGCAGCTCTTTTAATCAGAAAGGGAATAAAAATCAAAGAAATCCGCTGAATGCTTATAATAATTTTTTAGCAAAGATTTCGTAAAAGAAAATGGAGAACAAATTATGTCTAGAGTATGTGAAATATGCGGCAAAAAACCTCTTACAGGTAATAATGTAAGCCACGCCCACAATTTGACAAAACGGCGTTTCAATCCGAATCTTCAAAAGGTCAGGGCATTATATAAGGGTCAGGTAAAAAGGATGGTTGTATGTACGAACTGTATAAAATCAGGCCTGGTCGTTAAAGCTCCCTGATTGAGACCCTTGCAAATGCGCAATTTTGATGGTTTCGTAAAAAGTAAAATTTGTTCGCTCAATGTCGCTTACAAATGACTTTTTACGAAGCCATCATCTTTCTCTTCTGGCTCCATGAACAAGCTTTATTTTTTTAAGATCTGATAAAAGTCTCTTTAAGTGATCAAGATCGTAAACAGAAATTGTAAAAAAGCTTTCCACAAGACCGTTTTCTTTGGTTCCTGTTTTGGCGCTGAGAATATTTGAATCATGCTTACTTATGCTGGCGGCAATATCTGCCAGTAAACCAACTCTGTCTTTGGAACTAATGGCTATTTTTACCGGATAACTTTCTGAAATATTTTTGCTCCATTCCACATCTATTTTTCGTTCAGGATTCATTTTTAAGGCATTAATGCATGTGGTTCGATGAACTGTTACGCCGTAACCCTGTGTAATATAGCCTATTATAGGGTCTCCTGGTACTGGCTGGCAGCACTTTCCAAACTTTATCAGCATGTCATCAATTCCACATACAACCACACCTGTTTTTGGCTTTTTCTTTTTAACCCTGCCTATAATTTTATTCAAAACAGATTGTTCTTCATCTGCTTTAAATTGCGGGGCAATCCTTCGTATTGCCTGTAAAGGCGTAATCTTGCCATAACCAATACTTATAATCAGGTCATCGATTTTTTTAAAGCCAAAGTGTTCTACGGCTGCCTGCATTCCCTGTGATTTAAGCAGCTCATTAAAATTAAGACGGTATTTACGAAAAGCCTTTTCACACATCTCCCTGCCCAGGGTAAGGCTGCGTTCTCTTTCCTGAGTTTTTATCCATTGCCTTATTCTGGAACGGGCCTTTACAGTTTTGACAAATTTCAGCCAGTCCTTGCTTGGATGCTGGTTTTTTGAGGTGGCAATTTCCACTATATCGCCGTTTTTTAATTGATACTGCAGGGGCACAATATGCCCGTTAACCTTGGCGCCAACACACCTGTTTCCTACTTCTGAGTGAATCAAATAAGCAAAATCAACCGGTGTTGCTCCTCTGGCGATTGATTTTATTTCCCCTTTTGGTGTAAAAGCATAAACTTCGTCAGGAAAAAGATCTATGCGGACACTTTCCATGAATTCATCAGGGTCTTTTATGCTCTGCTGATTTTCGACCAGATTCTGGATCCATGCAAAGGTGTTGCTTATTTTTTCGTCGATCTTTTCACCTTCCTTGTATCCCCAGTGAGCCGCTATACCTGATTTGGCCACACTATCCATTTCCCATGTTCTGATTTGTATTTCACAGCGTTCACCGTAAGGTCCTATTACTGTGGTATGGAGAGACTGGTACATATTTGGTTTGGGAACACCGATATAATCCTTGAATTTTTTAGGGACAGGTTTCCACAATGAATGGATAAGCCCGAGAGCCGCATAGCACTCTGCTACTGTATCAAGAATTATCCTGAACGCAATAATATCGTAGATTTCTTCAAACGGCAGATTCTGGTCAATCATTTTCTTATAAATACTGTAAAAATATTTATATCTTCCCCGAACTCTACATTTCAAGCCGTTTTCATCCATTTTTTGTTTTATATAGTCTTTGACAGTTAAAACATATTGATCCCGTTCTTCCTGATCTTTTTTTACAAGAGCTTTTATTTTAGAATACTCTTCCTTCTTAAGATACATAAAGGCTGTATTCTGGAGTTCCTTTTTCATCCAGTAAATTCCAAGACGCGCTGCGATAGGTGCATAAATATCAATAGTTTCCTGCGCGATTTTTATTATTTTTGCCTCAGTTTTGTGAAAATGAAGGGTTCTCATATTATGGAGACGGTCAGCCAGCTTGATTAAAATAACCCTGATATCATCTGCCATTGCTAAAATCATTTTTCTAATGCTTTCAGCATGGCGTTCCTGCAAACTGTCAACGGCAAGAGAACTCAGCTTTGTAACGCCGGATACAATATGCGCGATGTCAGGGCCGAACATATCTTTTATTTCTTCTATGGTTGCGTGGGTGTCTTCGACGACATCGTGTAAAAGGGCCGCCGCAATACTGACGGAATCGAGTTTCATCTCTGTCAGAATATAAGCTACTTCAAGGGGGTGAGAAAGGTATGGTTCGCCAGACAGGCGCATCTGCCCATCATGAACCTTGGCAGAATAGATATATGCGCGGTCTATAATATCTAAATCTGCATCAGGGCTGTTTTCGGCAACTTTGTCAATTATGTCGGTGATTCGTATCATTTGCTCAATATGCTTTTGCAAATATTACGCGATTCGTTGCCGGCTTTCCACAACATATACATATTCCTTTCTCCTTTATATCGAAAAGAGGAGCACATCGTATGGAGACGCTGAGGTCCTGTTTTATTTTTGCTTCACATTCTTTTGACCCGCACCAGCATGATGATACAAAGCCGCCATGAATTTCAGGTTTTTTGATGTTTTCAGGCGTAAAAAAATCATAAAATGTTTTGTTATCATCTATTGTCAAACTGTTTATTTTTCTAAACAACAGTGCACGTTCAAAAAGCGATTCCTGTATTTCATCGAGTATAGTTGTTATCTGATTGACAAAACTGTCTCTTTTTAAAGATTGTTTGTCGTTGTGAGCCCTGTCGCGCCTTCCCACAAAGACGGAATCACCATCAACATCTCTGGGGCCTATTTCAACCCGGACAGGAATGCCTTTTTTAATCCAGTCCCACCCTCGTACGCCGCCGATATCACGATCGTCAATTTCCACCTCAAGCCTTCGGTCATAATAAACCTTATCTTTAAGCTCCATTGCAAGGTTTTCGGTGAATTCCATAATTCTCTGCCTGTCAGACGATTTTTTTATAATAGGCATTAAAACAACATGTGAAGATGCAATTCTAGGAGGAAGCACAAGGCCGTTATCATCGCTGTGTGTCATTATAAGTCCGCCGATAAGTCGTGTTGATGTTCCCCAGGAAGTTGTCCATGCATATTCTTCTTTTTCTTTAGATGACTGAAATTTAATATCAGATGCTTTGGCAAAATTCCGGCCTAAAAAATGAGAGGTTCCGACCTGTAGAGCTTTTCTATCCTGCATCATTGCTTCAATGCAAAGAGTGTCAACCGCGCCGGGAAATTTTTCCGCTTCTGTTTTTTTACCTCTTATTACAGGGATGGCCAGATATTGTTCTACAAAATCTGAATAAAGATCAAGCATCATGTTTGTACGTTCAACAGCTTCTTCTTTTGAAGCATGGGCTGTATGTCCTTCCTGCCAGAGGAACTCACTGGTTCTTAAGAAAATCCGGGTACGCATTTCCCATCTGACAACATTTGCCCACTGGTTGATAAGTATTGGAAGATCACGATAACTGGAAACCCACTTTGAAAACGCATCGCCGATAATTGTTTCAGAAGTTGGTCGGATTATCAGCGGTTCATTAAGCTGTCCCGCAGGTACCAGAGTGTTTTCCGGGCCTTTTTCAAGTCTGTGGTGGGATACAACGGCACATTCTTTTGCAAAACCCTCAACATGCTCAGCCTCTTTTTCAAGAAAAGAAAGAGGAATAAATAACGGAAAATATGCGTTTTTTACCCCTGTTGCTTTGAACTTTTTATTCAGGACACACATGATATTTTCCCAGATTGCATATCCCCATGGCTTTATAATCATACAGCCTCTTACAGGTGAGTTTTCAGCCATATCCGAAGCCTTAACCACCTCCTGGTACCACTCGGGATAGTTTTCAGCTCTGGTCGGGCTTATAGCGGTTTTAACGTTTTTTGCCATCTTTATCCTTTCTTTCCATAAGCTTAAGCTCTTTTAACAAAGCATCAACAAGTTGTTCCTGAGGAAACGTTTTTATTACTCTGCCCTTTTTAAACAGTATTCCTGTGCCGTCACCGCCCGCAATTCCGATATCTGCCTCCTTTGCCTCTCCCGGGCCGTTTACAATGCATCCCATGATGGCTATCTTAATCGGCATACGGTTTGACATAATAGCATTTTCCACCTGCTCAACGATATTAAACAAATCAATTTTGCAACGCCCGCATGTTGGACATGATATAATATCAGGACCGTGCCTGCGAAGAGCAAGCGCCTTTAAAATTTCATAACCAACACGCACTTCTTCAACAGGATCTCTGGTCAGAGAAACACGAATTGTATCTCCTATTCCTTCTGCAAGCAGCATCCCGATGCCGAGAGATGATTTTACTATTCCTGGACAAAGCGGGCCTGCCTCTGTTATTCCGACATGCAGGGGAAAATCGGTTTTTGACGAAAACAGCCTGTAAGCCTCTATTGTACGAAGCACATCTGATGCTTTTAAAGATACTTTTATGTCATAAAAATCGTAATCTGTCAGTAGTTCTATATGCCGAATAGCACTTTCTACCATGCCTTCAGCAGTAACACCCTTATATTTTTTTAAGATATCTTTTTCAAGAGAACCTGAATTCACTCCAATCCTTATTGGAATGTTCAGTTCCTTTGCACAGTTAACAACTGCTTTTATTTTTTTGGTTTTTCCTATATTGCCTGGATTTAATCTCAAACCGTCTGCTCCAGCCTCAGCAGAGGCAATGGCAAGACGGTAGTCAAAATGTATGTCTGCTATAACAGGAATAGATATTCTTTTTTTTATTTCAGAAATTGCTGAGGCTGCTTCATTATCCGGCACGGCAACCCGGACAATTTCACACCCTGCTTCTTCCAGACGTTTTATCTGTGAAACTGTAGCTTCCACATCCTGGGTAAAAGTATTTGTCATAGATTGAACAGCCACAGGAGCCATTCCACCTATCTTTACCTTTCCTATACTTATCTGTCTTGTTTTTTTTCTTTTTATACAGGTGGTTGTCATTTTCGCTGTTTGCAGAATCCTTTAATTATTTTAGATATACATTTAATGGCTCTTCTCCAATTTAGTTGGAGAAAAGGGTCCAAGGATTCAAGGGTTTGTTTTCTAAAAACTTTATCAGCGCTTTTGATGTTCTTTCGCTTTCTGCTATATCTTTTTTTATGTAAAGCATCCTGA
>Ga0208648_1002337_pt1 | contig 13410 bp, 11 predicted proteins | sample AntAceMetag02UKL_FD_184772 | JGI IMG/M metagenome (GOLD analysis project Ga0208648, IMG submission 184772) | Saline lake microbial communities from Ace Lake, Antarctica - Antarctic Ace Lake Metagenome 02UKL (SPAdes) (version 2) | ecosystem: Environmental > Aquatic > Non-marine Saline and...
TTCGACACCCTGCATGATGTGGGGATGATGACAAATAACCAGATCAGCTCCATTGTCGATGGCATATTGCGCGTTAGCCCTACTCTTTTGGTCAGGAGCAAAGGCCAGTGGAAAGTAATTTTCATCTTCATCGACATCAGTACTCAAAAACAGGCAGGTATCACAATTATCACTGGGATTAAAAGAGTATTCCCGGCCGGTGTGCCACTCCATCACTACCAAATCAGAAACATCTTTAACTTCATCAATTTGTTTTTTTATATAATAAGGCTCAAGGTTTGCAAAGCCGGGTTTATTGTAACCTGCATTCAGATAGGGCTGATAATTGTTGTATTGCCCGGTCCTGTCGCTCGCTGCCAGGAAGGCGAAATTTATTCCTGATTTCGAATAAAAAACTGGTAAATAAGCTTCATAAGAATTTTTGCCGGCTCCCATGTGAAGGATGTTATTTTCTTTTAAAACTTCCTGGGTTTCCTCCATTCCAGGCTGAAGGTAATCCAGAATATGATTGTTGGCCAGGGTAACAATATCTATTCCGGCAAAGGTTAAACCATCAACATTCTGTGGCGAGCCTTTAAAATATATCGATTTAGTAGGATGATGCTCATATGTTGTAGTCAATGGACACTCGAGATTGGCAACAGTAATGTCAGCTGCATCTCCAAGAATTGACCTTGTTGGCTCGAATATGGCTTCAACACCTCGCGTGGGAATAATTCCCCCGGCGTATTCGTATTTTCTGGCCAGCATGATGTCGCCAACAAAATTCAGCCTTACAGGAAAAGAACTGTTCCCCGGATCAACTTCAATACTACAACTGGCCTGGCCCCATCTGTTTGTTGGGTCAACAACCCGGAGCAAAACCCGGTAGGGATGATCGTCTGTTACCAAAAAAGTATGCAGCGGTTCTTCGTCGGTGCTGCTTGAACCATCGCCAAAATCCCAGAAAAAATCATGCTCGCCGCTGTCGGGATCAGTTACTTTACCAAAAAACTGTACATCAACAACTTTGCTTCCTTCCGAATTTGTGTATTCTGCACCAGCAGTAAACTCAATAGAAACTTCCGGGATAAGAGGTAAATCATTGCTGATATTTATGATGTTATCAAAATAAACCGTGCCCTGCCATGATGCATCCCTGTCGTTGATATAAACGATATCCGTGATTTCCGGAAGGTAAGAAAAAAAAGCCTGCCAATCGTCGGCAATAGGAAGTTGATAATCATTCCACTGGTCTTCAGGAAAACTACCCTGGTACACAGTTACCCAGTCATCAGCATTCACTTCTTCTGATCCGGCAAAAGAATAAAACAGCACATTTGAATTATCCATAAAGGCAATTCCCTGAATTTCTGCCTGCGAAGCAATATAGGCTGAAACCTGCCAAACATCTCCGGTATCAACAGCAACAGGTGCAATGCTTTGAACTTTCCAGGTATTTCCAAACAATTTTAATGACCAGGGAGAATTCCCATAGGTGAAAGTTGAATTTAATTCCCAGTCGAGGGGGTCTTCATCTTCTGAGGGGTACGAAGTCAGATCAATTGTGCCGCTATCAAAATCTTCGATTATAATTTGTTTCTGAGAGTTAGATTCGACCTTGCCCTGGGCTTCGACTACGATAGTAGTGAATAATACAAACAAGCAGGTTGTAATAACATAAAAGGATAGTTCCTTTATTTTCTTATTTTTTATCACCGGGATGCGGATTTTGTAGTTTGTGAATGACGGTTCGAAATTACTACTATAATTTGATCCTGTACGTACGGGATGTTGATGTGCAAATTTGTGCATTGCACCACTATGTGGAAAATTGAAACCACTTCGTTGGAAATAAAATACGAAAAAATGTCCAATAATGAATGTAAATTAATTTGTAATCGAACTAAAATGGACATTGAACCTGCTTTGCCGGCCAGGCAGGCTCGCCTTGCTGAAGCTAAGACGAAGCGGACTCTCGAGGCGGGAGTATTCTTTGATATAAGATTTCAGGAAAATTCTTGTAAAACATCATACAATATTTGGATGATACAAATATTGTATTGTTCTGCTTTAGTAAGTCATAGTCTTCAAACCCTAATAAATTCAACGTTTTATTATATACAAAAGCTGTATGATACAATTTATGTATTATCTTTGCCTGTATTTAAACGTAAATTAGAATGCTAAGAATTCAGGCAGGGAATCCGGTAACAGGAACTGATTTTATTGGTCGGGAAGATGAGATAAATCAAATAATCAGTTTTTTGAAAATGGGTCAAAGTGTAGTAATTTTGGCTCCACGTCGATTTGGCAAAACATCTTTGGTTTTGGAAATTCTTTCCAGACTTGGTTCTTCAAAAAATTACACTGCATTTGTTGATGTGTTTTCCTCACCAACAATTCCATTGCTCTCGACACACATCATTGAATCAGTGCTCAAAAACCACAAGTTGGATCGGATTTTTACTAAAAGCAGGCACAGTGCCCTTGCGATGATAAAAAATGTGAACCTTAAAACGGTACTGGATGATTTTGAATTCATTCTCGGGTTTGCTGAAAGAGAGCCTGACCGATGGCAAATGCTTGGTGAAAGCATTGATTTTGTTGATAATTTTGCTATAAAACAAAATAAAGCGATGTATTGCGCTTTTGATGAGTTTGGTGACATTAAGAAATTGAATGGAGATAAAATCACAAAACTGTTCAGGTCGAAAATTCAACAACACAAACAGTCCGCTTATCTTTTTTCGGGAAGCTATGAATCAGTGATGAATACAATTTTCGTCGATAAAAGTTCACCTTTCTACCGCTTTGCCCGAATTATCAGATTGGGATTTATTGACAAAGATGCCTTTAAAGCAAAATATCAATACTACTTTGATTCATACAAAATCAATTACAAAGACAAATTCATCAACAAAATCCTGAATTTTACACAGGGACACCCATACTATTCCCAGTTGGCTCTTCAGGAAACTATTATATTTCATACCCTCAACCTTAGGTTACCAAAGTTTTCTGAGCTTCAAAATATCCTTGAAAACACTGAGCGTAGCTACCTCGAAAAAACCTGGGAAGATGTATCGAAAAAAAGAGAAAATGTTTTAGCCTTATTAGCTCTATCCAAATCAGGGGAAAAAGTTTATAGTGTCTTGCAAAATCAGGGAATAAATGCCTACAGGGCTCTACAATCCCTTTTAAGCACGGGGCTTATTTCAAAAACTAAAGGAAACGGATATCATTTAAATGATCCATTGCTGGAAGTTTGGATAAGAAAAAATATTTTGAAAGCTTAAAAATCAAACTCAGTTTTTTATACAAATTGATCCATCAAAATAATACAATCTAACAAACATCAGCATGAAACTCAGAAAAATTACCAAACTATTTTATTTAGCGCTTATCATTACAGGATTAGCCATTGGCAACAATGCATTTTCACAAACGGTTGTTCAATGGTACACTTCCATGGGAGATTTCCGGGCCCAGTTGAGAGAAGACCTGGTGCCGGTGACCGCACAGAATTTTATCGATCTCAGCAATGCCAATTTCTATGATGATTTAATTTTTCATCGGGTAATCAGTGGTTTTATGAACCAGGATGGTTGTCCCAATGGAAATGGTACAGGTGGCCCCGGTTACACTTTCGATGACGAATTCCATCCCGACCTGCGCCACGATGAACCCGGGATTTTGTCCATGGCCAACTCTGGCCCAAATACCAATGGCTCACAATATTTCATCACAGTTGCCCCTACCGAATGGCTGGATGACGTGCATGCCGTTTTTGGGAAAATCATCGATGGAATGGAAGTGGTGTATGCCATAAGTGAAGTTGAAACCGATGGCAACGACAAACCATTGATTGATGTAGTAATCGACAGCATCAGGGTGGTTACCGGCGATCCGGCGATTGCAATAACCGCTCCACCATCCGGAACTAAATGGAATGGCTTTGTGGACAATGAAATAACATGGGACAGTGAATTTGTTGCCGATGTAAAAATTGAGTTTTCTACGGATAATGGACAATCCTGGTCGGAAATTATTGAAACAACCTCCGCCAATACAAGATCATATGAATGGCCGGCACCAAATGTTACTTCAACCGAATGCCTGGTAAAAATTAGCGATGCGGCAAACCTTGATGTTTTTGCTGTTACCGAAGACCCTATTATATTATGTCAGCTTGATTTGACACATCCTACCGGATTCGGGTATTCCCGCGTGGGATCACCAGTTGAAATTACCTGGACCAGTGAATTGGTCGGGGATTTAACCCTGGCGTATAAAACTTCAAATATCGGCGAATGGATTACCATTGCCGAGGGCGTGCCTGCAGCAAACAATACTTATACATGGATTCCTACTGAGGTCACTTCATGGTGCAAGGTTCGGATTACCGAAACAGCTTATCCAGGTGTTTTCGATGAAACGGATAATTTCTTTCTGGTTTTCCAGCTTGACCTTACATCACCCCTTGGTGGTGAAACCTTTGATGGTGATAGCCAGGTTGAGATTGCCTGGGAAAGTGAGATCATCAGCACTATAAAAATTGAATTTTCATCCGATGGAGGGCAAAACTGGAGTACAGTTGTTGCCAATACATCAGTCGGGAATTCGCCCTATAACTGGACAGTACCAAACATCACATCGGATGAGTGCTACCTGAAAATCACTACCCCACCTTTGCCCGAACTTTATGATATGAACGAAACTCCATTTTCTATTGATGAAGTTATCGGGATTTCTGATCATGCAAAAAGCAATAATATCGATTTTATTTTATCTCCAAACCCCGCTACTGATAAGGTTTCAATTGCTTTCTTAAATCCTGCTGAATGGATTGGGAATGCCAAAGTTGAAATTTACAATACGAAGGGTGAATTGGTTCTTGACCATATTCTGGGAACAATTGAAAATGGAAATCAAAATATTAGGATAAACCTGTTAGGATTGTCTCAAGGATTATATGTGATGAAGGTGGAAGGTGAAAACAGAAGTTCATCGATGAAGTTTATTAAGAAATAGGGAGTTAATCGAAAGAGAATATCAAAAAGAGCCTGCCGGTGGAAACCTGGCAGGTTTTCTTTTTTTAGGACTACCAGGTAAACGAAAAACAGGTAATTTTATAAGAATGAAACCTGCCAGGTTTTTTAGTGGATTTGACAAAACCCGTTCTTTCCTGGCTAATGCATGTTGTTTGGCAGGTTGCCACGCTTCGCTGCGCCACCGCTAAAGCTAAGGCGACACGCGCACGCAATAGCCTTTCTTCGGAGCAATCTTTTATATTGAAAATATTTTCTTTGAAAACGGATTTTGCGAGGGAGGAACGACCGTGGCAAACTGTCTCAAATTTGCATTGTGCTTTCTGCTAAAGCAAAAACATATCCCCAACTACAAACCCCGCAAACACAACACTGGCAATCCCGTTAGTGGTGAAAAATGCCAGGTTAACTTTTGAAAGATCGTTTGGTTTAACAAGAAAATGCTGGTAAATGAGCAACGCAATAAAAATGACTGCACCGATCCAGAACAAAACTTTCCCATCGCCCAAAATACCTGCAATGATTACTAAAGCGATAGTGAGTGTATGTAAAAATGAGCTGAAATTCAAAGCTCCTTTTTTTCCCATGAACACGGGAATTGATTTGAGGTTTTGTTCCTTGTCGAATTCCTCGTCCTGTAGGGCGTAAATAATATCGAATCCTGCCACCCAAAACAAAACGATAAAAGAATAAAGCAATGGAAGAATATCAAATCTGCCTGTAACAGCAAGGTAAGCTCCAATTGGGGCCAACGATAGCCCAAGCCCCAAAATTAAATGTGCCAACCAGGTAAACCTTTTTGCATAGCTGTAACCTAGCACAATCAGCAAAGCAACCGGCGAAAGATAAAAAACAAGTGGGTTGATAAAGTAGGTGGTGGCAACAAAAAGTACCGAATTAAGGATTACAAAAAACAATGCTGACTTTGGCTTGATAACTTCTGACGGAATTTCGCGAACGGCAGTCCGGGGATTCTTTTTATCAATATCCCTATCTGCATACCGGTTGAAGGCCATGGCGGCATTGCGGGCAAAAACCATACACAACAACACCTCGAGGAGTAGCCAATATGAGAATGCGTCAGGTGTGATATGTATCGCAAGCGAAAAACCAATCAGGGCAAATGGTAGGGCAAAAACCGTATGGGCAAATTTTACAAGTGAAAGGTAGTTGGATGATTTATTGAGTAGTTTATTTAGCATGTTTAGTATCTCGAATTAAGTTGCCAAAAGTAGAATTTTAAGTAATGATAAACAATTTTAAGGGATTTGGGTTTAGTGTTAATTGAAACAAATTAATTGCAGATAAATGGTTTTTATCAATGAACGTATTGTCATTTTGTTGCAAGTTACAGCTTACAAGTATAGTTTGATTACCATGGTTCACATTAAAAGTTCCATTTATAGTCAACTTTAAATTATACCTTGCAACCTGCAACATGAAACTTGCAACTTTCGTAAGAAGTTTTTTACACAATATTTAACTTTCTTTCGTGTTCTGACAAATAATTAAATAACTTTGATCTCTTGGTTTAGGGTTCACACTTCTGATAATGCAAAAATTCACCATGGAAAAAAAGGAAATCATTAAACTCACCGATATAAAAAAGTGGTACAAAGTGGGCACACAAACTGTAAAGGCCCTCAATGGAATTACACTTGATATTTTCAAAAATGAATACGTTGCCTTGATGGGAGCTTCCGGGTCGGGAAAGTCAACCCTTATGAACATGCTGGGTTGCCTCGACACACCCACCAGTGGCAAATATATCCTGAACCAAAATGACGTAAGCAAAATGGATGACAACCAGTTGGCGGAGATCAGGAACAAAGAGATTGGGTTTATTTTCCAGACCTTTAATCTGCTTCCACGGTCATCAGCCCTCGAAAATGTGATGTTGCCCCTGGTGTATGCTGGCTTTAATAAGTCCACCCGAATTGACAAAGCAAAAAAAACCCTGGACGATGTGCAACTTACCGACCGGATTGATCATAAGCCAAACGAATTATCCGGTGGACAAAGACAGAGGGTAGCAGTTGCCCGGGCGCTTGTTAACGACCCTTCCATTATTCTTGCCGACGAGCCAACAGGTAATCTTGATTCGAAAACTTCCATCGAAATGATGGGTTTGTTTGAAGAGATCCATAAAATGGGAAATACTGTAATTATTGTAACGCACGAGGAAGACATTGCCAAATTTGCCCATCGGATTATCCGTTTGAGGGATGGAGAAGTAGAAATTGATGAATTAAATACTGATATTGCTACTATTGCAGATTACAAATTAGAAACTGTAGAAGCATAAAAAGAACAGTAGAAATGAGTAGTGATTGGAAAATATATACCAAAACTGGCGACAAAGGCGAAACATCACTCATTGGTGGAAAACGCGTTCCGAAATACCACGAACGCATTGAAGCTTATGGTACACTGGATGAGTTGAATTCTTTCCTTGGATTGATCCGTGACCAGGATGTTGATCAACACACCAGGGACTTACTGATTGAGATACAGGACAGGGTTTTTACAGCAGAATCCATCCTTGCCCTCGACCCTGATCATAAACCTTTAAAGAAATTACCCGAAATTAAGGAAGAAGACATATTATTGCTCGAGAGCGAAATTGATAAAATGAATGGGGAATTGGCTCCAATAACAAATTTTATTTTGCCGGGAGGCCACACCACGGTTTCATATTGTCATATTGCCCGCACGGTTTGCCGCAGGGCAGAGCGATTGACTATTAAACTTGCACAAGGTTATGAAGTGAGCGAATTGGTTATTAAATATCTAAACCGTTTATCAGATTACTTGTTTGTATTGTCAAGAAAATTGACAAAAGATTTGAATGCCAAAGAAACTCCCTGGAAAGCAAGAGTTTAAATAAAAATGAAAAATAAATCTTTATCCCTTTGGTGTCTCGTTAAAAAAATTACATTTGCAAAAAATTAAAAACTGACTATCGTACTATGTATTGGACCCTGGAATTAGCTTCAAAATTAGAGGATGCACCCTGGCCGGCAACAAAAGATGAATTAATTGATTTTGCTGTACGATCGGGCGCGCCTCAAGAGGTACACGAAAATCTGATAGAAATTGAAGATGAAGGTGAAATGTACGAACGCATTGAAGACATTTGGCCCGATTACCCCACGAAAGATGATTTCTTCTTTCACGAGGATGAGTATTAATCATTTTTGAAAAAGGAGAAATTTACCCTGCCGTAAACACGCTTTTGAATAAAAAATTCATGCCTGGTAAAATCAACATCCCTAGGGTGTTCAACGATTAGCCAGGCATTTTTATTTAACCAGCCTTTAGTAAATATCATATCAGGTATCTGGTCTATCCAGTTTAAATCGTAAGGTGGGTCGGCAAAAATTAAATCGAAACTGTAATTACTGCTTTTCAAACTTTTAAACACATCAGCCTTGATGGTTTTAATGTTTTTAAATCCAAGATCATTCGCAGTTTTCCTGATGTAATCAACACATTTGAAGTTTTGATCCATCGAAATCACAGAGATACACCCGCGTGAGGCAAACTCAAAACTCAGGCTCCCGGTACCGGCAAAAAGATCGAGTACATTTAGTTCCGAAAAATCAACCATGTTGTTCAATACATTAAACAGACCTTCCTTGGCCATGTCGGTAGTTGGCCTGATGGGAAGGTTTTTTGGAGGGCTCAATCGCCTGCCTTTATGTGTTCCGCTTATAATTCGCAACGTTGCAGATTTAATAGGTTATAGTAGAAGTGCTCAGGGATATCATCGAAAATATAGCTGTATGCGTAATCGGTGCTGCGCTTGATAAAATCAACATGCCGTACGTACTTAAAAATAATATTGTAAATATCAGAAGTCTTCAGTATTTCGCCCAGTAAAACCAGGGCTGCCTTTTCAGGATTCAGGCCTAATTGCTCCATCACATAAATCAGGTAGTAGGCAAAATCCTCTTTAGCACGGTAATGAAACGAATTAAAGAACAGTAGTTTCCTTCCATTGAGTACAATAATGTCGAGCCACTGCTTCCTGACATTAGCAAAAATCATGTGCCCTTCATCAATATTTTTGTTCCTTATAAGGAGATTTTCTATTAGGGCACTTGAAAAATGGTTGATGGGAACACCACGGAATGTTTTTTTCAATACCGACAACAAATCTCCCGGCAGGGCAAAAACATTAACGGCATCCAAATTGGGCAATTGGTCGTGATTGATCTTATCGTTATCATCAGGCAGGTGATTGAACCTGAGATAATCGGCAGCATGCTTTTTATCGAACAATGGCTTTGGGATAAGCGACATTTGCTGGCTTTCGTAAGCGATCTTTACACTGTTGTATTTATTTTGTAACCAATCTGAATTTGAAATGATTTCCTGCACTGCATCGGCAAGCATGCGGGTCGATTGCACATCCTGGAAATCATACTTTTCGATACCGCAGTATTTATTTCTAATGGTATCGAGGATACAAAAAGAAAATCCATCCAGTGAAACCTGGATGGATAAACTATAATCTTTTGTGTTTTGCCTGTTTGAGGCTTTATCAAAAATGCTTAAGGAAAGATGGATTTTGTGGGACATTTGAACAATGGAATTACTCCCAGTTTCCATCCGTTGTAGGCTCCGACAGTGAACCCACGATAAGATCCTTTATGTTGGGATTTCTGATGAGCGACCTGTCCATTCCTTTAAGGTAATCCTCTTTTCTGGCCATGGCCATGAAAACTGAAACTGTTACACCACCCTTATTGATCCTTGCAGCATCAAGGTCAAACGCTACTCCATCAGAAAATGGGATGTATTTAAAATCGTTGATGTCAAAATTTTTCCTTCTCCCGAAGAGTGAATCGGCAACACTTACAAAACCAATCGTATCATTAATTGTTTTGCTAAGCGTGGTATCCGAAGGATCATAAATAATACTTACAACCGGTATCTGGCCTTCGCGCATAAATTTAATCAAAGTGTCAAAACTCGGTGTAAATGTGTCGTTTAAGGATTTAAACATTTGCTGGACCGAACGGATATCTTTCAGGTTTTGAACAACCAATTCTGATCTGGCATCCTTTTCTTTGTTAAACCGTACAGGTGTTTGAATGGTTTCCCAAACGTAATAGGCCAATACAATTATTCCGGCTAACAATACAATTTGAATGATCTTAAGTTTCATAGTCCATGTTTTTATGTAAATGCAAAATTATTAACTTTTTTTTATAAAAAAATATTTTGCCCATTAATTTAATACAATGTCTCAAAAGCCGGGCTTATCCTAAGTATCACCAAAAGCTGTATTAAAAATAATGTATCTATTTAGCTGCTATAGAATTGAAGCAAATCATTTGTGTAAATAGGTTCAATTGTGTTATTTATCCGCCAACTGGCGGATGTCATTAATTGTCATTTGCGCTTCGCGCGTCATTTATTTTAAAAAATGACTATGAATGACTATGAATGACCATCAATGACAACAAATTACTTCCAATTGGAAAAAGATTTTAGTATTAACAAATCTCTTAACCAACTAAACAGTTACAAAAAAACAATCTAATCGAGGGTCCTTGCTACTGAAACCTCTTCAAAAGCTTCCACTATATCGCCTTCATTTATGTCATTAAAGTTATCGATATTCAATCCGCATTCGTATCCTGAGTTCACTTCCTTCACATCGTCCTTAAACCTTTTAAGTGATCCAAGTTTACCGGAATGTATTACAATACCATCGCGAATCAACCTTACCCTATTATTTCTGTGGATGGTTCCATCAAGGACCATACATCCGGCAATGGTACCAACTTTTGTGATTTTAAATACTTCCCTGACTTCAATATTCGACAGTATTTTCTCTTCAATATCTGGTGAGAGCATACCTTCGATGGCGCTTTTGATTTCTTCGATGGCAGCGTAGATAATGGAGTATAGCCTGATATCGATCTGCTCTTTTTCGGCCAGTTTTCGTGCTCCTCCCGAGGGGCGTACCTGGAATCCGACAATTACCGCATTAGATGCTGAAGCAAGCATAACATCCGTTTCGGTTACCTGTCCAACAGATTTGTGGATAACATTTACCTGAACTTCTTCGGTGCTGAGTTTGAGCAATGAATCGGACAGGGCTTCAACTGAACCATCAACATCACCTTTAACAATAATATTGAGTTCTTTAAAGTCGCCAATGGCTATCCTCCTGCCAATTTCATCAAGTGTAATGTGTTTCTGTGTCCTGAGGCCTTGCTCACGCTGCAATTGCTGGCGTTTGGAGGCAATGCTTTTTACTTCACGTTCATCTTCCATCACTTTAAACGAATCACCAGCCTGTGCCGCACTGTGCATCCCGAGCATTAAAACCGGCGTTGCCGGGCCAGCCTCTTTTACCAATTGGTTTCTTTCGTTATACATGGCTTTAACCCTGCCGTAATGCGAACCTGCCAAAACAAGGTCACCAACTTTCAGGGTGCCGTTTTGAACCAGCAACTTGGCTACGTAGCCACGTCCTTTGTCTAGCGAAGACTCGATAATGGTTCCCATTGCATGTCTATTTGGGTTGCCTTTTAATTCAAGTAATTCTGCTTCGAGCAACACTTTATCGAGCAATTCGGTAATGTTCAATCCATCCTTTGCCGAAATTTCCTGGCTTTGATATTTCCCACCCCAATCTTCCACCAAAATATTCATCTGCGAAAGCTGATCTTTAATTCTATCGGAATTCGCTGTGGATTTATCCATTTTATTGATAGCAAACACGATCGGGACATTTGCTGCCAGGGCATGGTTTATAGCTTCCTTGGTTTGGGGCATCACGCTATCGTCAGCGGCAATAACCACAATAGCTACGTCAGTAACTTTAGCACCCCTGGCCCGCATGGCTGTAAAAGCTTCGTGGCCTGGAGTATCGAGGAAGGTGATATTTTTACCATTTTCAAGCAATACTTCATAGGCACCAATATGCTGTGTAATTCCACCTGCCTCACCGGCGACAACATTAGCACTACGGACGTAATCGAGCAATTTGGTTTTACCATGGTCAACGTGTCCCATTACTGTAACAATGGGAGCTCTGTGAACCAGGTCCTCAGGATTATCGACATCATCTTCGCCATCATCTATACTTTCAACGCTGGCAAACTCAACGGTGAATCCGAATTCTTCGGCTAACAATGTGATTGTTTCAGCATCGAGGCGCTGGTTGATAGAAACCATTAGGCCAATCTGAAAACACATCGAAATAATCTCGGTAACCGAAACATCCATCATCGATGCAAGTTCGTTGGCTGTTACAAACTCAGTAACCGTAATGATGCTCTTTTCGGCTTCAACAATCTTGCGTTCAAATGCCATTTTCTGACTTACATCGTCACGTTTCTGCTTACGGTGTTTAGAGGCTTTTGATTTTCCACCACCACTCAGACGGGCAAGGGTATCCTTGATTTGTTTTGAGATTTCTTCCTCTGTAGGTTCAACTTTGGCTGTATGGGCCCGAGGTTTTTTTCCTTTTTGGTACCGGGATTTTCTGTCATCTGTCCTTGGTGTAACCTGTGGCTTACCACTGGCATCTTTTGCAGGGACATCCTTCCTTATCCTTCTTCTCTTCTTTTTCTTCGGCTTCAGTTTATCGTCTGTGGAGGAAGCTACAGGTTTCTTTTTCTCGGGTTTCTTTACTTCCGGTAAATCAATTTTACCCACGATATTTGGGCCTTGTAACTTTTGGAATTTCGTCTTTATGAAGTTATCCTGATCCTGTGCTTTTTTCTTTTCAACGGGAGGAGGGGTTTCCTTCTTTTCTGCCACAGGTTTAGGCTCAACAGGTTTTTTCTCTTCTCTTGGGGCAGTTTCTTTTGATGCTTCTTTTTTATCTGCTACCAAAGGCTTCTTCCCGCTATTTACTTTCTTTTCCTTTTCAAGTTTTTTCCGGTCTTCACGTTCCTTCCGTTTTTCTTCAGCAGTTTTCTTGGTCGGCTTTGTCTTTTCATTAATTGCCGACAAGTCTATTTTTCCAAGTACCCTTGGGTGTTGGCTTTCAGTTTCAACCGGGGCATCTACCACAGGTTTTTTAGGCTCAACTTCTACAGGCACCTCAGGAACTTCCTTTACAACTATTTCCTCTGCTACTTCTTCCTTCTCAACTTCTTCTTCCTTTTTAACTTTTTTAACCTCAGGTTCCGGTAGTTTTTCGTCGGGAGGAGGAGTGGTTTTTTCTTTTACTGTCTCTTTCTCAACAGGAGGTGTTTCAACAGGAGGTGTTTCAACAGGAGGTGTTTCAACAGGAGGTGTTTCAACAGGAGGTGTTTCGATAGGAGGTGTTTCGATAGGAGGAGTTTCAGCAGAAGGAGTCTCAACTGGAGGGGTTTCAACTGGAGGGGTTTCAATAGAAGGAATATCCGCA
>Ga0208648_1002340_pt1 | contig 13382 bp, 8 predicted proteins | sample AntAceMetag02UKL_FD_184772 | JGI IMG/M metagenome (GOLD analysis project Ga0208648, IMG submission 184772) | Saline lake microbial communities from Ace Lake, Antarctica - Antarctic Ace Lake Metagenome 02UKL (SPAdes) (version 2) | ecosystem: Environmental > Aquatic > Non-marine Saline and Alkaline...
ATCCCTTCCAGTGCAAGGGTGATTGCCTTACGGGAGCATTATGGATCATGGCTTACAAGCTCTTGATTGCTGTAGCGGTTAAACCGCCATGGTGTTTGAGCGAAGAATGAGCGAGTTCATGGTGGTAAGCGAAAGTAATCATAGAGATTGTAGCAATGTCCATCCAGCGGACGTAAGGCGATCACCCTGGAACGGGTTATGTAAAATTTCTTATGGCAAATATCCAGAGATAGCTTTAAAAGAGCACAGCGTAATCTTAAACAGATGATGCAAATCTGAAATAAAACACCATCCCTATAAAACGGGGATGTATTCTGACTATAAAAACAACAACAGAATTTGCAACACATGGGCAATTACATAAAATCTTTTCCAAAAATGAAAATTAAAGGTATAATGATAAATGAAAATTAAATTTTTTAAAAAACAGGCTTATAATGTTAAATATATCAAGTCAGGTAAGTATTCCTGAAAATGAAATCCGATGTGAGGCAATTCGAGCACAAGGAGCTGGGGGGCAAAATGTAAACAAAGTTTCCAGCGCCATACATTTGAGATTTGATATTAAAAATTCAAGTCTGCCAGATGTTTATAAAGAAAAATTATTGGCGCTCAGTGATCAAAGAATTTCAAAGGATGGTATCATTGTTATTAAAGCACAAAAATTTCGCAGTCAGGAAAAAAATAAAGAGGATGCCCTGAGCCGTCTAAAGTCATTGATTTTAAAATCAATGACCAAACAAAAAAAAAGAAAAACAACCCAGCCTTCCAAAAGTGCAAAAAAAAAACGTCTGGATTATAAGACACAACATGGCAAACTTAAGGGATTAAGGAGTAAAATCTTTCCGGAAGAATGATTTTTTTGGCAGACACCAAAAACTATATCATCTTATGTGTTCAAAACTCTCAATTAAAAAAAGATTTCTTTTTACTAAAAAAAATGATAAGTTATATACAATTTTTGAACCACGGGATTCATTCCTGTGGTTTTTTTTAATAATAAGGAAACAAAACAACAATGATTTTCGCAACCAACGTATCCCTTGCCTACGGCAAGAGGTTTTTGTTCAAAGACGTCAATATAAAATTTACACCGGGTAATTGTTACGGACTCATAGGAGCCAACGGGGCAGGAAAGTCCACATTTCTAAAAATTCTTGCAGGGGATATTGAATCAGACTCTGGAACTATCAGTGTAGGACCCATGGAACGAATCGCAGTTCTAAGACAAGATCATTTTGCCTTTGACGAGGAAACTATTTTAAACACTGTGATCATGGGCCATGAAAAACTTTACACAATTATGACACAGCGGGATGCCCTTTATGCCAAACCCGATTTTTCTGAGGAGGATGGAATCAGGGCAGGTGAGCTTGAGGTCGAATTCGCAGAGATGAACGGCTACGAAGCAGATCCTGAAGCGGCAGTTCTTTTAAATAGTCTGGGAATTGCCGAAGAGCTTCACCACAAAAAAATGAAGGAGCTTGAGGGCGGTGAAAAAGTTCGAGTGCTTCTGGCCCAGGCCCTGTTCGGAAACCCGGACGTCCTGCTTCTGGATGAGCCCACCAATAACCTGGACCTCAAATCCATTGCCTGGCTTGAGGAGTTTCTCTACAGGTTTCAAAACACGGTCATTGTGGTATCACATGACCGCCATTTCATGAACCAGGTTTGCACCCACATCGCAGACATTGATTTTGACAAAATAGCGGTGTACGCTGGGAACTACGATTTCTGGTACCAGGCCAGCCAATTGAACCTGAAACAAAAACAGAATGAAAACAGAAAGGTCACTGACCGGGCCAATGAACTAAAGGCGTTTATCCAGCGATTCAGTTCCAACGCCTCCAAATCCAAGCAGGCCACCTCCCGAAAAAAACTCCTGGAAAAACTCACCATTGAGGACATGCCCGTGTCGTCACGAAAATATCCATTTATTTTATTCAAGCCTGAACGGCCCTGTGGTAACGTAATCCTGGAAGTAGATAGACTTACAAAGACCATTGATGGTGAAAAGGTTTTGGATAACGTCAGTTTTACGGTGAATAAAGAGGATAAAATCGCCTTTATGGGCAAAAACGGCCTGGCCAAGACCACTCTTTTCCAAATCCTGGCCGGGGAGATGGAACCGGACAGCGGTACTTTTAATTGGGGAGTCACCATTAAACATTCCTATTTTCCAAAGGAACACAAAGATCATTTCAAAGGTGAGGCAAACCTTATTGAGTGGCTCCTGCAGTTTGCTCCTCCCAAAGAGGGAGAAAACTTTGCCAGGACATTTTTAGGGCGTATGCTCTTTTCCGGGGAGGATGCCCTGAAAAAAGTCAGTGTACTCTCTGGCGGGGAAAAGGTTCGCTGCATGCTGTCAAGGATGATGCTTTCCCAATCCAATGTCCTGATTCTGGATGAACCCACTAACCACCTTGACCTGGAATCCATAACTGCCTTAAATGACAGCCTGCTCAAATTTTCCGAGGTGATTCTCTTCACCTCCCATGACCATGAATTTGTGAGTAGCGTGGTAAACCGGATAATCGAAATCACTCCCGGTGGAGTCATTGATAGGCACATGACATTTGATGAGTATCTTGAAAGCTCGGAAGTTGCCAAAACCCGGGATGCCATGAGTCAAAAGGCTGCTTAATCTTTTCTTTTGCCCGCCTCAATTGCCTGAGACCATACAAAAAATTGCCGGAATCAACTATTGTTGATCCCGGCAATTGGCATTCTTACCTTATTGTTTATATTATTTTTTAAACAATTTTAAAGGCTCAATTGCGCTGATTTTAATGTGTTTTTCATGAGCATGGCGATGGTCATAGGTCCTACGCCGCCCGGAACAGGTGTGATTTTTCCTGCAATCTCTTTGGCTGCTTCAAAATCCACATCCCCTTTTAGAATTGCTTTTCCCGTTTTTTCATTCATGCCCACCCTGTTGACGCCAACATCAATAACCGTTGATCCTGGTTTTATCCATTCAGGCTTTACAAGATCAGGAACACCAGCCGCAACGATAAGGATATCAGCACGTTTGCAATGGGATGCAAGATCTTTTGTACGGGTATGGACAATGGTGACCGTTGCATTGGCACCCACACCTTTTTGCGCCATCATCATGGCAATAGGTTTGCCGACAATATTGGATCTTCCCACAACCACAACTTCCGCACCTGAGGTTTCCGTGCCGGATCGAACAATCATTTCCTGGATACCTGCCGGAGTACAGGGAAGAAATTTTGCTTCATCACCACCAATCATTAGACGACCTACATTGACCGGATGAAATGCATCAACATCCTTATCCGGATCAATAGCATTTAAAACCTTCTTATCATCAATATGTTTGGGCAATGGCAACTGCACCAGAATCCCATGAATCGCCGGATCATTATTGTATTTATCAATCAATGCCAGTAGATCAGCTTCTGAGATATCAACTGGCTGGTCATCCTGGATTTCATGAAATCCACAACTGATGGCTGTCTTGACCTTAAGTGTCACATAACTGATGGATGCCGGGCTTGATCCGACAAGGATGGTGACGAGCCCAGGCACGATGCCATGTTTTTTCTTCATCTCATCGACTTCCGCTTTGACCTCTGCGAGAATCGCTTTTCTTATTTCTGTTCCGCTAATAATTTCAGCAGTCATATATAAACCTCCATATAAAAAATTTAACCAAAAACAGCTTTTTTTTGAGTACTAGCCGGGCTTGAACAAACCTATTATTTAAACCCGGCCTTGAAAGTTTCAAAAATTGAACGATTTTTGAAATTTGTTAGAATACTCCCTGTACTTTCCCGGTCTCCACATCTACATCAACCCGTTTAAAGGCAGGATTTGAGCCCGTGCCCGGCATCAGGCTGATGGCTCCTGCAACAGGAACAATAAAACCTGCGCCGCCATAGGTAAGGACTTCTCTTATGGCCAATCTCCAGTTTGTTGGAACTCCTTTAAGAGCGGGGTTATCAGAAAGAGAAAGATGAGTTTTAACCATACACATACCCATTTTTGCAAGTTCCGGGTCAGCCTGGATTCTTGTAATAGCAACATTTGCTTCGTTGGAATAATCAACACCATCGGCGCCATAAACTTCCTTAGCAATAAGTTCAATTCTCTCTTTAATAGGCATGTCAAGTTCATAAAGGAATTTAAAATCGCTCTTTTCTTCACACGCCGCAACAACAGCTTCTGCAAATTCAATAGCACCGTCACCGCCATGTTCCCAGTGACGGGAAAGAGCAACTCTTGCGCCCTCTGCTTCACAAAGCTCACGGACTTTTGCGATCTCGTTATCTGTATCCGTATAGAATGCATTAATACAGACAACAGGAGCAATACCTGCTTTTCTGACATTTCTGATATGATGGATAAGATTGCCACATCCTTTTGCAACCCATTCAACATTTTCTGACCCATACTCTTCAGGCATGGCTTTGCCAGGAACTGGCACAGGTGCGCCACCATGGCATTTAAGTGCCCTGATGGTTGCCACAACAACGGCGCAGTTGGGTTTCAGACCGGAGAAACGACATTTAAGATTCCAGAATTTTTCAAATCCAATGTCCGCGCCAAATCCTGATTCAGTCACATGGTAGTCTGCAAGTTTAAGACCGACCCTGTCTGCAATAATGGAGCTCTGACCAATGGCGATATTGGCAAAAGGCCCTGCGTGTACTATTACGGGCTGTCCTTCAAGCGTCTGAATTAAAGAGGGATTAAGCGCATCCACCATCCATGCGGTCATAGCACCGGCAACCTGGAGATCTTCTGTGGTGACGGCTTTTCCTTTTTTAGTATACGCCACAACAATCTTACCCATTCTCTCCCGCATATCTTTGAGATCTGTGGCAACAGCAAGAATAGCCATTACTTCGGAAGATACGGCAATACCAAATTTTGATTTCATCATGAAACCATCTGCCTTGCCGTTAACACCGTCAATACCGATGATGATATTTCTTAAGGCCTGGACGCAAAAATCCATGATCCATCCCATTTCCACTTTTGTGGGATCGATATCCAGTCTTTTCATACCGGACAGCCTTTCAAGCTGCTCGTCAGTATAGTTTCGTTCATGCTGCAGGCGGGATGTCAATGCAACCATTGCAAGGTTATGGGCATTCATGATGGCGTTGATATCACCTGTAAAACCCAGTGAAAAAGGGGTTAAGGGAATACATTGTGCCAGACCACCGCCGGCCGCAGAGCCTTTAATATTCATTGTCGGACCGCCTGAAGGCTGACGAATGGCCGCACAGACACTTTTACCGATTTTTCCGAGACCCTGGACAAGTCCCATGGCTGATGTTGATTTTCCTTCACCCAGAGGTGTGGGGGTGATAGCCGTCACATTAATGTATTTCCCGTCGGGTGTATCCTTAAGGCGGTTTAGCACTGCTCTGAAATCTATTTTCGCGATGTAGTGACCCTGGGGAAGAAGCTCTTCTTTTGTCAATCCCAGTTTTTCACCGATTTCATAAATTGTTGACATTGTTTTTTCTGCATCCTGTGCAATTTCCCAGTCTGCATGTTTGGTTGGATCTAGTGCCATGATTTACTCCTTTATTGCTGTGGACTCAAAAAATGAGCCGTTAAAAAAAAGAAATGATAAACCTTTATATATCCGTTTTGCCATAAAAATTCCATTAGCACAGTCTACCTATTAAATTAAATGAAAAAAATCAACTTTTTTCGCCCATAGGATTTGAATTTATTAACTAAATTTCATTCAACAACATACCACATTGTAGACGACATTCAGAATACCGCTTTGTACAAGGGATTTTGGCGATTATCCTGTAAAATCATTAAATTCAATCATCTATTGACAAAAAACCGCACAGAATATAAATCATATCCTGTTATAAATAAATTAGGATTATGATAAGGACTATTACATGGGGAAAGTCAAGTTGGAGTTACCTGAGTTTAATTTAGCTATTCCATTATATGTTTGTCCTTTTCTGATAAGATCCTGTCAGTTTAATCTTAACCCCCCCCCAACTCATAACTATCTTAAACTTAGGAGGTAAAAGTGGGATTTACAATAACCAAAGAAAACTATGCCGGCAGTATCAAAGGCATCACCATAGGAAAAGGTGATAATGCTCTTACCGTCGGCGGCCAAACCAGTTATCCTTTTTACCATTTTGAAGGTGACATGCCCAACAAGCCCATTATTGCAATGGAAATCTGGGATATAGAACCTACAGACTGGGCCGAAGCAGCTCTTGCACCTTACAAGGATGTTGTATCTGATCCTGCAGCCTGGGCAAAAAAATGTGTGGAAGAATATGGCGCTCAAGCCATTGTTCTGCAGCTGAAAAGCATTGATCCCAATGATAATGATGCCAGTGCTGATGAGGCTGCGGCAACCGTAAAAAATGTTTTAAGCGCAATCAATGTTCCCTTGATTGTATGGGGATGTGCTGTCCCTTCCAAAGACGAAGAAGTCTTAAAAAAAATCAGTGAAGTCTGTGAAGGTGAGAACCTGATTCTAGGACCTGTTGAAGAAAAAAACCATAAAGGGATTGGTGCAGCTGCCATGGGATATGGCCACACGCTGATCTCATCCTCTCCCATTGATGTAAACCTTGCAAAACAGGTCAACATCCTTCTTGAGAACCTGGGTGTCAACCTTGGCAATGTGATTGTTGACCCCACCACAGGCGGGCTTGGCTATGGCATGGAATATTCCTACTCGGTTATGGAGCGGCTGACACAGGCTGCCATGACTCAGGGGGATGACAAACTCCAGAACCCCATGATCAACAATCTGGGAAATGAAGTATGGAAATGCAAAGAAGCCAAACAGCCGGTGGATGAAGCGCCTGAGCTGGGTGATCCGGAAAAACGTGGGATCCTGATGGAGGCTGTCGGTGCGGTATCTTATCTCATTGCCGGCTCCAGTATCCTGATCATGCGCCATCCTGAATCCATCAAGCTTGCCAAAGCATTTATCGGTCTTATTTCTGACGGCGGTTCAGCCATGGACGTCCCTGCCATTGAAAAACGCCTGGACGATGTGGAAATTGATTTTGCAGCCATGTCGCCTGCAGTAGATCTCACCATTGAAGAAGAAAAGAAAGCAGCTCCTGCTAAGAAAGCAGCGCCTGCTAAAACGGAAGCACCAAAAGCTGCTGCGCCTGCTCCTAAAAAAGAAGCTGCACCAAAAACCGAAGCAGCTCCTGCTCCTGAAAAAGAAGCACCTGCTGCCGCCCCTGCTGTAGATCCTGCATTGGAAGCCAAAGCAAAAGCAGACGCTGAAGCAAAAGCCAAGGAAGATGCTGAAGCAAAAGCCAAAGCAGATGTCGATGCCAAAGAAAAGGCCGCAGCTGATGCTAAAGCCAAAACTGAATCAGATGCTAAAGCCAAAGTAGAAGCTGAAAAACAGGCTGCCAAAGATGAGGCTGCCAACCGGGATGCTGAAGAACAGGCAATCAGAAAAAAACGTGCGGCAGAAAAAGAAAAAGCTGCTGCTGCAAGAGCTGTAGCACCCGAAACAGCAGTTGCCATGACGGCTGCTAAGATTCAGAAAACAGACATTGAAAAAATTCTTGAGAGCCTGAACAGGACTCATAGAAGAGGGAAAGCATAAAAAAAATTAATGATACATCAAATTATTACCAAATAAAGAGGAGGAACCTCTAATGACAGAAGCAAAAATTGCTAAAAAAGAAAAAGCGCTTAAAATGGTGGACCCTAAAGAAGTGTCCATTGACCTGGGAACACAGATGCTGCAGGCTCGTGCCCAGGAATTAGGCATTGATACTGTTTTTGACAGAGCCTTTAACATGAAACCATGTGCCATTGGTGTGCAGGGTATCTGCTGTAAAAACTGCTCCATGGGCCCATGCCGGCTTCCATTACCCAAGGGCGGTATTGAAGGAGAAGACAATAGGAAAGGTCTTTGCGGTGCCACGGCAAACACCATTGCAGCCAGAAACTTCATCCGAATGATCGCCGGTGGTGCATCTGCCCATTCCGATCATGGCCGGGGCGTGGCAGAGGTATTTTTGTCAGTCGCCAGAAAAGAAACGACAAACTACCAGATCAAAGACACTGAAAAACTATTGGCCATCGCGCCCCACCTTAATGTTGCTACAACAGTAGAAGTGGACGGAGAAACCAAAGACAGGGATATGGATGAAATTGCCCTTGAAGTTGCTGAAGTTGCTATTGCTGAATGGGGCAAACCAGCAGGCGAACTCCTTTACCCAAAAAGAGCGCCAAAAGCCCTGTATGAAAAATGGAAAAAACAAGGTGTTCTTCCAAGAAATATTGACAGAGAAATTGTTGAGATCATGCACCGTACCCACATGGGTGTTGACCAGGATTATAAAAATCTCATGAAACAGGGAACCAGGGCTGCACTGGCTGATGGCTGGGGTGGTTCCATGCTGGCCACAGATCTACAGGATGTTCTTTTCGGCACACCCTATCCCCTTCAGTCTGAAGCAAACCTGGGCATCATGAAAGAAGATTATGTCAACATTATTGTTCATGGTCATGAGCCTATTCTTTCAGAAGTTATTGTTGCAGTAGCCCAGTCCCAGGAAATGATCGATTATGCCAAAACAAAGGGCGCCAACGGTATACAGCTGGGCGGTATCTGCTGTACAGCCAATGAAATGCTCCAACGTCACGGCATCCCCACGGCAGCCACATTCCTCCAGCAGGAAATGGCCATCATTACCGGTGCCTGTGATGCCATGGTTGTGGATATCCAGTGTATCATGCAGAACCTGGCCAATGTAGCAAAATGCTTCCATACCAAATTGATCACCACTCACCCCATTGCAAAAATGGAACAGGACAATGTTATTCATATTGAATTTGACGAACATCATGCCCTGGAAGATTCCAAACGCATTGTCAAAATGGCCATCGATAATTTTCAAAACCGTGGCGCCGAAGTAATCATTCCACCTTATAAAACCAAACAGGTTGCCGGTTTTGGTGTTGAATCAATTCAGTACCATCTGGGTGGAACATTCCGCGGCACCTATTACACACTGAATGACAATATCATCAATGGTCGTATTCGTGGTATTGCCGGTGTGGTTGGATGTAACAATGCCAGAACAAAACACAATGACGGTCATATCCAGGTGGTCAAGGAACTGATCAAAAATGATGTCATCGTTCTTACCACAGGATGCAATGCCATTGCATGCGCCATGGAAGGACTTCTGACCCCTGAGTCGGCTGCAGTACACTGTGGTCCCGGACTTGCTGAAATTTGTGAAACTGTGGGTATTCCACCGGTTCTCCATCTGGGATCCTGTGTAGACAACAGCCGTATCCTTCTTGCCGCAACAGAAGTTGTCAAGGCCGGCGGATTGGGCAACGATATCTGTGACCTGCCGGTTGCAGGAAGTGCTCCGGAATGGATGAGTGAAAAAGCCATCTCCATTGGTCACTACTTTGTTGCATCTGGTGTATACACTGTATTTGGCGTCACCCTGCCCACATCTGGCGCGCCCGTATTCCATGACTATCTTTCCAAAGAAATGGAAAATATGTATGGAGGCAAATGGGATCTTGAAATCGATCCTATCAAACATGCACAACTTATGATTGCCCATATAGATAAAAAAAGAAAAGCGCTGGGTATTGATAAGGCAAGAGAGCGCGTTATGATGGATATGGCATCCCGTCAGGCACTTGAAGGATAATGATATTTTTCACAGAATATAATAAATTAAATCCTCAACGAAGGAGGAACACAATATGTCAAAATTGATCGCATTTGCTGCCATTCAGGGCGGGTATAAAGTAGTTGCTCAGGCCGAAGGACAGCTGGAAAAAGCACTTGCTACCTATGATGCAAGCACAAAAGTAGGATTCCCGAATACAGCATACTATCTGCCGGTAATTTACTCTTTGACCGGTATGAAGGTTGAAACACTGGAAGATCTTAAAAAACCAATGGCGTTTGCAAGAGGGCTTTTGCCGCCCCATATCAAACTGAAAAACTGGCTCCCGTACCTTGGGCCACTCCTTGATGCCGGTATGGCAGGTATCTTTTCCTATGAAATCATGGAGGCCTTAAGATATCTCAATGATCCTGATTTCTACATTGCCCAGGAAGATCCGGATATTGAAAATGGTAAACTCTGGGTGGGTGCAGCCGATGATACTATCTTAAGAAAACGTGGAGTTGAATTTGTTGACGGTTCTGCTCCCGGGTTTGCAGCCATGGTCGGTGCAGCACCCAATGCTGAAATTGCAAAAATGATAGTGGAAGATTACCAGAAAAAATCCCTGTATATCTTCTGTGCAGCCAACCATAATGGAAAAACCCTGATCGAACAATGCCTTGAAGCTGGCATGCAGATTGGTTGGAACACCCGTATCGTTCCCTTTGGTCCGGATATTTCTTCTGCTGTATTTGCCCTTGGATTTGCCAACAGGGCAGCCATGGCATTTGGTGGTGTTAAACCTGGTGATCACAAAAAAATTCTCATGTACAACAAAGAAAGAATTTTTGCTTTTGTCAATGCATTGGGTGATGTAGGTACTGAATGGGGCGTTGCAGCAGCCGGTTGTGTTAATTGGGGGTTCCCAACCCTTGCAGACACTGAAATTCCTGAAATCCTGCCCACGGGTATCTGCACCTACGAACATGTGGTTGCGCCTGTTAAACATGAAGATATCTGCCAGAAATCAGTTGAAGTCCGGGGCCTTAAAGTTAGCGTATCTGAAATTAATATCCCTTGTGCCTTTGGCCCTGCATTTGAAGGTGAAAGAGTCAGGGGTGCTGATCTCCATGCCCAGTGCGGTGGTGGAAAGACCCAGTGTACCGAGCTTGTTAAAATGGCTGAAATGAACGAGATTGAAGACGGCAAGGTTATTCTTGTGGGACCGGATCTTGATGGTATCAAAGAAGGCGGAACCTTCCCACTTGGCATCTTTGTCCAGATTGCCGGCCGTGAATTCCAGGAAGACTTTGAACCCATCATGGAAAGACAAATCCATCATTTGACCAATTATATTCAGGGAGTCATGCATATCGGACAAAGGGATATCTCCTGGGTCCGTATTTCTAAATCTGCCATTGAAAAAGGGTTTACCCTGAAGGATATAGGTGTGGTTCTCCATGCCAAATTCCACCAGGATTTTACCAAGATCCTTGATAAAATCCAAGTAACCCTTTATACGAACAAAGAAGATGTTGACAAATTGACTGCAACGGCAAGAGACAACTATGCGACTCGTGATGCCCGGGTGGACAATATGACGGATGATGATGTTGAAACATATTACTCCTGTACACTCTGCCAGTCTTTTGCACCCAGCCATGTCTGCACGGTAAGCCCGGAAAGGACTGGGCTTTGCGGTGCCTACAACTGGATGGACTGCAAGGCTGCCTTTGAAATAAGCCCCACCGGCCCCAACCAGCCCATTGAAAAAGGCCAGGTACTTGATGCCAAACTGGGACAGTGGAAAGGCGTTAATGAATTTGTAAACAAAGCCTCCAGGGGTGCGATCGAAAAGTACAATCTCTACTCCATGGTTATTGATCCCATGACAACCTGTGGCTGCTGCGAATGTATTGCTGCCATGCTGCCGGGCTGTAACGGTGTCATGACAGTCGGCCGTGACTACACGGGCGAAACACCCTGCGGCATGAAGTTTACCACGCTTGCCGGTGTTATGGGTGGTGGTGCTTCTTCTCCCGGATTTGTCGGTCATTCAAAACACAACATCACCCAGGGTAAATTTATCTTAGGTGATGGCGGTCTTCTTAGAATGGTCTGGATGCCAAAGATGCTCAAAGAAGAGCTCAAGGGCAGAATCGTTGCCCGTGGAGAACAAATGGGCGTTCCAGGCCTATTTGACATGATTGCTGATGAAACCGTTGGAATTACTGAAGAAGACATCATGCCCTTCCTCAAGGAAAAAGGTCATCCGGCACTGACAATGGAATCCATTGTCGGATAATTACTAAAGCAAAAGGTCCGGCAGTTTGTACACCAGAGATTGTACTGTCGGACTTTTACCATAAGGTTTTTTAAAACTTAAGGAGAAAAAAATGGCATTAACCGGTATACAGATATTCAAACTGCTGCCCAAAACAAATTGTAAGGAGTGCGGAGTTCCGACTTGCCTTGCCTTTGCAATGAATCTTGCATCAGGAAAGGCAGAACTGGACAGTTGTCCTTATGTTTCCGACGAGGCAAAGGCACTGCTGGCAGAAGCATCAGCTCCTCCCATCCGCCCTGTCAAGCTGGGTAAAGGTGTCCGCCAGACCACAACAGGTGGAGAAACCGTTCTTTATAGACATGAAAAAACGTTCTTCAACAAAACCGTTCTTGCGGCGACTATATCTTCAGATATTGATGCGGCAGAACTGGACAAAACCCTTAAAATCTACAATACGTTCCAGTATGAACGCGTCGGCCTTAATTTAAGACCTGAGCTTCTTGCTGTAAAAGACGCTGGCAATGGTGCACAAGCATTTGCCGCAGTTGCAGGCAAAATTGCCAAAGAATCTGAATTCAACCTGGTCTTGATGACTCAGGACCTTGATGTTATGAAAGCCGGCATTGAAGCAGCCGGGTTCAAACGTCCGCTGCTCTATGCTGCCACTGCTGACAACGTGGATGCAATGGGAGCTCTTGCAAAAGACAATGATCTTCCCCTGGCTGTTAAAGCTGATTCTGTGGAAGCCCTTATGCCGTTGACAGAAAAACTGACCGGAATGGGACTCAAAGATCTTATTCTTGATCCGGGTTCAAGAGAGATCAAGCAGGCCTTTGAAGATCAGGTTGCCATAAGACGTGCTGCCCTGAAAGCTTCCAACAAAGCACTTGGATTCCCCACCATTACCTTTCCCTGCGAGATGGCATCCAACCTTGATATGGAAACCCTTATTGCAGGCATGTTTGTGGCAAAGTACGGCGGTATTGTTGTGATGTCTGATTTTGGCACAGAGTCACTCTTCCCGCTTCTGCTTGAAAGACTCAATATCTACACTGATCCTCAAAGACCCATGACCGTAACAGAAGGTATTTTTGAAATCGGTAATCCAAATGAAAATTCTCCAGTGCTTGTAACCACAAACTTTGCATTGACCTATTTTATCGTTTCCGGTGAAATTGAAGCCAGTAAAGTTCCTTCATGGTTATTGGTCAAAGATTCTGAAGGTCTTTCTGTTCTGACTGCCTGGGCTGCTGGCAAATTTGGTGGTGATGATGTTGGCGCGTTTGTCAAAAAGAGTGGCATAATGGATAAGGTAAAACATAAAGAACTCATTATCCCAGGTTATGCTGCAGCCATTGCAGGTGATGTTGAAGAGGAACTTCCCGGCTGGACTATTACAGTGGGACCAAGGGAAGCTGCCCACCTGGCTGCATTCCTGAAAACCAAATAAT
>Ga0208648_1002343_pt1 | contig 13377 bp, 9 predicted proteins | sample AntAceMetag02UKL_FD_184772 | JGI IMG/M metagenome (GOLD analysis project Ga0208648, IMG submission 184772) | Saline lake microbial communities from Ace Lake, Antarctica - Antarctic Ace Lake Metagenome 02UKL (SPAdes) (version 2) | ecosystem: Environmental > Aquatic > Non-marine Saline and Alkaline...
GTGCAAAGAAAATAAAAACCTCTCAAAATTGGATACCTCATTCAACGAATAATATCATGGATATTCCGGATGACATACAGAGTAGTCATGATAAAAAACCTATATCTATAGAAAATATAGAAATCAAAATACCATCAGAAAAAAATATTTACCATCCAGAGATTGATAAGTCATTAGATAAGAAAACTACTCCGTGTGCATTAACAAAATGGGCAGGAAATGAAAAATCAAATCTTGCCATCGCCTATACAGATATTGTTGGATATACAAAACTATGCAAAGATCTTGGCGATGAAGAAATGAGCGTTATTCGAAAGAAACATTTTAGACAAGGCGAGGAATTAGCTGATAAGAATAATGGTTATAAAATAAAAGATGGTGGTGATAGCTTTCTTTGCGTATTCCATACGGTTTGCGATGCACTGGACTATATTATTGAGTTCTATAAGTCAACGGGAGATCCCCGTATTCAAATCAGAGGCAGTGTTCATACAGGTCTAGTCGAAATAGCAAACAATGATATTTATGGTACTCCTATGAATTATTCTGCTCGTATTCACGAGACAATAAAAAAGTACGCAGCAAAAGCTGAAATTTGGATAAGTGCTCGAGCTAAAGAAGATTTAGATAGTTGGCAAGCTAAACATCAAAAAAATATTATTTGGGTTGAACATTCTGATATTACTTCAAGGGATTTTCCAGAAAAACAAACTTTGTTTTCCTTTCAAGGTTTCAGAGAAGAAAAGAAACAACAGACATCTCTTAATAAATGATTGCTTTTTAGATACTCTACTGATGGATAAACGTAACAGATCAGCTATAACCGATACCAACCTTTTCTTCGTCACCACAACTTTGAAAGATTGGCGACCACTTTTTGCGGAATCAAGGATTTAATAGTCTTGCAGCATTGAAAATTCACAGCAAGACTTCGAACCGGGAGAGGATGGAGATCGAAATCTGTCAGCCGAGGGCGACTTACAGCACAGCTCGAAATAAGGCGGAGGTTATATCGTCCGTGTCCCAGCCTTGAACGACTTGACTACAGAAGGTGATACGCTGATGGCTTTTGCACCGCAACGATGACTGTCAGCCGAGGGCGACTAACAGCACATCTAATGCTATACGTGGATATCTTGAAGCGTTGGTCAAAAGAAATTGGGATATTCCGGAAGAATCGGAAAACTTCAAAACATTCGTAAAAGACATAACCGTAACGATATAAATGATTTCTTTCGATTCACAGTCCAGTATATTCTTCAACCGCAGAGAACGCAAAGTAAGCGCAGAGGTCACCAAGCAAATCCTCTCTTAGTGTTCTTTGCGAATTCTTCGGGTACTTCGTGGTTTTTCTTTTTACTGCGGGGTAATTCACCAGGCTGTCTCTGCAATCGCACTTTACTGCACCGCTTCTTATTTTACGAAACCGCATAATCGTGAAATAAGCGAGAAAGTTGTTTCAAAACGTAAAATAAAGCCATTTCTGTATGCTGTCGGTTACCCCTTCAATTTCAACTATTTATTGCAATTTACTTCTAATCCTTATCATACCAGGGGAAACTACCGTAAAAGATTGGATTAATTCATTGGCGTGTTCTTTTACCGTCAAGGATACGATTTCAGCTTTACGAAGGTTGGATAATCCAGCTAAACGTAACAGCAAAACACCTTGTGCTGTTCTGCGTTGAAGGAATATTAGTTCGCCAAAATCCTTATCGGAAGTAATGAGTAATGCTGATTCTTTATTTGCAATATCGAGTACTGCATCATCCGAAATTGAGGGAGCCATTTCAGCGACATACATAACTTGGTTCCCATCGAGCCTTAATCTATCAACGATAGCTTTATCGACTCCTTCGTCTGCCAGGATTTTCAAGCTGAGTCCTGAAGCACCGGATACAGGACATCAGAATGCAACGCTTCTGCCGCGAACTTCAATGCCGCCTGGATTGATTCCCTGGTCAGTCGAGGATGGGAATCAAGAATTTGCTCAATTGCCTCTCCGCCGGCGAATTTTTCAAGGATAGAAACAACTGTTATCCTCGTACCGGCAATTACCGGCTTTCCCATCATCATAGCAGGGTCTGAAATTATTAGTTCGTTTTGCATCTTAAACTCTTACAAGTTCCTACAGATTCACCAGATTTACTTTTCTAAAGTTAACAAATAATAATAACCTTCAGCAAGTTATATTATGTGTGATGTCAGTATGTCCCTGGTTGACAGTTCTTTTAGAAATTCTACTGGTGGGTAGGCGTAATTAATCGACTTTGACCGAGATCAACCTTTTTTCGTTATAAGAACTTTGAAAGATTGGCAACCGCTTTTTGCGAAATCAAGGATTGAATAGTCATGCAGCAGCGAAAATTCACAGCCATATTCGAACCGGGAGAGGATGGAGGTCGAAATCTGTCAGCCGAGGGCGACTGACAGCACAGCTCAAAAGAGGACGGATGTTATATTGTCCGTGTCCCAGCCTTAGACGACTTGATTAGAGAGGGTGATACGCTGATGGCTTTTGCACCGCAACGATGACTGTCAGCCGAGGGCGACTAACAACACATCTAATGCTATACGTGGATATCTTGAAGCGTTGGTCAAAAGAAATTGGGATATACCGGAAGAACCGGAAAACTTCAAACCATTCGTAAAAGACATAACCGTAACGATATAAATTATTTCTTTCGATTCACAGGCCAGTATATTCTTCAACCGCAGAGAACGCAAAGTAAGCGCAGAGGTCACAAAGCAAAGCCCTTCTTAGTATTCTTAGTGAATTCTTCGAGTACTTTGTAGTTTTTCTTTTAACCGCGGAGAACGCAAAGCAAGCGAAGAGGTCACATAGCAAAGTTCTTCTTAGTGTTCTTAGCGAATTCTTCGAGTACTTCGTGGTTTTTCTTTTTACTGCGGGTTAGTTCACTATCCCTATTTATAAAATGATGGTGTATCAATGTTAAATCCAACATTCACTATCAATCCGTTATCTCCATCTTCGTATCCATCAAGAGCGTTGAACATTCCGAGTTCAAGTACAAGGTGGGGAGCTGCTTTGAAGCCTTCCTGTTGGAGATTGATATCTAATCCAAGTGAAACTGTTTTCCTGGTGGCAAACCATCGAAAAGCATTTTCCAGCAAGTAAATTTAATAATTCAAACGGATTCATATAACTCTTCAGCTCAGAAAACGAGATTATCCCCTCATGACGAAGCTAATATGAACTACCGAATATCTCCAACTTAAATATACATTATAATAATACAGTTACGTCGAATAAGGGGATTGCTTCGTGCCTCGCAATGACGGTGGTGGCAGAGGGGGATTGCTTCGTGTCGTGTACTTACAGCGGTGGGAAATTTGACAAAAAGTAAAACGCCTTGAGATTCTCAAGGCGTTTTGATAATGCATCTGCATTATTTAATACTTGGACACACTATGCACTCATAAGTCTAACGTTTTGGGCGGAGGGGCCTTTCTGACCAGCTTCAATATCAAACTCCACATCATCGCCCTCATCTAAGGAACGAAAACCATCGCCAACAATCGCACTAAAGTGAACAAATACGTCGGGACCTTCTTGGGGTTCTAGAAATCCGTAACCCTTGGAACCGTTAAACCATTTTACTTTGCCTTGCATCAACTTCTCACTTATTTAAATAAATTTGCGGACAACTTCTATGTCCGCGACCAGACTTAAAGTGTAACGCAAATAAACTCAAATACAAAGCGAAATAATTATTATGCTCCGGAGACCTGAATGTTAATTAGCTTCATATAACATTGTATTTTTTAAAACTTAACAAATCATAAGAACAATGAATTTCGAAAATATTTTTTACTCATGGTTCCATAAGCTCCTGGCAAACAGCCAGCCTATAACTCCGCACAAACACCCCAGAATCCCGCCAATGAGGAACAATGTCGGGGCATCAATAAATTCGAGAATCAACCCGCTTAATCCAGAGGAAACAGCAGTTAAGCCAACCACAGCAAGGTTAACAAGCGCAAATACCCGTCCTCGCATCTTATGAGGGACAATTTCCTGGATAATGGAAGCGCGGCTGATTGTAAGCATTGGAATTGCGAGGGAATGGATCACTGAGTATAACGCAAGGTCAGTGATAGAGTCTGCAAAAAAGTACGGTACGAATGTTATGCCATCTAACATCATACCTATTAAAAGTACTCGACCTTTTCCAATTCTATTTCCCAGCCATAACAAACCGGCGGTTCCGATTAACATCCCAACAGCATAGCTGCCAGTGATTAAAGCATAATTTCCAGCGGTGCCGCTTAGAGTTTCCTTGACAAAAACGGGCGTCCCGACATATGCCGGTCCCATTATAAAAAAGTTGTCGGCAATGGTAATCAGGAGCAGAGGAAATATAACCTTTTCATTGCGAACATATCGCAAACCTGATTTCAGGTCTTCCATACTGCTTGTTTTTGCCAGTATTTTATTTTCAGCTCTTGGACGCATAAGTAAAATAAAAATAAAGGAGAGGAAATATGCGCCTGAGTCAACGGTAAAAAGATGAATTATCCCAAAATGTTGCAACAATAATGCGGCAAGGAGCGGTCCTAACAACATTGAGAATTGCCATGATGTCTGTATCAGGGAATTTGCCCGCATCAAGCCATCACGGGGAACCAACTGCGGGATGACAGCGTCACGTGCCGGGTTGAAGAATGCTGCCGCACCCGCAATTATGAATGCATTCAGCGCCAGCATGGGAGTGCTAAGAATTCCCAGCTTCCATGCAATCGGCAACCCAAGGATCACAATCGCCCTGAAAGCATCAGCAATAAGCATTATACGACGCCGGTTTACCCGGTCAGCGACAACACCAGCAAAAATCGAGATTAACATTGCCGGCAAATAAGCCGACATCGCCACCAGCCCCACAACTGCCTTTGAGGCTGATAATTCCAATGCAAGCCAGAGTAGCCCGATCTGGTATATCGAGTCTCCGCTCTGGCTGATAGTCTGACCCAACCAGAGAAATGTGAGATTGCGTGTCTGAAATATCTTTCGCATAATCACTCAGCTAATATGCTTTGGATAGTGGAGAAACAATATTATCTCAAATTAAGATCGTGTTGAACATAGATTCATCTGATTCAGTGGATTGTCATTCTCGGGCTTGACCCGGGAATCCATTGGAAAGGTTTGATAAAAAATGGTGGATTCCCGGGTCAAGCCCAAGAATGACAGAGTATCTCAAGGTATGTAATCTGATCCATCAGCAATACTCAATTATCAAAAACAACTACTTCATCAAACCTCTTCCCCAGCGCTTTCAGGTAAATCTCAATATTCGAGGATATCCCGAATACCTGGTAAATCATCAGTCGGAAGAATGGATTTTTCACCTTGCTTTGTTCGGTCAGAGTCAATTTTGTCCCTGCTTCAGTGCTGTCGAAATCCATTGTCCAGGTAATGGAAACAGGTACATTCGAATCTGCTATACGAATCACCCAAAGCTTTAGAGTATCGAGGGTGACAGTCTCAAAACTCATTTCCTGGTTACCCTGTTTGTAGATCTCCTTCCAGGCTGTCAATCCACCTTCAGAGGATAATATTTCCACACTTGCGAGATCTTCACGCCATTGAGGATAGTTCAGATGATCTGTCACAACATTCCAGGTACTATCGACGGGTTGATGGATTAATGTCGTTCTACTGACTGAATACTCTTCCGGAAATGACGCGCCCCAGGAAATGATAACAATAATAAATACAATGACAAGTATGACAAGTATTGAAGTAATTCTTATAATTATTTTCACATCATACCTCTTGGTTGGTCGTAAATAATGAAGAACAAGTTTACATAGAAAGGCCCGGTCAGTCAAGCTGACCGGGCAAAATCGAATCGTTCAAAATCGGATACTACACAAGCATTTTCACTATTAATGCACTGTATCCGATGATTGAATATATTGCGTTGTACCGGAGAAACCGGAATATCCACCTTCCTCGAAAAGAAATGAATGTACCATCATTTGCAGTTCATCGGTTCCAAGCGGACCCCCGAATGCCATGGCGCGTTCAATGATACGTTCCATATCATCCAGTTTCAGCATCCCGATAGCATTCATTTCAACCAGCATACCATAAGCGGTGGGACCGATTACAGAATGCTCAGCCGGGTGCAATACTCGAAATGAGGCGGTCGAGGTGTCGGCTTTATACAATGTATCCGCCGGTTCGATCCCGTCAAGCCTTTCATAAACCCATGTAAATGCTGCGTTAATCTCCGATTGAGAATATCCTTGGTTAATAAGATCGGTGCTGATGTCCTCAACATCATCAATTAACAAACGATTTTCCCTGATTTCTTTTAGTAGGTGCATCAACAACCCAACAACCTTATTGGGCGTGAAGCCTTTGTTGTCCCTCATGGATCACCTGCCGTGACAGTGTTTATATTTTTTACCACTGCCGCATGGACATGGAGCGTTCCTGCTGACTTTTGGCTGGACGCGTCGTACGGGTTCTGCTTTTCCCGCTCGAGCGCCAGCTTGAGGGCGAGACCGAACTCCGCCTTTTTGGACCTGGGGAGTGCCATTTTCCGCCATCTCTGGCGACATCATGCGAGCTCGGCTGCTCTCTCGCGCATCATCTTTTATTTCACGTCCGTCAATTTGCCGGGTGTATTCCGGCGCGGCTCTATCTACCCTTATTTGCGCACTATTAATCGCACGAAGACTTGATTCGGCGATTCGCGCAAGCATCTGCTCAAATGCTTCCAACCCTTCTCTCTTATACTCAATCAGGGGATCACGTTGGGCATACGATCTAAGCCCGATCCCTTCCTTAAGTCTATCCATCTTATAGAGGTGGTCCATCCATTCCTGGTCCACCACTCTTAAGACGCTATATCGAAGCAATTTGTCATATAACTCATCCCCAAACGTTTCACGGCGCCTTTCCAGCGCTTCCTTCGCCTGGGTGATTAATTTTGCTTCGAGATCATCGAGCGAGAGGGTCTCTTTTTCTTCATCGGTAAGATGCACGTCAATCATAAGCGTTCGCAAGAGTGCGACTCTCAATCCATCAATATCCCAGGAATAAGCGCCTCCGGACGGATCACAATAATTATCAAGCGTTACCGCAATATATTCTTCAATTAAATTGCTAACTTCCGAACGAATATCACCTGAAAGAGCGGCTCTCCTCCGAGCATAAACTACCTCTCGTTGTATATTCATTACATCATCATACTTAAGAAGATGTTCACGAATCGAGAAATTATGCTGCTCTACACGCTTCTGTGCTTTCTCGATTGCCTTCGTTACCATCGAGTGAGCGATGACTTCGCCTTCCTGAATTCCCAACGTATCCATTACCTTTCCGATACGTTCTCCACCGAAGAGACGCATTAAATCATCTTCCAGGCTTAGATAGAATTTGGAACGCCCCGGATCTCCCTGGCGACCAGCACGTCCTCGCAACTGGCGGTCAATTCTTCGCGCTTCATGTCGTTCCGTCCCGATTATCTGGAGACCGCCCGGCTGATCAAGCGGGTCAATCCTGTATTCCTCTATATGTCTATCGCGAAGGTCCGGATTTTGTTCAAGCCGCTTTGTAATTACGCCATTTTCACCATGGGCATCAGCAATTTCATTAGAAATCTTTATATCTGTTCCTCTACCCGCCATATTCGTTGCAATTGTGATTGCACCGGGACGACCCGCCCGGATGACAATTTCCGCCTCACTCTGATGCTGTTTGGCGTTAAGTACCTGGATACGGTCTTTCAGCTTGCGTCCGTCAACTGTTCGGCTTCCCAGCATCCTGCTGATCAGCTCACTGGTGTCAACGGAAGTGGTACCCACCAGCATTGGTAATCCAAGTTCGTGTAAACGCATGATCTCGTTGATAATAGCAGCATACTTTTCCCGTTGCGTTCGGTAAATCTCATCTACGTGATCATATCGGTCAATGGGTCTGTTGGTAGGAATTACTGATACTTCCAGCTTATAAATCTTAAAGAACTCATCTTCTTCGGTCTCCGCAGTACCAGTCATACCTGCTAATTTCCCGTACAACCGGAAATAATTCTGTAGGGTTACGGTTGCGATGGTCTGGGTTTCTGCCTCTACTTTAACATTTTCCTTCGCTTCGATTGCCTGGTGTAATCCATCGGAATAACGTCTCCCGTACATGATTCGACCGGTAAACTCATCGACTATCTGTACTTTACCATTCTCTAGAACGTATTCACCATCCTTCATATACAGTGAATGGGCTCGAAGGAGTTGTGACATGGAGTGAATCATGCCACTGCGTTCAGATACGCCTTGCTCAGCTTCAGATTTTTTCTCAGCTTTCTCTTCATCCGAGAGAGATTGGTCATTATCCAGGTCAACAAATATTTCCGTCAGGTCGGGAAGTGTAAAAAAATCAATATCTACCTTCTCAATCCTTGCGAGTTCCTCACGTCCCTTGTCGGTAAGGTCGATAGCATGTGCTTTCTCATCAATTACGTAGTAAAGGTCTTCCTCAAGCTCATGAACCCGCTTGTCTCGGATATAAGTATCTTCAACTCCCTGTACCAATCGTTTTCGACTGCCTTCACCAAGTGTTTTGATAACTCTTTTATTTTTTGGCGCTCCCTTTGACGCCTGAAAGAGTTTAATACCGGCTTCAAATTCTTTTGCTCCATCCGGCTCTTCTTCTACCTCTTTTAGCGTCTTTTCCGCTTCGGTCATAAGCCTGGCGACGAAATCACGTTGTTTTTGCACCAGGCTCTTGATCATTGGATTCCAGCGCACAAAATCGCCTTCACCTGTTGACCTCGGAACCGGTCCGGCAATGATTAACGGAGTTCTTGCTTCATCAATCAGGACACTGTCAACCTCATCGACGATGGCGAAGTGATGACCCCTCTGTACCATGTTTTCCGGATCAGTTGACATGTTATCACGGAGATAATCGAATCCGAATTCATTATTGGTGCCATAGGTTATATCTGCCACGTATTGTTCTCGCCTTTTTGAAGCAGGCATCTGTGTCAAAATAGTGCCGATTGTCAGACCAAGAAATTCATATATCTGACCCATCCATTCAGCATCACGACGTGCCAGGTAATCATTTACAGTAACAAGATGTGCACCTCTGCCGGCGAGAGCGTTGAGGTATAACGGCATAGTCGCCGCAAGGGTTTTGCCTTCACCGGTAGCCATCTCAGCTATTTTACCCCGGTGAAGCATAATGCCGCCGATTAACTGTACATCGAAAGGAATCATGTCCCAGGACATTTCTGTTTCTGCGGCAACGAACGTGTGATTCCCTTCCTTCAATCTCCTGCAAACTTCCTTGATTACTGCAAAAACCTCCGGAAGCAACTCGTCCAGTATTTCCTGAATATTCTCGACTTCATTCTTCGCTGCTTTCCTTTCTCGCTCAGGATCATACGGTTCCAACCCTGCATATTTATCGTAACCAGCCGCACGTTCACTTATAATCGAACGGAATTCATCAGTTTTGGCGCGGAGTTCCTCATCGGAAAGATCATGCAGTGTTTCATAATTTTCATTTATTTCATCAACGATAGGCTGGACTTTTGTCATTTCCTTTTCGTGACGGTTCCCAAATATCTTTTCAATAAATTTCACGTAAATGTACCTGCTAAAAATATACTTTCAATGAATTAGAAATATATCTCCAATTCCTGTCTTTATCACTCTGTATTCTTATTTAAATTCCACCTGTTAAAATACCACTAATTATTCTTCACGTAAACCCGCAAAATTGAAAATATTAGGAGTTCCGGCAGGTCAAGAATGACACCAAACTATACACTTTCATCTAATGTACATCAACTTCTTCAAAACCGCCTTGCCATCCGTGGAATATACTTTTAGGAAATATACACCTGAAGCGGCTTGCGGGTTCCAGGTGAATGTATGAAATCCCATTACTACCTTCCCGAGATCAAGCTGTTCAACACTTCTCCCCAGTACATCAAATATCTCAGCTTGAATTCGGGAATTATATGGTACAGTGATGGTTATTTTTACCTCTGAATTAAATGGATTGGGATAGACGGAAGTTATAGCAAAAGTCCCAGGGATTTGAGAATTAACTCCTTCATGTAAACCTGAGATATTCGGAGCAAGGAAAAAGCTCCATCTTTCAATACTTTCCACTGTATCTTCGCCTGACACAGCCATTACCCACCACGTAACAGCCAGAGTATCAGCAAGACTGTCACTTCTGATAATCTCAGTCCAGGGAGAAACAGTGATCAATGTATCAGAGTGAGTTTCAAATTCAACTTTATCTGTCGAATCATCTTCCACACATTCAAAATAAATAGTATAGGATACAGTATCGGCAGTATCTGGATCGATTGCGTTGTTCCAGGTCAGGGTGAGTTCATATGGTTCTTCAAACGGAACAACTGCACTATCGACAGGTTCAACCAGGTGGAACCGTTCTGGGGGTTCGTTCACCTCAACGTCAATGAAATAAGTCCAGATGGAGCGACCATGTGTACCCGCTGCCAGTATCCTGGTAGAATCGATCAGATGCAGATCATACACCGAACTCGTCGGTAAACCTTCGCCAAGTGTTGACCATGAACTACCATAATTTGTCGAATAATAAACTCCAAAATCTGTACCGGCGTATAGATTAGATGGATCAAGGGGATCGACAATAATATCATTTACCGGGGCTTCGGGCATATTACCGCTCACGTCAGTCCATAATTCTCCGTAATTATCACCCCGCCATAAATGAACCAGGGGATCAGTTTCGCGATATCCTGAGAGCGCAACATATACCACTGATGCTGAATCGGGATGGGGTGCCACCCTTGTAACCCAGCGGACAGGTAAGTCATCTGAAATATTATTCCATTCATCACCGTCAGAGGTAGTCACCCAGACATTTCCATCATCGGTACCTGCGTATATCACATCTTCGTCACTCGGTGCAATTGCAAGGGTTGTAATTGTTCCAAATGTCAGACCGAAATTACCCCCGCCATCTGTGAGATCGCCAGATAGGATTTCCCAATCAAATATATCGTCAAGATCGACTCGCCAGACTCGATATGTGCCAACGTAAAGTAAATCGGGATCATGAGGACTTAGCAGAAATGGTGTCATCCAATTCAGGCGATCATCTCCATATTCCCCCCAGATACCGAAAAATTCATTGCCACCATTTGTGGAAAGATAGATATGCCCCCATTGAGCGCTTGCTAAAATAATGTTATTGTCTTCAGGATGTACCTGGGAATAGAATCCATCACCTCCAAGAATGATTTCGTAGGAATCGATTTCACCGTCCATAGTCCGCATTGTACTGTTGTCCTGCGTCCCACCATAAAGCCGGTGCGGTTCACTTGGATCAGCAGTTATAGCATAAAACTGGGTGACAGGAAGTATATCAAATCTTGAGCTGAATCGTCCCCGGTCAAAAGAGACGTTTACACCGCCATCATGCCCGCTTATGATATGATCTGTATCATTGGGATTTATCCAGAGAGCATGGTGATCAACGTGCGCATCCGAAAACACAGCAGACCAGTTTTCACCGCCGTCAAGGCTGCGGAACATCCGAACGCCAAGTACGAAAACAACATTATGATTAAGCGGATCAACCATGATTTGACCGAAATACCATCCGAAACTGCTACAAAGAAATTGTGCGTAGTTCCGGGGGAAATTCAGCGCAATCCAGGTATCACCACCATTATCACTTCGAAACAGGTCAACCAGGTAACCCGGATGATTGGCGATATAAGCATAAACTCTATCGGGATTTGAAGGAGCTAAAGCAATTCCGATTCGCCCAACTGTATTTCCCTGGGGTAAGCCGTTGGTTAAATGCTCCCAGTTTTCGCCGCCGTCATAAGTCCGCCATACGCCGCTGTTGACACCTCCCGAACGCCTTTGGTCAGGATGACGAACTCTCTCCCACATAGCAGCAAACAGGGTATCCGGACGCTGCGGATCGAAAGAAATATCGATACATCCGGTAGAATCATTAAGAAAAAGCGAACGTTCCCAGTTTTCACCCCCATCGTCCGTGACATATACCCCTCTCTGTGGATTGGTCCCAAACAGCAATCCCATCGCAGCGACCCAGATTCTATCAGGATCAGAAGGATCGATTACTATTTTTCCAATATGAGCTACACTGTCAAGCCCCATATATGTCCAGTTTTCCCCTTCATCTTCTGTGAGATAGATACCCTGTCCGGGATAACTATCCCCGGATGAATTCGCTTCACCGGTTCCTACCCAGATTCTTGATGAATCAGTCGGATCCATTGCGAGAGCACCAATTGAAAGGTTAAAATCCTCCTCGAATACGGGCGAGAATTCTTCACCACCATCAGTGGATTTAAACACTCCACCTAATGCAGCGCCGGCATAAATAGTATCCGGATTGTCCGGATGAACAGCCAGGGCAGTGATCCGTCCGCCGATATTTGTCGGTCCGGCGAATGTCCATGCCTCGTCAAGTTCTCCCCTGTTTTCTCTCAACACGCTCGCTTGCTGAACGGCTTCCTCAAAAGCGGAAAGGTTCAATTCACTTCCGGGCCATGTCTTCTGCATCATGAACCAGTCACTCGGTTCCTTTACTTCACCCCTGATCTCTTTCTTCACAGCTTTAAGCCAGGGTTTCGATGCCTTGAAAGGAGATCTTTTTACAGGCTCAGGGGTAAAAAGGATTACGATCATCAGGATTGCAGAGAGGAAGATTGAGAAAGATATGCTCTTTAGTAGTCTTTTCATGTTCAGTTACCGGCTCAGTTCTGTTTGTATTCTGAATCAACTATTACTTTATACAATTTATTGAACTTTAATGGCTTCAACAATGCCTTCAAGATAAAAAGTAACCAATGAGTGGGTGTCATTCCTGCTGGGACAAAACTCTCCAACTTTCAGGAGCGGTAAATGATTATAACAAATACAAGCCAGTTTGCAGCAATCTTATAACCTGACTAATTTGTTATGCAAAACAAGTCAATTACATCCAGAAACAACTTTTATCTTACCAGGAGAATTACTATTATAAAATAGTGTAGATTATTCACAGGATATAATGATGGTTAGGATAAACAGGATACAGCTTTTCTTTGCTATCTTTGCTCCTTTGCGTCTTGGTGTGAGATAAAAACAGGAATTGCAGGTGAAAAATATTGATTTCTTTTATAAAAGTTAATATTTTGTTTTTACCCCGTACCTAATATATTGGTTCTTGACAATGAACGCTTGTTAACCAACGTGTTTTCAGGGAGTGCATTTTGATAGAAAAAAACCATACATCAAGCAGAAACCCTTTTAGCTTTCACTTTAGAAGATATTCGTTCTTCAGCGGTTATTTCGCCTCAATAAATAATCGTGTATCCC
>Ga0208648_1002347_pt1 | contig 13356 bp, 11 predicted proteins | sample AntAceMetag02UKL_FD_184772 | JGI IMG/M metagenome (GOLD analysis project Ga0208648, IMG submission 184772) | Saline lake microbial communities from Ace Lake, Antarctica - Antarctic Ace Lake Metagenome 02UKL (SPAdes) (version 2) | ecosystem: Environmental > Aquatic > Non-marine Saline and...
AAGAGCCGTATGACGGGAGACTATCACGTACGGTTCTGTGAGAGGCTTGGGGTGAAATTCCCCTTGCCTACTCGGCAATTCGATATTTGATATTTAACGAATAGTCTCGCCTGTGGCGAGACTGAAATTTTTGAAAAATGGCTACTTATGATCAACTTCCGGTTTACAAAGTTTGTTGTGATTTAAAAAGGATTCCATCTTTTGAAAAGATGGAATCCTTTTTAAAATTTGGACTTTTATAATAATTATCAACGGTTTAATCCTGACCCGTACAGGTCAGGATTTCCCCCATTAATGCAAAATGTTAGTAACTTTGTAAAAAAAAAAATTGAAAATGAACTTTACAGCAATTATTGAAAAATCAGAAGATGGTTGGTATGTCGGGCAAATTGAGGAGTTTCCCGCTGCAATATCTCAGGGCAAAACAATAGATGAGTTGAAAGCGAATTTGATTGATGCTTTAATGTTGCTTTTAGAAACAAACAAATAAAATCCCTCAGATTTACCGATTTTTATATTTTCCGTATCCGGAATTTTCTTCTTAATTGTAGTTTTGATTTAGGTTTAGCTCTTTAAAATATTTAGTCCTGGATGACATTAATCCAAATAATAATCTTTAGTCAAATCGACAAACTCTTTAGAAAACGAATTGTTTTCATTTCTTATAGTTATTTTATTTTCAATGATTTTTGCAGGTTTATTGAATTGAAATTGAAATAAAATACGATTTACAGGTTTTTTGATATTTGGTTTAATTAATAAAGTTTTGATGCAAAATAAATTGTTGATTTCTGCCTTTTCTCTAAAAGCTTTTCCTTCCGAATAAGGAAAAATTGTATAAAGACTTCCATTTTCTGAAAGAATTTTCTTTGCTCCCCAAATTAAATCCTCATAAGAAAGATTATCATTATGCTTTGCAAGATTTCTTTTTACTTTAGGTGATTTTAATAAATTATTAAAGAAAGGCGGATTACTAACAATCAGATCAAAAGTTTTATCGGAAGATTTAATAAAATCCTGAAAAGAAATATTTTGTACAATAATCTGTTCGGCCAATTTACTTTTTGAAAAATTCTTTTTTGCCTGCGAAATCGAATTACTGTCAATATCAATTGCTGTTATTTTTGCTTTTGTTTTTTGCACCAGCATTAGAGCAATAACACCTGATCCGGTTCCAATTTCAAGTATTGATCGACAGTTATCGGTATTCACCCAAGAGCCGAGTAAAATGGCATCTGTTCCGACTTTCATTGTCGAAGCCTCATCTTCAATGTCAAATTGTTTGAATTGAAAAGCCATAAATTATGCTAATATTAAAATCAAAAATCTACCTTGTCTTTAAGCTTTTTCAGGTTGCATAGATTTCCTGAGGCACATGTTGTACATTTTGACTTCTTTTTAAATAATATTAAATAAGTGCTTTTAACTGAATAAGCTAAAGCAGCGAAAACTATTATATATGTAATAAGGTTAAAAATCATATCTTTTATCATTTTGTATTTTATTTATATTCTCGCATTTTAGCATTTGCCTGGCTTCACTAAATTTGTAATAGTACTTCTTATTTTAAAATAAACTACCGATTTGAAAAGTTAACAAGGCCATAATATACGCTAAACTTGTAGTGTAAATTGAAACAAAAACTGCCCATTTCCAACTCCCCGATTCTTTACTGATTGTTGCAAAAACCGCAATACAAGGAAAATATATTAGAATAAATATTAGAAAACTAAACGCATTTAAAGGTGTAAACACTTTTTTTCCATTTAATTTTCCGGTTTCGTGTTTTTGAGTTTTAAGTTTTTCAGATAATGATTCAGATTCTACAAGCGATTCTGTTGAAGTCTGATAAAGTACTCCCATTGTACTGACAATTATTTCTTTGGCCGCAATTCCCGACAAAATACTTACACCCATTTTCCAATCAAAACCAAGAGGAGCAATTGCGGGTTCAATAAAATGACCTATTTGGCCGATGTAGGAGTTTTTCTGCCTTTTGGATTTTTGCTGAAGTAATAATTTTGATATTTGTTTGTCTTTTTGTTTTTCTAATAATGAGATGTTAATTGGTTCAGAATGAATGTTTCTTTTTTTAATTTCATGAAAATTCTCATTAATTTTGGAAATCATTGATTCGTATTTCCTATCGGATTCATTATTTCTCGGAAAATATTCCAAAGCCCAGATTATTATTGATGCTGCAAGAATAATTCCCCCCATTTTCCTTAAATATTGCGATGATTTAAACCACATATGTCTTGTTGTGGATTTAAAACTTGGAATGCGATAGGGTGGGAGTTCCATAACAAATGGAGCCTCACTTGACTTGAATAAAGTTTTCTTAAACAAAATTGCAACAAGAATGGCTAATAATATTCCGATTAAATAAATGCTAAACAGAACCGTACCGGCATATTTTGGAAAGAAAGCCCCTGTAATTAAAATATATACCGGAAGGCGGGCACTACACGACATAAAAGGATTAATCAACATTGTAAGAAGGCGGTCGTTTTTATTTTCGAGAGTTCGAGTTGCCATAATAGCAGGAACATTACAACCAAATCCCATAATTAGCGGTATAAACGCTTTTCCATGAAGGCCGATCTTGTGCATTAATTTATCCATAATGAAAGCTGCACGAGCCATATAGCCCGTATCTTCCATCAATGATATGAAAAAGAACAGAATGATTATGTTTGGTAAGAAAACAATTACACCCCCAACACCACCGATAATTCCGTCAATGAGCAGATCTTTCAACATTCCGTTTGGAAGGATTTGTTGAACGCCTGAACTTAACATTCCAATTAAGGAGTTAATCCAATTCATTGGATATGAACCCACAGAAAAAGTTGTCTGGAACATTAACCACAAGAAAAAAAGAAAAATTGGAAATCCAAAAACTTTATGAGTTATAAAAGTATCAATTATTTCCGTATCGGTTTTATTTTTTCGACTTAATCTATTGGCCTGAAATGTTTCACGAAGTGCACCTGAAATAAAACCGTATTTTGCATCGGTTATTATTGATTCCGAATCCTCCTTAAATTGGTTTTCGAGTTTATTTATTTCTATCTCAGCAATTTCTTTAATTAAGGGAAAATTTTCAAGTTTAGATAGTGAAAATTCTGCGGCTTTATCTTTTTCTAAAAGTTTTATTGAATAAAATCGTGATGAGACCCTATCGGTTAATGCTTTATTTATCCAAATTTCATCCTGAATTTTATAGATGGATTTTTCAACATCTTTACCATAATTAATGTGAATATGCCTGACTATGGGGTCGCGGTCTTCATAGACTTCAATAACTTTATCAAAAAGCTCTTTTAATCCTGTTCCTTTTGAGCTTACGGTCGGAATAATTGGTATCCCAATCATTTCACCAAGTGATTTATAATCGAATTTATCACCTTTTTTTGTCAGTTCGTCGAACATATTTAGAGCAATTACCACCCTGATATCCATGTCAATAAGTTGGGTAGTAAGATAAAGGTTTCTTTCGAGATTTGATGCATCAACAACATTGATTACAATATCGGGAAATGAACCGAAAATATATTTACGCACATATAATTCTTCAGGTGTATAGGCTGATAAAGAATATGTTCCCGGCAAATCGACGATATTGAAAGTATATTCTCTTTGTTGAAATCGAGCAGATTTTAAATCAACCGTTACTCCGCTGTAATTTCCAACGTGTTCCTTGGAGTGGGAGGCATAGTTGAAAAGTGAAGTTTTTCCTGAGTTTGGATTTCCAACCAAGGCAACATCAATAATATTTCCCTTCTTTTTTGCAGATGTTTTTAAAATATCATCGCTTGTGACTCCATTAAATGTGGTTTTAGTGTGTATGTTTTTGGCTTCTTCAAGTGTGATAACTTCAACAAGTCTTGCCTCACTTCGTCTTAACGAAACATCATAATCGAGTATTCGGTATTCAATAGGATCGTGTAAAGGTGCTGATTTTATAACAGTTATTTCTTTCCCTTTCACGAATCCCATTTCTTTAATTCGTTTGCGGAAAGTACCTCGTCCTTTGACTTTTGTTATAATTCCTTTTTGACCTTGTTGTAAATCGAATAACGTCAATTTATTTAGATTAAATTAAAATAAGGGGCAAAGATATTAATCTTTTTTATTTGGGGTCAGGTAAATAAAAAAATTATTTGATTAAATAATTTTATAAAATATTATCGTATTCATAATCTTTATCTTTGTATAATAGATAATGAATTGCTTTCTGTGAATTTATTATTCTATAGCCCCAATGAGTTTCAAAAAGCGATTTACATTGGGAAACTGAATTTTCTTTGGCTTCGATTGAATTTTTTTGATAAAGCAAAACAAAATCCATTAAATCCTGATAGACATCGGCAAAATTTTCAGCCAGGCTTGCTTTCACAGGCTCATCTTCATTTGAGTAATGATTATTCATATAAAAGTATATGTCATCATCACCTAATTTTTTTCGAGTGCTGTTGAAAATACTTTCCCATTGTTCTTCAGTTACATACCTTTCAGCAATACTTTCTTCATTTACATCTATTTGGGGTAATAATGCGCCCTTAATATAGAGCAAAGGACAAATCTTTTGCAAATACTCTAAGATATCTTTTTTATCATAATTTTCAATTTTTTCCATAAAACGGCAAAACTCATTTGCAACCGTTAGCATTTCTATTACGGTTTTGGAAAAAACGGGATGATCACTCATTTTCTAAATAATATTTTGATTTTTAATAATTTGTATTTCTATATTTTCCATGAAACCACACCTTGTGTTGTGAATTCAAACCTTTTGGGCTGCCCACCAAATTTTTTCAATGATTCGATAACTTTAGAGCGTGAATTATTTGGACAATAAAAAATCATAAAACCGCCACCACCTGCTCCTGAAATTTTTCCACCTGTGGCTCCGTTCCTTATGGCTGTATTATAAATTTCATCAATGTCAGTATTTGAAATTCCTGATGCCAATTTTTTTTTGTTTTCCCATCCAAAATCAAGTATCTCCCCAATTCTATCAAAATTTCCGGTTAAAATAGCTTCCTTCATCATAATGGCCTGTTCCTTAAGCCGGTGTGTTGCTTCTATCGAACTCATATCATTGTTTAAAATATTTTTTGTTTGAGATTCGATAATGCTTGACGAAAGCCTGCTTGTTTCCGTATTATATAAAATCAGAGTATAAGCTAACTCATTTAGGTATTCATTTTTAATTCGCAATGGATTTACAATAACTTTATCATTTTTATAAAATTCCATAAAATTAACTCCGCCAAAAGTAGCGGCATACTGGTCTTGCTTTCCACCGGCCATGCAAAGGTCAATTCTTTCAATTTCATAAGATAATCTGGCAATATCATACTCACCGAGAGGAAGTTTCAGCCATTCGGCAAATGCTCCCAAAACAGCAACAACTAATGTTGAGGATGAGCCCAATCCCGATCCCGGAGGTGCATCAACAAAAGTGGATAGTTCAAACGAAAGAGGTTTCATAACAAAATCCTTAACAATCCGATTGTAAATTCCTTTTAACAAATCAAGTTTTCCATCAATTTCTAAAAATTCGGAGGAAGGAAATTCAAGTCGAGTTTTTTTATCAATTGAATTTATTATAATTTTATTATCATTTCTCGGGTGTATGCTTGCGTGAGCGTACATGCTGATAGTGGCATTCAGAATCGCCCCACCATAAATATCCGAATATGGAGTTACATCTGTTCCGCCTCCTGCCAAACCAATTCTAAGAGGAGCTTTACTTCTTATTATCATTATTTTTCAACTTATTAAAAACCTCATTAACAGCTTCTGTCATCCTTTTCCACGAATATTTTTCTTTTTCGACCATAACATTATTAACAAATTCGGATTCTAAATTTTGATCATAAAACGCATATATTGCATCAGCTATTGCTTTTGGGTTAGTTTTTACCACAAAACCTACTTTTTTATCGGGGATTATTTCCGATAATCCGCCTACATCGGTAACAATCATGGGTTTGTTAAAATGATATGCAATTTGAGTTACTCCACTTTGGGTGGCGGTTTTATAAGGTTGAACGATTATATCGGCGGCACAAAAATAATTAACAACTTCGCTATCTTTTATAAAATCAGTATGCATAATTACACGATCTTTTAAATTATTTCTGTTTATGATTTCATAATATTGCTTAGAGTCGGAATAGAATTCCCCGGCTACGATTAATTTCAATGGAAGTTTTTTTAGTTTTTCATCGGCAAAAGCTTCAAGTAAAATATCAAGCCCTTTATAATCACGAATAAAACCAAAGAATAATAAATAATTAGTGTTTTCTTCGAGTTTTAAGATTTTTTTTGCGGAAGCTTTTGAAATAGCTTCTCCGAAATTATCAAACAAAGGATGCGGACAAAAAGACCTTGGTTTTTCGCTGTCGAATTTCTGCAAATCATCTAAAACCGATTGAGACATAGCAACAAAACCATCGACATTTTTTACAAAATATCTTGACAATTGCTTGTCGCAAATACGTTTTTCGTGAGGAATAATATTATCAAGAATTGAAATAACTTTTGTTTCCTTGTTTTTTTTGGCAATTCCGGAAATTGTACCGAGGCATGGAGCCATAAAAGGTATCCAATATTTTGTAATAATTAAATCGGGTTTAAGTTTTTTAATTTCCATTCCAATCTTAATCCAATTCAACGGGTTTATTGAATTAACTTTAATTTTAATATCCAAATTCACGGGTGGTTTTTCAGTTGAATATTGAGTTTTACCCGGAAACAAAATTTTCGGATACTGTAAACTAAAAGTGTAAATAATTACTTCATTTCCCTGTTTAATATATTCGTTTGCAAGTCTTTCATTATAGCTTGCCAGCCCACCTCTTAAAGGATATGCAGGTCCTATTATTACAATTCGCATTTATTTTTAATAATTGGAGATTAGAAATCCATACGGACGTCTTTCAACCGTTAGAAATTTGGTATTCTCCTGAATTTCTAATTTCCAGTTTTTAATTTCATTTTACTTTTTTTTTATCCCAACAAATGAATTTATATTATAAAATCTTTTGTTCAATAATATATTTATTTCTTTCGGAAGAATTTCTGGAAATCAATTCGGCAATAAAACCTGTCATAAAAACTTGTGTTCCAAGAATCATTGAAAGCAAGCCAAGATAAAATAAAGGCCTTTCTGTCATCTTGTAGGTAGCAAGAAATATTTTTGAGTAAGCTAAATATCCGGCAATTCCAAAACCAATTATAAATAAAAAAACACCCAATGTTCCAAATAAGTGCATTGGCCTTCTGCCAAACTTTGAAACGAAAGAAATTGATAAAAGATCAAGAAAGCCCTTAATTAGCCTCCCCGAGCCGAATTTTGAAGTTCCATATTTTCGTTCCTGATGATGAACAATTAGTTCGCCAATTTTATTAAAACCTGCCCATTTTGCGATGACCGGAATATAGCGATGCATTTCACCGTAAACTTCAATGCTTTTTATTACATCCGATTTATAAGCTTTTAATCCGCAATTAAAATCATGTAATTTTATTCCTGAAATTTTTCGTGTTATCAAATTAAAAAACTTGGATGGTATCCTTTTCGAGAGAGGGTCATATCTTTTTTTCTTCCATCCCGAAACAATATCAAAACCTTCATTTTTAATCATTTTAAATAAATGAGGGATTTCGTCGGGGCTGTCTTGCAAATCAGCATCCATGGTAACAATAACATCACCTTCAGCGGCCTCAAAACCTACAAATAATGCGGCTGATTTACCGTAATTACGTCGAAACTTTATCGCCTTTACTCCGGAATTATCTTTTGAAATTTCTTCAATTATTTTCCAGGAGTTATCACGGCTTCCATCATCAATAAAAATAATTTCATAGGAAAAATCATTTCCAATCATCACTCTTTTTACCCAACTTTCCAATTCCTTTAAGGATTCTACTTCATTAAAAAGAGGAACAACCACTGAAATATCCATATTAATAACTTTAGGCACTCAAAACTTTAGTAAACTCTAATTACATTTATTGTTCTTTTTTTACGAAAATAGAAACAATTAATGCTAATCCTAAGGAACAAAGTGTGTTCCAAATCAAGATAATTCCTGACAAAATTATTGGTGTTGTCATTTTTTCGGTAATATTCATTCCTTGCTCTATTTGATCATCGGATAGATCTTGGGAATACATGTTTTCTCTCGAAATTTCAAGAATTTCATTTATGCTTTCGGGATTAATATATGACAGATATATGAATGTGAATATCGAGGATAGAATTGCAGCATATAAACCAATTAGAAATCCAACTGTGAAAGATTGCCCATAAGATATTAAACCATCATTATAGCTGTTTCTATAGACTATTGATCCCCAGATAATTCCGGCTAATATTATTACATAGGAAATCCAGTTGTAATTTTGTGCTTGTTTCATCCCAAACATATTGAGAACCAAGCTTAAAATAATAAGAAGAGCTCCTATGATAAGTCCATAGCCTAAGGAGAATTTTGAAGTAGATAATTTTTTTGTTTCCATAATATTTTTTTTAATTTATTTAATTACAAACATAACATTTTTTTGAAAACAAAAATAAATGAAAAATTGTATTGTTAATTAAAATTCAATTATTAATTTTGCAGCGGGTAAGTCTTATACGACCAGCTCCTGTTGAATTCCCCCAGATTCGGAAGGAAGCAAGGGTAAATGGTTGAGCGGTGCGATATAAGTAGCTTACCCATTTTTTATTTTGATAAAATCGCTTTTTTAATAAATTTGCAAAATGTTTTTAAAAATTTATCCTGAGAATCCGAGTTCACGACAAATAAAAACTGTCGTTGAGTGTTTATCTGACGGTGGAGTGATTATTTTTCCAACAGATACAATTTACGGACTTGGTTGTGATATTTACAAACCAAAATCTGTTGAAAGGATAGCGTTAATTAAAGGAGTAAAAAAACAAAACGCAAATTTCTCGTTTATTTGTCATGATTTAAGTGATTTATCAGATTTTGCAAAACCTATAAGTAAAACTGTTTATAAATTAATGAGAAAATGCTTACCGGGCCCATTCACTTTTATTCTGGATGCCAATAATAATGTGCCCAAATTATTTCAAAGTAAAAAGAAAACAATAGGAATTCGTGTTCCCGATAATAATGTCCCTCGGCAAATAGTTGAATATCTTGGACATCCTATAATGTCAACATCAATACATGACGATGATGAGATTGTTGAATATTCCACTGACCCGGAATTAATTTATGAAAAATATAAGAATATTGTTGATATTGTCATTGATGGAGGTTATGGCGATAACGAAGCATCAACAATAGTTTCATGCGAAATTGACAATTTTGAAATTGTCAGGCAAGGCAAAGGAATTATCTGTTAAGTTATCTTTTAATAATTTTTTACTGCCTCATAATTATTCAATTGCCATATAAGTAAATTTTTTCTATTAAATAAGTCGATTAAAGCATGTTTAAAAATTTGTAAATTAGAAATATAGAATCAAGTAAATAAATTATAAAAAAAATCAAAAAAGTTTTGGTTAAGTAAAAAAAGTCATATACTTTTGCACCTCCAAAAAATGATTCTGTAGCTCAGCTGGTAGAGCATCTGCCTTTTAAGCAGAGGGTCCCGAGTTCGAGCCTCGGCAGGATCACCGGAAAGCCTGACAATGATAAAATTGTCGGGCTTTTTTTATTTTGGCTCAGCGGGTAGAGCATCCCGACTCTTAAGTCGGGAGGGTCCCGAGTTCGAGCCTCGGCAGAATCACCAGAAAGCCTGACAAAGATAAGTTTGTCGGGCTTTTTTTGATTATGAGCAAATCAGATGTAATTAAATACTTCATGCTTTCAGCTAATTACAAATAGAATATCGAATACTGAACAAGGAATTATTGAATGATGAACAGAGTGTTTTATTTCGATTTTCATTATTCCTTGTTCTTTATTCATTATTTTTAACATATCCTACTGAACACAAAATATTTTTTTGTTCTCCTTAAATGTTACCTGCTCTTTATATTTTAGATTGACAGAAAGTATCGAGCCTATAATTATGAAAAATAGTATTTTAGGATAATTCCAATCTTATTGAAACCTGATTTTATTTCTCGCTTAACAAAAATATTTGAAAAAATATAATTTTTTTTAACATTTTCTAAATAATAGAAATTTATATTTTATATTTGTCTGCAATTATGAAAATATCTTATTATGTCGATATTTGAATAAAAGAATTAATATTTTTTAACTAATTAAAACTTAAATTTATGAAAAATTTATTTATGCTTATTTTGACTGTTTTGTTGGGAATTAGTCTCCACGCCCAGCAAGTCGAACGTGACATGGTCGTTTATGAAGGTGGGACAGGATTTTGGTGAGGCTACTGCCCGGGTGCTGCACTTGGAGCAGTAGAACTCGTCGAATATGGCCATAACGTAGCTGTTATTGAAAATCATAATGGTGATTCTCTTGCAAACAATTATTCAAATGCAAGGAATAGTTATTATGGTATTACAGGTTATCCAACCGTCTTTTTTGATGGTATTTTATCCGTTGTTGGAGGAAGTGGCTCATCTAGTATGTATAGCTCATACGTGCCAAAAGTTGACCAAAGGAATGCTGTAATGTCAGACTTTACAATTGATGTCGAATTTGAAGGAACAGATGGTGATTACATGACTACTATTGTAATTGATAATGTTGGTGGAAGTACTGCCACAAATCTGGTTCTTCAGGTTGTGATAACAGAGTCGAAGCTTCCTATTGTTTGGGGTCTTACAGATGTTCAGGATTTTGTAAATCGATTAATGGTTCCCGACCAAAACGGCACACCTCTCGATTTTACAGGAGGAAGTACCCAAACAATTGAACTTGATTTTTCTACAGGATCATGGTGGGATATTGATAATTGTGAAATTGTTGCCTTTGTTCAGAATAATACAACTAAAGAAATCTTACAAGGAACTAAAAAATTCATGGCAGTTCCTCTATATAACATAGATGCACAAGCAAAAGCAGTCAATTATCCCGTTGGATTATACTGTGGAAATATTGTTGAACCCGTTGTTTTAATTAAAAATATGGGTAGTGAGGATCTAACCACGTTGGATATTGAATATTCTATCAACGGGGGTGCTTCTGAGACATTTGCTTGGACAGGTGATCTTGGATTTAATTTGGGTGAAGAAATTGAATTGCCTGAGTTAACATTTTCACCGGAAACGACAAATACTTTCGAATTTACTGTCAGTAATCCAAATGGACAACCTGACCCTAATCCCGATAATAATTCACTTTCAACGAACTTTGACGCAGCTCCCGTAATTCCTACAGCTGTAGTTAATTTTGAGCTTAAAACTGATAATTATCCAGAGGAAACAACATGGGAAGTAACTAATTCTGCAGGTGAAATTTTATATTCAGGAGGACCCTATACTAACTCACCAAATACAGTTTTTACTGAAGTATGGGAATTCATTGAATCTGATTGTTATACTTATACAATTTTTGACGTTTATGGCGATGGTATTTGCTGTGACTATGGAATAGGTTATTATAAATTAATGGATGAAAATAATATAGTTTTTGCCGAAGGCGGAGAATTTGGTTCAGAGGATTTAAGGCCATTTGAAAGAACAGGTGGAAATACAGCGTCTCAGACAATTTATCTTGCAAACGGTTATAAATTTATTTCTTCACATATTATAAGTGAAAATCCTGATATGATTGATGTTTTGCAGGATGTTTTAAATGATGACCTTGACTTTGTTAGAAATTCATTAGGCCAGACTTTACGTCAGATTGGCCCGAATTGGGTTAATAATATCGGCGATTGGATTGTTGACGAAGGTTATCTTGTTAAAATGTTTGCTGATAATTCATTTACCATTGATGGACTTTTAGTTGATCCGTCAACTCCTATTATTTTACCACCCGGATTTAAATTTATAAGTTATTTTCCTGAATCTGCGATGGATGCCCTGATTGCTTTTGGAACTATCATTGGCGATGACCTTGATTTCATTAGAAATTCACAGGGACAAACTTTACGAAAAATTGGCCCTAATTGGGTTAACGGTATTGGCGATTGTATGCCGGGCGAGGGTTATCTTGTAAAAATGTATGCAGATGGTGAAATTATTTATCCGGCTACTGCAAAATCAAGCGGTAAAGTAGCAGTTGTTCCTTCTCACTTTGATTTTGAAGGTGGAAATGCTGCCGATCCTGTTTTCACAATCTATGTTGAAGGTTTGGAAATTGGTGATGAAGTAGCTGCTTATGAAGGCAATGTGATGGTTGGCTCAACTGTAATAGTTTCTGAAAATACTTTAGAAAACTCTTTGCCGATATTCAGCACATTAACAAGCCAAAAAGGTTATGTTAACGGAAATAATATTATACTAAAAGTTTGGGATGACCAATTACAAAATCAGGTTTCTTCAACTTACACATTGGTTGATGAATATGAAGAAGCATATTTTGAAAGCACTTATCCTTCAGAAGACGGCGAGTTTAGTGTTATAAATATTACAAAAGGTTCATCTGATAATATTGATGTTGAAACTAATGTATCAATTTATCCGAATCCTGCAAGCGATGTATTAAACGTAGTTGCAAATACTAAAATTAATCGTGTTAGGATTATAAACTTTATCGGACAAATAATGTTTGACAATAATGTAAATAATTCAAGCATTAATATTAATACTTCGGCTTATCAATCTGGTGTTTATATCATCAGCGTTGAAACAAGTAATAGAGTTATTACTGAAAAAGTTACAATTAAATAAAGTTTTTTTTCAGACAATTAAAAAAGGGAGGCCGTTTCGGTTTCCCTTTTTTTGATTAATATAGGCAATTTGAAATTGTCGGGCTTTATTTTTAGCTCAGCAGGTAGAGCATTCCAACTCCTTAGTCGGGAGGGTCCCGAGTTCGAGCCTCGGCAGGATCACCGGGAAGCCCGACAAAGATAAAATTGTCGAGCTTTTTTTGATTATGAGGCAAATAAGATGTGTTAAAATGCTTCATGCTTTTGATTACTTCCAAATAGAATATCGAACACTGAACAAGGAATATTGAATGATGAACAAAGAGTGTTTCACTTCGAAATTTGTTATTCCTTGTTCAATATTCATTATTTTTAACATATCCTACTGAACACAAAATAATTTTTTGTTCTCCTTAAATGTTACCTGCTCTTTATATTTTAGATTGACAGTAAGCTTCGAGCCTATAATTATAATAAATAGTATTTTAGGATAATTCCAACCATATTGAGTTATGTTTTCTTAGCACTTTTTAAAAAACAATATAGTCCTCAAGTAATTTTTGAATATTTAAAAGA
>Ga0208648_1002350_pt1 | contig 13343 bp, 5 predicted proteins | sample AntAceMetag02UKL_FD_184772 | JGI IMG/M metagenome (GOLD analysis project Ga0208648, IMG submission 184772) | Saline lake microbial communities from Ace Lake, Antarctica - Antarctic Ace Lake Metagenome 02UKL (SPAdes) (version 2) | ecosystem: Environmental > Aquatic > Non-marine Saline and Alkaline...
TTGAAGGCAAAGAATTACTGAATGAAACCTGCATTCCTTTTTCTTTAATCTCGGGTTTGAAGAATGTATAAATATATTCGATTTGCTCGTTAATATTCGATTCTTGCATATTTAGTTCCATCAAACCTGCTTCAATTTTCGAAATATTAATAATATCATTGATAATACTTAGCATTCGTGTTCCGCTTTTTTCTATGACAGCAATATATGTTTGTTGTTCCTTGCCGGTCAGGCCGGGTTCTTTTAATAAATCGGCAAAACCAAGTATGCCATTCATGGGAGTACGTATTTCGTGGCTCATATTGGCTAAAAAAGCTGACTTTAAACGGTCGCTTTCTTCGGCTTTTTCTTTGGCAGCGATTAATTCTACTTCTGCCATTTTCCGATCAGTTATGTTATTAGATGAATATAAAATAAAAATACAATTGCCGGCATTATCCAGAATTGGAATTAAAGATACAATAAAATAATAGGGCGTATTTTTAATGATTAATTTTTCTTCGTAGCTAATGCCTTTTTTTGTTTTAGCAACGACCTTATAATTTTTAAATGCATATTCAAAAATATCTTCTCCAAGTCCAAGTATATTTATGGCCATATCGTGAAGCGTTTTGCCCACCAAATCTTCCTTTTTATGCTTAATACCTGACAGGTTTAGGGCTTTAATATAAGTCTCATTTATATCAGCAATTGTAAAAGTATTATCATCACGAACATTTAACAATGATTGTAAGTTATTGGTGCTGTCAAAGATTACCCTTAACTGCTTCTCTTTATCAGTTAGAGCCTGTTCTGCCTGCTTGCGTTCAGTGATGTCTTCTGAAATGCCCAAGAGATACTGTGGCATTCCCTCTTCATTAGTGATAGGAATTTTCTTGGTATGAAGTGTTCTTTCCCCCTTATCTTTGGTTTGTATCGACTCCTCAGGAATATCAAGAAGCTTTCCACTGCTTAAAACATCTCTATCTTTTTCTGTGAAAAAATCTGCCTCCTCTTTTGGAAAAATGTCGTAATCACTTTTACCAATAAGCTCTTCGCTGGAAATGCCTAAAAGTTCTTCCCCAGCTTTATTAAGACGTACAAATTGTAATTCCTTTGCATTTTTTACGAAAATCATGTCAGGGATATTTTCGATTATTGTTCTAAGAAATTTCTCGCTCTCCCGCAGTGCTTCTTCCGCCTTCTTGCGTTCGGTGATGTCTACATATTGGCATATTACATTCACCAGTTTTCCGGCTTCGTCAGTTATTGGAAACATCGAAACATCTATCCAAAGTTCATTTGCGATGGATAAATCAACATCGCCTGCCTTTGTGCCTGTCCAAAACATAATGAAACGAGTACTTTTCAAATCATTGAATACAGCTTCTACAACAGGCATAAGCTCTTGAGCAACCAAATTCTCATCATGGAGTACATTATATTTTCCAATTATCATATCGTCGGTTAAATTCAGGATATTCCGCAGAGCCTGGTTAGTTCTGATTATTACTCCTTTAACATCCATAACCTGCATAGCAAAGGGACTGTTTTCTATAACAACATTGAGGAAATTGACCTGATTTCTGTATTTAAGTTCGCTCATCTGCAAGTCTTTTTCTACTTGCTTACGCCCGGTGATGTCGTGGAAATTGAGCAGCACACCATTGATCGCAGGCTCGTTGATACGGTTAAGAGCTGTAAGTTCTATCCATTTATACTTACCATCTTTACATTTGAATCTGAATTCAACTGTCGAAGCACTTTCTTTTTCAAGCACATTTATTAATTCTTTCTGAATCCTTTCAATATCTTCCGGATGCACTTTTTCCAAGCCGTTTTTACCGATAAGATCTTCCGGCTTCCATCCAAACCATTGCTCAATATTTGGGCTTTGATATTTCGTTGTGCCGTCAGCCTCCATAACGGCAATAACATCATTGATATTTGCAATCATAGCGGCATGTCTTGCGTGATTCTCCCGTAGTGCCTCTTCTGCCAGCTTGCGCTCTGTGATATCTGTCACTCTTCCCTGTAAAGCTATCAATTCATTATTTTCATTTTTAATCCATACATTGCTTTGAAGCATCCATCTTGTTTCACCTGTAATTTTATGAATTATAGGAAACTCATATGTTTTCGGTAATTTCCCATCAGGTATTTCTTCCCACTTGTCAAGGAAATATTTATCCCATCCTTTCGGAATCATCATCAAAAGTAATTGTGAATTCTTATAAAACTCATCCGGATTATAACCAAAGGCTTCAAAAGCCGATGGGCTGACGTATTCATACGCTGTATCAGAAATTCTGGTGCGAAAAATCACATCACGTGTGTTCTCAGTAAGTAATCGGTATTTATTTTCACTTTCACGCAATGCTTCTTCCGCCTGCTTTCGCTTGGTGATATCCTTGGAACTTCCTTGATAACCGATGAAATCCTTACCTTTTATCAATAAACTTAAAGTTGTTTCAAAGTATTTTACCGATTTGTCTTTCATGACTGCTTCAATCGGATAATCATGCAAAGATGTACCTGTTTTATAGATATTAAAGAAAGTATGAAAAAGTTTTTTGTGATCTTTTTTGGAAGTGTAATCTTTGAAATTCTTGGTCAGTAATTCAGATTTTGTATAGCCGGTAATAATTTCCGCTGCTTTGTTAACATCAGTAAAATTACCTTTCAAATCTAATGTAAACAGGAACTCGCTGGAGTTTTCAAACAGATTATGATATCGGGTTTCTGAGTCTCTTAACTCATTTTCCATTATTTTACGATCGGTTATGTCCTCTGTAGAGCCAAAAACGTGTAATTTTCTATTTTTTTCAAAACATCTGCCTCTGGAATAAAACCAGGCTGTTTGGCCATTAGCTTTGATTACTTCGAATTCGCTTTCGAGTATTGTTCCAGGTGATTCAATTGCTTTTCTGAAGGCGGTATTTATTCGTTCAATGTATTCGGGTTTTATATAGCTGAAATACTTATTCCAGTCATTCTTCAATGTTCCTGCAGGTAAGCCCAATAATTCATCAAATACAGTAGAAGTATAAGTGTTTTCAAAATTCCCGTCTTTACCAATGTCAGCTGACCAAACAGCAACGGTAACATTAGATACAACCATTTGGAAATTCTCGTGGCTTTCTTTCAGCAATTTCTCCGTTCGCATGCGTTCGGTGATTATGCTTAATCGCTCAGTTATGACATTTAATAGATTTCTTTCTTCTTTTAAAAAAGGGCCTTCGTCAGACTCAGGTTTTTCTTCCAGATAACAAACAGTAACCTCTCCTACAATTTTCCCCTGAATGGTCATATTGGCAGATAGTTTCCATTTTGATTCTAAGAAATTATCCGTTTTGTAATACCTATTTCCTATAATTATTCTGGCGCAGGTGATCTCAGGATATTGCCAAGCAGTTGGAAGTAGCCCTACCATTTCCTCAATTATTTGCTCTTGGGAAATTCCGGATTTCTCGTTAACTTTAGCAATACTATAGAGGCAATTCAATTCTTTTATTCGCTCACTAAGATCATATAATAGTTTTTCTTTTTCTATTTCGGCCTTCTTTTGCTCGGTAATGTCCTGGAATGACCCTGATATGCTCTTGATATTGCCGTTTTCCTTATTCACTTTTCCAATAGCTCGTACCCATTTTCGATTTCCTTTGGCGGTTTCAATTTCCCATTCCTGGTCGTATGGCTCGCTGTACTTCATAGCGCTCTGGATAGCTTTTACGGCCATCGGCCTGTACTTCGGCGTGATGAAATTCACGCCTTCAGGCACCTTTGGCTCGCCCTCTACGGTATCGATTTCCAATATCCGGAAAGTTTCCTCGGTCCATTTCTGGGCCATCGTTTTCACATCGAAATCAAAGCCACCGAGTTTGGCAGCCGCCTGAGCCTCGGCAATCAATACCTGGCTCTTTACAATGGTCTCTTCCGCCCGCTGTTTTTCTGTGATATCTATATGCTGTATCACTGCATTGGTGATATTTCCTGAGGGATCTTTGACCGGAAAAATGGTGACATCGAGAATCTTGTCAACCCTTTTTGCAAGTGACAGATTACTGAGCAATGAAGTGTCGTAATGGAGCGTGAACCTGACTGATTTGCCCTCCTCAAAAACCGTCCTCACGAGTGGCAGTAAGCCCTGTTCCTGCAAGATTCTATCCTTAAATACATTATATTTTCCCACAGCTTCCTCATCCTTGATCTGAAAAAGCTCCCGGCAGGCTTGGTTCAGGCGTATAAGGGTTCCTTTTGCATCAGATATCCATATCGAATAAGGAGACTGCTCAATAATGTCATCGAGGAATGATTTGTTCTTTTGCAGGGCTTTCTCCACACTCTTGTGCTCTATGATTTTATCTGAATTTTTTGACAATTTCAGAATTTCGTTTTGCTTTTTAAGTTCAGCAATCTGATTTTCTAATTCTTCGTAAGTCGGTTTATTAGTCATGGAGTTTTTTTTATTTAATCTACTCTAAATCTAAATAATTACTACAAATGCGTATTATCTCTCATTTGTCATTTGTAATGTGTTTTCTTGATATACTGATTAGCAAACATTTTTCTATATCGCAACAAACATTCATAGATTTCTCTTGCAAATCTAAATAAAATATTAAAATATTCAAATTAAATGAAGGATTTCATCAGGGATGTTCAATGCCATTATATTTTGTGTACTTCGCTGAACTTTCTCTGTGTAAATCGTGGCTACTTCGTGCAAACTGTGTTATAGCTATTACAAAAAGGGGCACAAAGAAGACGCGAGAACCACAGAGGAATATTTATTTTGATTTATTAAACTCCTTTGGAGTTTTTGATATGGATTTCTTTTTTTTAACCACAGGTTCACCCTGTTGAATAGCAAAGCTATTATTCCACGGGGTAAACCTGTGGCTATTCACCTTTAACCACTTCGTGGTTCGATTTGCATGTAATATATCATTTCCTCTAATTTTTAGAAGTATAATAGCAAAACACAAACCTTTTTTTGTAATCATATTTTTGACCATGCACAAGCAAAAATATTCTCCAGCTCATCAAAGTAAAATTTAGCCAATATCGTGGCACAAAGAAATCCCAATTTACACAAAGGTTTAATAAATACACATATTATTAATAGACCAACTCATTAAAATATTATTTAGCCGAATTACTACTGAACAGTATTCGTTTAAAAATATTTCTCAACTATTTCAAATAGTTTATCTTTATTAAATGGTTTGGAAATATAATCGCTGCATCCGGCTTCAATGGCTTTTTCGCGATCGTGATAAAAAGCATAAGCTGTTTGTGCTATGATTATGACATCTTTATTGAATTCCCGTATCTTTATAGTTGCCTCTAGGCCATTCATTTTTGGCATTTTAATATCCATCAGTATCAAATCAATGTCAGGATTGTCTTGACAGCATTTAATTGTTTCAATACCTGTTGTTGAATGAAAAATTTCTTTGCTGATTTTTTTTAATACAATCGTAAGATATTTATCAACTGATTCGACATCTTCGGCAATTAATATCTTCATGTTTTTCATTTGACTCTCAATATTTTTCTTTTGAGATTTAATATCGGTAATTGTGCTTTCTTCAGGTTTGATAGTATAAGGAATTGTAAAATAAAACCTTGATCCCTCAGTTTCCCTGCTTTCAACCCCAATTTTTCCTCCAATCATTTCCACATAAGCTTTTGAAATGGATAAACCCAATCCGGCACCTTCAAGAGCACTTTTGTCTTCAATGTCAGCCTGAACAAATCTATCAAAAATTGCCTGCTGTCTTTTAACAGGGATGCCAATTCCAGTATCTTTTACATAAAATTCCACTTCGACAGGCTCAGTGTCCTTTTTAAGGGTATAGCCTACTTCAATTGTACCTTTATTGGTATATTTTATTGCATTTTTAATGAGATTAATCAGGACAATATATAACTTCTCCTGATCAGTATTTATGATGGCTTCCTGTTTCGTTAAAGCATTTTTATAGAGAAGAAGCACTCCTTTTTTTTCAGCCTCCGGCTTGAAAATACCGCAAAGTTTTTCGATTTGTTCATTAATATTTACATCTGAAAGAAGTAGTTCAACCTGGCCGGCTTCAACCTGAGATATGTTGATCAAATCGTTTATTAAATTAAGCATTCTTAAGCCGCTATCATCAATTACTTTTATATATTCTTGCTGCTGTTCCCCGGTCAAATCACTTTCTTTTAGTAAATTAATGAAACCGAGGATACCATTCATAGGTGTTCGTATTTCGTGGCTGATATTATGTAAGAAAGCGGTTTTCAGGCGGTCAGATTCTTCTGCATGTTCTTTGGCTTCCAGCAATTCTACCTCAGCAAACTTACGTTTGGTGATGTCACGAGCAATATAAAGAATACTGTCTTTGGTTTTTGGAGTTGCTCTTCCTTCAAACCAGATTGTTTTACCTCTAATAATCAGGGGGTACTCAATTGATGTTTCTTTGTTTTCGTCCAAACATTTATGAATGAATTTTAGAAACTCATCAGCTTGGGGTTTTAGGAATACTTCATGTAGTGTTTTTCCGAGAGTTTCTTCCGAAGGTTTTAAAAAAAAATCAGTCGCGGTTGGTGCAATGCTGATACATCTTCCATTATAGTCCAATTCAAACACAATGTCGGTCATTGTGTTAAAAATTGTTCTTAAATTATTCTCTGATTTTAAAAGAGTTTCCTCTGCTCTCCTACGGTCGGTGATGTCGTGGTTAATTGATAAACTTGCTTTTTCTCCGTTAAATTCTATTGGTGCAACAATTACCTCTGTCCAGTAGTTTGTGTTATCTTTTCTTCTTTTTTTCTCTATTGTTGTAACAATTTCTCCGTCATTAAGTTTTTTCTCCCAATCTTCTGTGTTGATTTCTCCTGATCCGCTTATATAAAGATCTCTAATAATATTCATCTCCAATAGTTCATTTCTTGTGAAGCCTGTTTGTCGGATAGCAGCTGAATTGATTTCTAATATTCGGCCTTTGTTAACGCCGCCAAGTTTTGTAACAAAAACTGCATCGCCCAGACTCTCAAATAAACTCTTAAACTTTTCTTCGCTCTGCTGTTGTTCAAGTTCCAATTGCTTTTGATCTGTGATATCATAGGCATTTCCTATTATTGATTCAGGATTGCCGTTGGCACCAAAAATTACTGAACGGATATCACGTATCCATATATATCCAAGTTTGGGATGTTTGAAACGATATTCAATAGTTGGTGAAAAACCTTCAATTTTTTTTAACAACAGATTTTTAATATGTGTATTGATTTTTTTTATATCATCGGGATGGATTCTTGAAATAGTATGTTTAAATCCTTTGGATTTGAATTCTTCAATAGAATATCCAAATATTTTTTCAACTGAGGGGCTTAAATAGTCATAAGTTCCTGTTTGCAAATTAAGATTATAAATCGTCATTGCTGAATTATCAAGAACATAGCGAAATTTTTTCTCACTTTCTTTCAATAATTTCTCTACTCGTTTTTGCTCAGTAACATCTAAGGCCGTGAAAGTTACGCCTTTTGAATAGTCGCTGAGATCAATCGGTGTAGATGAAAGCAAAATATCAATAATCGATTTGTCCTTTTTCTGAAATTGAGTTTCAACAATACCTACTCCCTGTTCGGCAATCTGTTGGTATTTCTCTTTGCCGACAAAATTATATTCTTCTTTAGATGGGTAAAGTATTAAAGAATTTTTTCCTATAAGTTCTTCTTTAGTATAGCCAGTTATTTCACAAAATCTGGAATTCACATCAACAATCACCCTATCTTTTACAATACCAATGCCTGCACGAGCTGCCCGAAAAATACTATATATTTTGTCTTCACTGTTTATCAGGGCTTCTCTTGCTTGATTGTGTTCTGTTTTTGACTTTTCGAATTTGGCAATTTCAGCTTTTAATATATCTATCTTTTCTATAAGCTGTTCTTTAGTCTTATTCACAAGATTTCCCATATTACAATTAATTGTTATGCTTCATTTGAATAGCACATATTGAATTTTATAGTTATTAGATATATTACAATTTTTTTTAAAAATTAGTTTTTTACCCCATTATTCATCTCCCCAAATTAAAATGTTTCTCAATTATGTCCAATAGTGCATCTTTTTTAATCGGTTTCGAGATATAATCATTGCATCCTGCTTCAATTGCTTTCTCACGGTCACCCCTCAGGGCATAAGCTGTTTGTGCAATAATTACAACATCTTTGTTGAATTCACGGATTTTACGTGTAGCATCATAGCCGCTCATTCCCGGCATTCTGATATCCATAAGAATAATATCTATGTCAGTATTGGCTCGGCATATTTCAACAGTTTCATTACCGGTTTTTGAATGTAAAATTTCTTTACTGAATTTTTTGACGATAATGCTGAGGTGGGTATCAGAGAAGTCATCATCTTCGGCAATAAGTATCTTCAGTTTATTGAATAGATTATTTTTCTTTGGCAATGAGCCTTCATTTATATCAGAGTTTTTTTCTTCTGCTTTATCGGATTTTGGAAGAGAAAAATAAAACCTGCTTCCATGTCCTATTTCACTTTCAACACCAACTTGCCCACCGAGTTTTTCGATGATGCGTAACACTATGGATAGGCCCAGGCCATGCCCTTCGGTATTTACCTGATCTAAGCGTTCAAATTTATTAAACAACAGTTTTTGATTTTCGGTAGAAATACCAATTCCTTTATCACGAACCCAAAAACGCAACATTCCGTCTTGTTCATTTTCCGTTTTGCCTTTATCGACACCAATTTCAATAAAGGGTGACCTACCGCCGTATTTAATGGCATTACTCAAATAATTTACCCAAACTTCCCCAATCCAAGGCGTATATCCAATAGCTTTTGGCCAAGTATCGGGTAGAATAATTTCAGCATTGAATTTTTCAATCATTGACTCTAAACTTTGAATTGATTCGTCAACAATGTCGCCCATGTCTAATTCTTCGCTTCGGATTTCTGATTTTCTGATATTTGCAAAAAGAAGTAAACTATCAATAATTTGTTGAGTTTTTTTGCCATCCTTAATTATAATGTTCAAGTACTCCATTATCTCCTCTTTAGAAAGCTCAGAGTAACCTTCAAATAAAAGATCGGCAAAACCCATTATTGTTCCAAGGGGGTTTTTAAGGTCATGGGCAACGGTATGTGAAAAAGCATCTAATTCCTTGTTTCGTTCCTGAAGTTGGAGAGAATGCTGATGGAGGGCATGTTCAGCTTTTTTTTGCTCGGTAATGTCAATAATAACTCCGTCTATATATTGCATTTCACCCTTATCATTACTGACTTTCTTATAGTTAGTAGAGACCCAAATTTTTGAGCCGTCTTTTTTCCATTCCTGTGTCTCGTGTCCTAACAGACAAGCTTGCTTTTCAAGTTTAGACAGCATGTATTCTCGAGCATTGTTTTCTGCATAATAATCTTTTGCCGGAACTTTAAGCAATTCGTCAACAGAATCATAGCCATATATTTCAGCCATAGCAGGATTAGCTGATAGAACTATTCCTTGAGGTGTTGACCGGAAAACCCCTACGGGCAGATTATTAACTAAGGATCGGTAACGTTCTTCGCTTTTAATACGTAAGTTTTCTGCTTTCTTGCGTTTGCTTATGTCAATCATAGAGACAATTGACCTATTGCTGCCCGGTATCATCTCTACTGAAAGAATTGTATTTCTGATTTCTCCTTTTGAATTTATCAAACGGACTTCATATTTTTTAGGAGTTGATTCCTGATCTTTTCGCCTGGCTTTATGATGACTCAGCATGGTAAGTAAATCTTCTTTGTCAACGAAATTCGTCCAGCTTTTTCCTATAAGCTCGGATGTCGAATATCCGGTTACACATTCGCACTCCTTATTGGCATTAATAATGATAGTATCATCGCCGACAATCAAAGTTGCTGTACCGGTTGCTTCAAAAATGGCACGGTATTTTTCTTCACCTTCCCGCAGAGCTTCCTCCGCCTGCTTGCGTTCGGTGATGTCCCTGCTAACACCGATAACGGATTTAACTTTTCCCGTTTCGTCTAAAATCGGAGTTAATTTAGTGTTGATAAACAATTTGGAATTATTTATTTTTAACATGGAATCTGTTACCACAGGTTCAGAGGTTTCAAAGACCATGCGTAAAGTTTTTTCATAATTCTCTGAAATTTCAGGTGGAAATATGTCGGAAACTCGTTTAGAAATAATGTTTTCTGTTTTTTTTCCAATCAATTCTTTGGCAGCATAGTTCAGTGAAATTATTCTCAGTTCAGAATCAATTTGAAAAATGATATCGGACATGTTTTCTACCAAAGTCCTGAATTTTTCTTCACTCTCCCTTAAATCTTTATAAACTGTTATCTCTAATTGTTCTTTTTCAGCATGCAACCTGTCTTCAGCCTCCTTAATTCTTAACATTAGGCTGATTTGTGCAGAAAGTTCGTTTGTTTCGATTGGTTTTGATAAGAAAGCATCAACACAGCCTTTAAAATTTTTTGCATGACTTTCGATATCGGCTTTGCTTGCCAACATCATTAGCACGGGAATATTTTTTGTTAACTCATCTTTCTTTAGTCTTTTACAAATTCGGCAGTAATCAGGTTCCTGTGTGATGATATCAAAAATAATAGTATCGGGTTGTTCTTCCTGGGCTATTTTTAAGATGTCAAGTCCGGATTTTGTTGTTAGAACTATAATATTGTGTATTGATGTTTCAAGTATGTCTTTGATCTTAGCAGGATTACTTTCCTGCTCATAAATAATAAGAATTTTTTTCATCTCAAAGTTATTAACTCCGCAAAATATAAAAGTTTAATCCTGGGTTCAAAAGTACATGATTATTTACAATAACAAACAAAATATTTAAATAATTCTTATATTAATATTATGTAATGCGACAAAAATATGCTTGAAATATCAAATTTGTTGTTCAAAATATAAAATGTAATATAATAAATATCAATAACTAAATTTATTTACCTTCATTGACATTAACAAGATTTAAATTGATAAATATTAAAGATGTAGGGTAAATAATAATATTTACAATCGGGCGTTTTAATACTTCTTATTATTAAAAAATAAATTAAAATTTGATTGGTGAAAAGAATCCTTACACTATTTACAATAATATCATTAATCGTATTATCTAACAATACTTTATATTCTCAAATCGGGGGCAAGGGGATTTATGAATTTCTAAATCTTCCCAATTCTGCAAGGATTGCCTCTGTTGGAGGGGATTTTTTACCCGTAAAAGATAATGATATAACTTTGAGTCTTGCAAATCCTTCAATAATAAATGCTGAGATGAATAATCAATTAGCATTGAGTTTTGTTGATTATTTCTCGGATATTAATTATGGTTTTGCAATGTATTCAAGAACTTTTGAGAAATTTGGAAGTTTCACAGGTACAATGCAATATATAAACTATGGCAAATTTGATTATGCAGATATTAGTGGCGAGAAACAGGGAACTTTTAAAGCAGCTGAATATGCTTTTAATATAGGTTGGGGAAGGCAATTGGACTCAACTTTTTCAATAGGTGCGAATTTTAAGACTATTTATTCCGTCTTCGAAAGCTATAAATCATTCGGGATGGCTGTTGATATTGCAGGTACGTATTATAATGAAAAAACCTTGCTTACTGTTTCATTAATTGCTAAAAATATTGGTTTACAATTGAAACCGTATTATTCGGAAAATACCGAGCCTCTTCCATTTGAATTACAACTCGGATTATCAAAAAAATTCAAACATCTTCCTTTTCGATATTATATTTTGCTAAATCACCTTGAAAAATGGGATCTTACTTATGAAGATCCCTTAAATCCAACAGACGAAGTTGATCCGTTCACAGGAGAAGTAAAAACAAAAGGAGGTTTCGATAAATTTATGGATAAGTCTATGCGTCATGTAATTATTGGTGGGGAATTAATTTTTACAAAGAATTTTTCCATTCGTGTTGGATATAATTACCAAAGGCGAAAAGAAATGAAGGTTGACTCAAAAATTTCAACAGTCGGCTTTTCATGGGGATTTGGCTTGAAAATTTCAAAATTTCGCTTTAGTTATGCACGATCACGTTACCATCTTGCCGGATCACCAAATTTTATAACTATAACAACAAATTTATCTGATTTTTATTCAAAAAGATAGTGCTTTTTGGCAGGCTTCGGTCTTCAGTCTTCAGTCAGCAATCAACTTAATTAGTCTCCTTTATCAGTTTACTGTCAATAAAATTTTACTGTTGATCTCTTTTCTGTGGACTGTCTATTTCCGACAGCCAAAGTGAACCACCGACTAATATTGCCATTTAAGTATTTGTATTATAATAATATAGAACAGTTTGTTGACGCATGTTTTATTTACTTACTTTTGTAAAAATCTTTTAAATGAATGTTATTGTAGATAGAAATTCCGGATTTTGTTTCGGTGTTGTTCGAGCAATTAAAACTGCTGAGTCGGAATTAAATAATTCTGATGAATTATATTGTTTAGGTGATATTGTGCACAATGGGACTGAAGTTAAGCGCTTAAAGGGTTTGGGCCTTAAAATAATAAATCATAACGAATTTCAAAAAATGCATGACTGCAAAGTTTTGATTCGTGCTCATGGCGAGCATCCCAATACCTATTTAACAGCAAAAAATAATAATATAGAATTGATTGATGCTTCATGTCCTGTGGTTTTAAAACTTCAGGAAAGAATAAAAATAGGATATAATGAAGTTAAAAAAAGCAATGGACAAATTGTGATTTTCGGAAAGCATGGCCATGCTGAAGTCATAGGTTTGGCAGGCCAAACAAATGATGAGGCAATTATAATCACAAATGAAACGGATATTGAGAAAATTGATTACTCTCGGCCAATTCATTTATTTTCTCAAACAACAATGAGTAAAGATTATTATAACTATATAATTTCAAGAATTAAGGAGAAAGCAGCAGAATTAAACCCTGATAAAGAGGCTGATATTGTTATATACAACACCATTTGCGGGCGAGTTGCAAATAGGGTTAAGCAAATAGAAGAATTTGCCTCAGGGTTTGATATTATTATCTTCGTAAGTGGAAAAAATAGCTCTAACGGAATGTTTTTATATGGGGTGAGCAAATCCGTAAACAAAAATACTTACCTTGTTTCTGATTGTACAGATATACAAAATAATTGGTTTAATGGGTTTAAAACAGTCGGTGTTTGTGGAGCTACTTCAACTCCAATGTGGTTAATGGAAAAAGTTGCTAAAGAAATTGAGGGGATGTAATTTTTTTTCAGCCGCGATATGATTAATCAAATTTAATTCATAATTTGCATGATAATTTAATTAGCTGTTAATCATTGGTAATCAGTTTATG
>Ga0208648_1002354_pt1 | contig 13326 bp, 12 predicted proteins | sample AntAceMetag02UKL_FD_184772 | JGI IMG/M metagenome (GOLD analysis project Ga0208648, IMG submission 184772) | Saline lake microbial communities from Ace Lake, Antarctica - Antarctic Ace Lake Metagenome 02UKL (SPAdes) (version 2) | ecosystem: Environmental > Aquatic > Non-marine Saline and...
GGTTGGAGGATGCCGACCATGGATGAACTGGAGGGCCTTTACAAGAAAGGTGCAGGCCAACGCAATATGACACCCCTATTGAAGACTATTGGCTGGTTTGTTTGGTCAAGTGAGACTAAGGGTTCGTCGAGTGCGTGGATCTTCTATTTCAGCTCCGGCGGTAGGTCCTGGGCCTTCCACGACAACTCCGGCAACGCCCGAGCTTTTGCGGTGCGCTCCCGGGGCGATGAATAATTTGGTCATTTGAGTATTTATTTCTAATTCAGTGTAGAGGCTACTCGTTGTACGGAGATTAGAATGAGAACACGTAGGTTTTTAGCTATATTTTCCTTAATATCACTAACCTTAATCGTACCTTCCCTGCTATCTGCGGGCACCCGCGGGATCAGTGTGATTGCAAAGACAACCAAGGGCCAATCGCAAAAGATTCAACTGTACGACTACACCGCCGCCCTGATCATCGGGATTGATCGGTATGAGAATTTGGGTGCATCAGAGCAGCTCACCTATGCGGTCAAGGACGCGAAAGGCATTATTCGCCCAGCAGAGCTGGTGGTTTAATAAGATTAATGAGCTATTAGAATCGCCAAGATGAGACACATTAGACCAACCTGCAGATGTAGGTGTTACCATACAAATCAATCTATAAGTCACATTGTATGGTAATTTTCTTGTTGCCTTGAGTTACCATACATATTAGTATAATAGCTACTTTGTATGGTAATGGGGGTCGGTATGGCAATAAAGGGCGTATTACGAGAAGAACTGGAAAATTCCATCAGAATGCAGAAAAACTACGAGAAAGAACTGGGAAAGCTTCCTGCGGGCAGTCTTATAAAAAAGAAAATTAAGGGGCATGAGTATTATTATATTGTGATGCGTGAAAATGGAAAAGTTAAATTTGTGTATAAAGGGAAGAAGGTGTCTGAGGCCCTTGTTGAAGAGTACGCGAGGGCAAAAGAACTGCGTGCGAAGTATAGGAAACTTCTGTCTCAGGTCAAGAAGCAGATAAAATTTTTAAAAGGGGCGTTGCGTGGACAGGAGTCAATTTGAAATTTGCCTGGAAGTACTCAGACGTTTGGATGATTCGGGCATTCTGTCAAAAATCATCTTGATTGGTAGCTGGTGTCTGCCCCTTTACAGAGATTTTTATTCTTGTGATCATGAAATTTCAACATTACGAACACGCGATATTGATTTTTTGGTTTCTCGGGATACAAAATTCAGCGATAAAGTGGATCTGCCTGCTTTGTTTGAAGACTTGGGCTTTATTCTCGATCATAGCTTTCCGGAAGGATATGTCAAACTGATCCATCCCGAACTAATAATTGAATTCTTGGTGCCGGAAATAGGCCGGGGGACTTCAAAACCATATCCCCTACCTGAGTTAGGCATGAATGCACAAAGGTTGAGATTTTTGGGACTACTTGAAAGAGATACGATAATTGTCGACTTCAGTGGCTTTAAAGTCACGCTGCCACATCCTGTCAATTTCGGACTGCACAAGATAATAGTATCTTCAAGGCGCACGAACGCTGATAAAACGGCTAAGGATGTTCAAGCAGGATTAGAGGTGTTAAGGCTGTGCGTTGACAATATGGATACGCCAAGGATTGTAGAGTTATTCGGGAATGTTTCTCAAAAACAGCGGAAAAGGGTAATAAAATCGTTCGAAGATAACGAGGCGGAGGACATACTAAAAATAGTAAATCCATTGCCCTCTATGGGACGATGAGGCTACCCGAGCCCTGATGATCAGCTTTTACAAGAATTACCTGAGCGGTATGTCCAAGCCAGAGGCCCTCCGCAAGGCCCAGATTGCCATGCAGGAAACCAAAAAATGGTCACATCCTTACTACTGGAGCGCATTTGTACTGTTCGGGGATTGGGAGTAAGAATAGGCGAAAGGCTTTGTTTACCTAGGATAGGTTGAATTTCATGGAAATCTTCCATTACTTCGAGCTGTTATGGGCATTATCCGGAACTGCTCATTATTAACAGCAGGAGAATGTGTGATCATGAAGGAAAAAGCGATCATGGCATATGGTGTGCTCGACTACATTGGGCACGACTTAATCGCAGCGTGTGAAGCCTTTAGGCATTTTCAGTCACCAGATATACGGACAAGTCTTTCACAGCACAGTCCTGCCTACCTAAACCGACTGTGCCTCAATCACATTTTTATTGCACTATCGAGGTGGCAGGAGTTCTACAAAAGATTTGCTCGTTATATTCCGGCCCAAGAAAAAACATCAGCCAAAAAACTTAACGCTGATCTTGATAGCCGAGGTCTTCGTACTTTTCGCAACGAATTTCTCACTCACATCTGGAGTCGGGAACAGAACCGCCCACTCACTGACAGCGAAATATCTAACACCGCTCGCAAAGTCGCTGGCGGTGATTTTACACAATTCGTCAACTGGATTCACGACTACCATGCCTCAGAAAAGGCTGAAACGGTAGTTCAAATTGTTGAGAGACTCCGAAATGCATTTTTCGATGTTTACGGCTTGACGGATCGCGATACTTCACCGGGGCTATTCAAGGATGACACTTAACATGACGAATGCGGGGGCCCCAGGTTTCCTTGGCACTAATTCGTAACGTTATGCCACGATGAAGAAAGACCACTGATATGAATTCCCAGCTAAGAAAAGGAAAGGTGAATTTACCTCATTTGGGCTACCGGAAACAAATCATGCCTATCGTCGAAAAGGCAATGGCCGAGTTTCTCTTGAGGATTTCAGTCAACTCATCCTACGTTATGTTAGGGGTACATGACATTGCATCGGAAGGTTTCTATAAACATAGCATTGCAGATTTCGTAGACCAAATTCCTGAACATCTTTCCTTTCCGAGTGATTTTTCGCCTTACCTAAAGCCTTACGTTTCGGACAAATTCAAAAATATTGTCTATTCAGATAATCACGAGTTGATCATTGGTTCTTTCTATAGATACTATATTATTCGACTTCCAGCCCTTGTCCAGTATGGGAGGTTTGTTGATTGGCCTCAGAACATAGGTGTCTCAGAAGACGACTTGATAAGAATCACATCGTTTTCTTTAGCACATTTCAAAACGTATTTACCCGCTTCAGCAGAGAAGCTCATGGAAAATGGACCCAAAGGCCACGAAAACATTTTCGATCAATATGCGGCTCGAAAGGAAATGGCGTATAGGTACAAACTTGAAAATGATAAGATGAAAGAATTCCTTTATGAAAATGAAGTGCTCTGGCAGGATACTGTTGAGTACTTTCCAAAGATGAAAGAGAGCTGGAATATTTTTTCTTTCGTAGAAATGAGCTTTAAGAGTAATTTTAGAAAATTCTGGGAAAGCTATAGATCAGATTATATGGACACACTTCTCCATTGGAGAATGGCAGGAGCTTTTGAGGGAGATAGAAAAGGCTTGTCCCAAAATTTTTGGGAAGATTTGGAAAAGCGGTTGGACAGACATAAATTCATTCTGACAACATTCGGACCCTATTAACAGGATAGCAGGCAACTCATCCGAAAGATAGTCCTGAAACCGTTGAAGATTTGGAAGATTATATGGCAAGCAGGAGCGATCCTCCAATCAGAAGAGCACATCTTCCTGAAGAAGTTGAGTGATCATAGCCCGGATGTTCAAGAAACCGTAGACTATTTTGAGGCTTTACCCGATTTGATGTCAGAGGAGTGGCAGAAACAAGCTGATAAACTTGATAAAGAACATAGGCCCTTTCAGGTTATATAATCTTTATTGAAATAAGATAAGAATAATTGGCTTGGTTCTTGAAAATTGGCATCCACCATTCGATATTCATCTTTAGGAGCTCTCCAAATAGGGACCGTAAGCAGTCCTGGTTTTGCGGCCGCTTTATTTTCGAGCTGGCCTGGATAAAGGAGGCGTGTAATGAAAATCAGATTCATGACAATGGTCTCGGTTATGCTCATTGGAATTGCAATGGGCTTAGGACTATCGGACATTGTCCAAGCAAAAGATCTGAAGGATTACTATGAGGAAGGGATGCGTGCTTACAATGCTGCCCGGTATCAGGAAGCAATAAATACCTGGAAAAGGGGGCTGAACCTGGCTACAAACCAAAGCAATGAACAAGCACAGGGCATTTTCTCTGGAAACATCGGAGTGGCTTACAAGGAACTTGGCCAGTACCAGAAGGCGCTTTCATACCATCAAAAAGCCCTGCCCATTGCCAAGAAGATCGGGGACGTAAATGGCGAGGGAAATAGCCTTGCGAACATTGCCGTAATCTACGATCTTTTTGGCCAGTACCGGAAGGCGCTTTCATACTATCAAAAGGCCTTGGCCATTAAAAGAAAGATCGGGGACGTAAAGGTTGAGGGAAGTATCCTTGGAAACATAGGGATTGTTTACGATAAACTTGGCCAGTACCAGAAGGCGCTTTCATTCCATCAAAAAGCCCTGGCCATTGCTAAAAAGATCGGGAACTTAAGAAGCGAGGGAAATAGCCTTGCGAACATAGGGACTGTTTACCATAAACTTGGCCAGTACCAGAAAGCGCTTTCATACTATCAAAAGGCTCTGGTCATTGACAAGAAGATTGGGGACATAAAAGGCGAGGGGGTTACCCTTGGGAATATAGGCGTGGCCTACAAGGATCTTGACCAGTACCAGAAGGCGCTTTCATACTATCAAAAGGCCTTGGCCATTGCTAAGAAGATCGGGAACTTAAGAAGCGAGGGAAACAGCCTTGCGAACATAGGGACAGCCTACTATGAACTTGGCCAGTACCAGAAGGCTCTTTCCTATTATCAAAAGGCCCTGGCCATAAGAAGAAAGATCGGGGACGTAAATGGTGAGGGAGATACCCTTGGGAACATAGGCACGGCCTACAAGGATCTTGGCCAGTACCAGAAGGCGCTTTCATTCCATCAAAAGGCCCTGGCCACTGCCAAAAAGATCGGGAACTTAAGAAGCGAGGGAAGTATCCTTGGGAATATAGGGATTGTTTACGATGAACTTGGCCAGTACAAGAAGGCTATTACATACCATCAAAAAGCCCTGGCCATTGCCAAGAAAATCGGGAACGTAAAAGGCGAAGGAGATACCCTTGGAAACATAGGCGTGATTTACCATGAACTTGGCCAGTACCAGAAGGCTATTACATACCATCAAAAAGCTCTGGCCATTGCCAAGAAAATCGGGGACGTAAAAGGCGAAGGAGATACCCTTACGAACATAGGGATGGCCTACGATGTTTTTGGCCAGCACCAGAAGGCTCTTTCCTGTTATAAAAAGGCTCTGGCCATTAAGAGAAAGATCGGGGACGTAAAAGGCGAAGGAGGTACCCTTGGAAACATAGGCGTGGTTTACCATGAACTTGGCCAGTACCAGAAGGCTATAACATACCATCAAAAAGCCCTGGCCATTGCCAAGAAAATCGGGGACGTGCAAGGCGAGGGAACGGACCTCAACAACATAGGCTATGCCATGCTCTGTACGGAAAAACCCGTGAAGGCTGAGACCCATTTTGAATCCGCCATTGAGGTCTGGGAATCAATCCGTGGACATGTGAAAACGGGCAGGGATCGGACCGGCTTTCAGTCCACGTTGCCCAACGTTTACGGTAACCTGGCAGCGGCACGCCTGGTTCAGGGCGATCACCAGAGCGCATTTGAGGCAGTAGAACGCGGTCGGGCGAAATCGTTCTTGGACCTTTTGGGTACCCGGGCTGCAGCGAAAAAGAGGAGTAAGAACCAGACAGAACATATCACCAAAACAGAAAATAAGTTGGCAGGTCTTCGGGAAAAACACGTGAAACTGGCATCGTCTCCTGTGGGCGCAAAGACACGGTCAGCGCGTAAAGCCTTAAATCAGCAAATCTCGGAGCTTGACAAGCAGCGGTTGAAACTGATTGATCAGCTCCGCCGAACCGATCCGGAGTTAGGCGCCCTTACGGTTGTTGATCCTCCCAGCCTGAAAGAGATCCAATACCTCCTCCCAGATGGTACAACCCTGGTGGAATATTTTCACCCCGGGAAGATAACCATTTCAGGCAAGAAGCAGGATAAGCTCTGGATCTTCGTTGTCCATGCCAAAGGGCTCCATTTCAAGGCCGTGGATGTATCCAAATCTGACCTTGAAAAGGTGTTGGAGAAATATGTCAAACTCGTGGCCGACGGATCCTCTAATCCCGAAGCCGTTGCGGCTGAAGGAGGCAAACTGCATAAGTGGCTAATAGAGGCTATTGAACCCATTTCGCAGCTTACGAACGCCAACACCTTGGTCATCGTTCCCTGGGGTCCCATGTTCAAAATCCCGTTTGCCGCTTTGGGGCCGAAGGGCGGAAAGCCTCTCTGTGCAAGGAAGAATATCGTAATGGCGCCATCTGCAGGCGTTTATCGGTACCTGGTTAAGAAACGGGCATCAGGAAGAAAAAACATGTTGGCGATCGGCAATCCAAAAACTGCCATGACGCCACTTCCCGGTGCGGAAAAAGAGGCACGGGAGATTGCTGCGCTGTTTGGAAAGTCAGCGGTCTACACAAGAACCAAGGCAACGGAAGGCCTGATCAAGAAAGACTATGCCTCTCTTGACCGGCCTGATGTAGTGCACCTTGCCTGTCATGGGCTATTCAACGAGCGAGCTCCACAACTCTCCCATCTGGCTTTAACACCAGACCAGAAAAACGATGGCAAATTGGAGATGCACGAACTCTTTGATCTGGATTGGAGAGGGGTGTCTCTTGTAACCATGTCGGCCTGCTCGTCGGGAAAAGGCAAGCTGGGAGCAGGTGATGATCTGGTGGGGCTCACAAGAGGCTTCATGTTTGCCGGAGCACCATCAATTCTTTGCTCTTTGTGGGACGTAGACGATGAAGCCACTCGTGTCCTTATGGTCAGCTTTTACAAGAATTACCTGAGCGGGATGTCAAAGCCCCAGGCCCTCCGCAATGCCCAGATTGCCATGCAGGAAACCAAGAAATGGTCGCACCCCTACTACTGGAGCGCGTTCGTACTGTTCGGGGATTGGGAGTAAGAATGGACTTTACAGAATCTGTTTTGGAAAAGCGTAAAGAAACTTTGACAAGCAAAATTGTTGTTCTGTTTATGATCTTTGCTCTTTTCTTTGCCAACGGGGTTCTGACTGTTTCCGCTGATGAGAAAGGTGTCAGCGTAAAACCGAAAGATCGCGCTATGCCCGGTTCAGCAACCGAACTTGATTCAGCAGTCGAAGGTGAAAGGGTTTTGCGGGCGTTGATTATTGGTATCAACCGTTTCCAGGATGGGAAGATTCGCGAATTGCGGTATTGCCGCTCAGACGCTGACAGCTTGACAGCCCTTCTCTCAGATCAGCGCTACATACCCTTCGATCGAGTGGAGGCAACAACCCTCCTTGACCATGAGGCAACAAAGGAAAGGGTTCGGGCAGCACTTGAAAACCTGGGGAGAAAATCAGCCCCTCAGGACACAGTAATCGTCTATTTCTCGTCCCACGGTATTCAACAGGATCAGGGAGAGGCCTTCTGGGTTCTCCATGACTCACGTGTAGACATGGAGGCGTTTAACAGGCGCCGGCTCCGGGTAGACCCTGAAACGGCCCTGGAGCAGTCGGAAATCACCAAGCTCCTGAACGGCATCCGCGCCCGGAGATTACTGGTGCTCGTTGACTCCTGTTTCAGCGCCGCCACCGTCATCAGCTACCCCCGTGGCAAAAACTTCAAAGCGCCCAAAGTAAGGAACCCGTTTGCCGGTTTTAAAGGCGAGGGACGGGTTGTTATAACCGCATCAGAAGGGACACAGAGAGCCGCGGAACTTCCTTCATTGGGTCACGGGGCCTTTACCTATTTTTTGCTCGAAGGTCTTAAAGGCAAGGCAGACAGCAACCTGGACAACGTGGTCGAGCTGTGGGAAATCTGGCAGTATTTAGACAAAAAGGTCACCGATGCAGTCCACAAAGAGGGCGCAGAACAGCGGCCTACCATTTCGAGTGTTCACCTCACCCACGGTTTTCCACTGACCACCTACCCGCTAAGTGGTATCCAAACCCCTGACGCACTTCCTGAAAAACCTGGCTACGCGACCGGGGAACCTCCTGGCGCTGAGTGGGTTACAATCAACAGAGACGTCGGGAGGCCGTTCCACATATCCCCAACAGAGATCACAAACCGGCAATTTTTCGATTTTGTTATGGCAAACCCGAAATGGCGGAAGGACCGCATTCCCGGGCATTACCACGATGGTGACTATCTGAGACACTGGCCTGGTCCGGACACGTATCCGAAGGAGTTGGAAGATCATCCGGTAACCTATGTCTCGTGGTTTGCGGCCAAGGCATTCGCCGAATGGACAGGAGCACGCTTGCCGTCGGAGTCAGAGTGGACCACTGCGGCATCCGGCGGTAAAGGAAGCGCATCTCGAACCGGAGCGTCTTCAAGCCAGCTTTACCCATGGGGAAGCAAATGGAACCCAGCCCTGTGCAATCATCGCAACGGCACAGACCCTGAAACAGCCTCTGTCCGCGCATTTGAACAGGGAGGTAGCCTGTGGCCGGATGGAGTAATTTATAATCTTTCCGGCAACGCATGGGAATGGTGCAACGATTGGGTATTTGAGTATTCAACCCCTTCAGGTACAAAAGAATTTGTCGTAGCACCCGTAGGCGCAAACAAAAAGCCCGCAATTAACAGACTTATCAAAGGCGGATCGTTTCTGGCAGACCGTCTCGGCTGCATGATAAGTTCAACAGTCTGGGCCGATCCCCGGCTTTGTGCAGAAGACGGGGGATTCCGTGTGGTAAGGGACTGAAAAGAGAAAAACTGGAGGTGTTGTGGAAAAATTTATATCCATAGCCATTTTTTTTCTGTGCCTGCTTTTGGTGGTTTCGCCCGTTCTGGCAGATGAGACGAAAGGCGTGGAGGTTTCTCCCCGGGAACAAGCCCAGCGTCTTGTTGATCAAGGGCTGGCCCTGGGCGACAATTCTTTAGAAGAAGCAGAGTGCTACCGTCGCGCCATCGAGATCGATCCCACCTACGCCAGCGCCCATTTCAACTTAGGGTTCGTGTATCATTCCAGGGGAGAATTGGAAAAGGCCATTGAGGAATACCATCAATGTCTGCGCTATGATCTGAAAAGATACGATGCCCATCGCAACCTGAGTCTCTGTCTTCTGGCGGTCCGGCGTGACGCAGCCCTCTACGAGGTCCGAAGTCACCTGAACATGGCAATTGAATTAGAAGAAGGTCGCCCACCCGAGAAGCGTCCTTCGACCCTTGAGAACCAACGGGCTGAACTTCTGGATCTTGAACGCAGGATCAACAAGGTGCTTGATCCGTCTGTAAAGGAGGCTTATTTATCAGACGAAATCGTTGAAATCCTGAGCCGCCGGGTCACCCGGGGTGAACAGGGTCTTTACGAGGGGCCCCGGCTGCCTATGCTTTTCTTCAGTACAGGCTCGGCGAAACTTACCAACAAGGATGAGCCGCAGCTACAGGCCCTTGCCAGGGCATTGAACAGCCCAAGATTGGTTGATAATTCTTTTACTATCGAGGGTCATGCTGACGGCCGCGGACAAGCCTTTTCAAATCTCAATCTCTCTCGCCGCAGGGCCGAGGCCGTCCGAGACTGGCTCGTGCAACAGGGAGCAGTTGACCCCAAACGCCTTATTGTGGAGTTCTACGGCGAAGACCGTCCTATCTATCCAAACGATTCGCCCATGCACTTCCGTTACAACCGGCGAATTGAAATCGTGAAGAGGTACAAAGAATGATGTCCTTAAAACTGACACATTGTTTCCTGACCGTCGTGTGTGCTGTTACATGCGCCCTGTGGTTTCCAGTCATTGCCAGCGGTGCTTCTAAAGAGGTTGCGCAGCAATGGGTAGACCGGGGCCTCACCATCGGCAAGGCCCATCCCAACTCCGACGAGGAAGCCCGATGCTACATCAGCGCCCTTGAGGCCGATCCTGACCACGCCTCTGCCCACTTTAATCTTGCCTTTGTTCTTGATGCCCAGGCCTCCGCGAACTGGCGGGGTCGTGAAACAGCCTGGTCTGATCTGGACAAACTCTATGAAGCCCTGGACCATTACACGGCAGCAGCCCGTCTTGACCCGAAACGGGAGGCCTCTTATGTCAATACCACCAGGGTCGCCAGGCTGCTATTTGAAACACCCACGCGCCGACCGCCTGATCTCTATCAACTGAGGGCCAATCTGAGCACTTGTATGGACGCACTCAACAAAACAGATAATGAAAAAGCCCGATCCCACTTTAAGGATCTCCACATCCTGGTCCTGCACATGGAAGACAAAATAGGCCAGCTAAAGGACCGCTTTCCCTCAGAAACCCTGGTCCCTGCTCCCGAGATTGTGAAATGCCTGAGCCGTAGCTTCACTCGGGGTCAGTCCCCCTACAAGGGTCCCCGTGTACCACTCATAATTCAGTTTGACTTCAACAGCGCCACTATCCGCCAGGAATCAGCAGAACAACTTAGAGAGATGGCCCAGGCCCTAAAAAATGATAAATTGGCAGGCAGCAAGATTCTCATTGAAGGCCATGCCGACAGCCGGGGATCTGCAGGCTATAACCAACGACTTTCTGATAGACGTGCAGAAAGTGTAAAACGCTACCTAATTGACAATTTTGCTCTGCCCCGGGGACGCTTCAAGATCCGCGGCTATGGCGAAATACGGCCTCTGGTCCCGAATGATACAAAGGAACACCGCGCCATGAACCGGCGTGTTGAGTTTGTTAACAGCACCGAGTTGGATGATTTTCGCAGTCAGATAGGCAGCCGAAAACGATCCGGGAATGCGGACACTTTTGATATGCTCTATTAGAGATGCCCTTCCTTTGTTTCGAACAATTGGGGCAATAGCTGGAAAACATAAAAGAATTTATGACTTTGGTTTGTTGTCTGTTGTATGTCCACGGGATAACGGGTTTAAGTTTTTCATGATTGATTCAGGAGGAAAATTTTCTTGAAAAAATCGGAAAAACGATTCACTATAGTGAGGCAAGCTTCACACGCCGTTGGATTGAAACTTGAGTAATATTCACTATAGTGAATTATTCTGGTCGAATTGCTCCATTTCTAACTACTAAAGTGAACAATGAATTGTCACATTCAAATATTTCTTGATGGTCACTGGCAAACGGCTGCTATATTCGAACCCGATGCGCAAACTCTCGATAGGGGCGTCGCCGGAGGCTGTCTGCTTCAATACGACGTCGACTATGCGGTTACCTACCTGAACAGGCCGAAGGCGGAGCTTGTTCCCGGGCTTCCCGTCGGTTTTGAATTGTTTCGTTTTGAGCAATGGCCCCCTTTTTTAGTCGATCTGTTACCGGGAGGCGCCGGCCGACGGGTCTGGCTCAAACGGATGCAGGTTGTAAACGACGGTCCGCAGGTAGACTGGCACCTGCTCATTAGAGGGGCCGGCAACCCTCCGGGCAATTTGCGGATTGCCGAGGCTGTCCTTTTGCCCCCACCTGCCCATTTCAAGATCGGTTTTCCCCGTCAAGACATCATCGAGCAGAGGGAACGTTTCCTCGACTACGCCGAAGAGCGGGGCGCCCATGTGGCGGGAGCCTCCAGTGTACAAGGTGAAGCGCCAAAATATCTGCTCGCCGAGGATTGGGCCGGGATGTTTCATGCCGAAGGAACGCTGTCCGATGAAAAGACCAGGAAGTTCTGGCTTGTCAAATTCCCTCGCGGCCGTCGCACCGACGTGCGCAATCAACAGGTCCTGCGCAATGAAGCCCCCTACCTAAAAGTTGCCGGAAAGTTTGGAATACGCATCGGAGAACCCCTGATCTATGAAGACGGCGTGCTGTTTGTGCCGCGTTTCGATCGCAAGGTCTCGGATCGATGCGTTGAACGTTTGGGCATGCACAGCCTGTATGCCGTGGCAGGAATTCCGGGGTACGGCGCAACGGTTCGTCACGATATCTTTTGTCATGCCTTGGCAAAAGTCGTTACCGAACCCGCCCGGGAAGTGCGCGAGTATATACGCCGCGACATCCTGAATCTGGCATTGCGAAATACCGACAACCACGGGCGCAATACCGCCGTTCTGAGAACGAAAGGGGAAGTCAGACTGTCGCCTCTTTTCGACTTCGCCCCAATGTTCCTGGACCCTGAAGGCATCGGCCGCGTAAGCCGATGGCAGGATGAACGACCGGGGGATCAGCCGCAATGGGCGATCATTTGTGAAAAGCTCGGGAATATCCTGGATCCTGTTGAGACCAGGACCTGGCTCGCCGGCCTGAGTGAAGATGTCAAACGACTGCCCGAGACCATGCTGGATTGCCGTGTCGATGACGATATTATTCAAAGACTCGCTGGCTGGATCAAAGAGGTGGCTACGGGACTTGCCGAGGCACGGTTGAGGACATTTGTCTAACAGGCTGTTGAAAAACGCCCGCAGAGCCCATGGGTAGACTTCTTCAGCAATCTATCAGGAGAACCCTATGAAACGACCCGACCCTCAGGAAATGGCCCGGATGAAAGAGGAGCTTTATCTTGGCCTCGCCAAAGGCGATATAGACATTCGGGAAGCGACGCATCAAATGCGCAAGATATTGGGTATGACCCAGAAGGAGTACGCGAAAAAGGTTGCCGCCATCTCGCCCCGGATCCTTTCCGAGTTCGAAAACGGCACCGGCAATCCCACCCTCGCAACCCTGCAGAAAATTGCATCTCCCTTCGGGCTTAAAGTTACCTTTTTGCCCCCTGAGGCGTGGCGTTTCCAAAAACCAGCAGACAACTGACGACGGACAAACCAATAAGGAGACACCAAAGATGAAAAAGCATTGCATCATATTCCCGCCTGTTCTTTCACCCAAAACCGGTCTGTCCGGTCTTGCCAAAATCAGCGTACTTTTTCTCCTCACCATGGCCTTGTTGCTCTGCCCCACCCCTTTCCCATCATGGGCTCAGGATATGGGAGAAACCGTTGACGATTCCGATAACCAGTCTTCTTCCCAGTCCTGGTGGGGCGATCCGGATTTAGACGAGGCGGTTGCCAGGCTTACCGAAACGTTAGTCGAACAGGGAAAGCTTAAAGGTCTGCCCGTGCTGATCAGCTCCTATGACCTTTATGATGCAAAAACCGGTCTGAGCCTCCCCCTCGCCACTCAGCTGCGGGGCAAACTCATTACCGAGATGAAAAAGCAGGGGGTTCGAGCCCTCCTCCCGGGCGCAGACGAGGAGAGGTTCATGATCCTCCAGGGAACATGGCAGAAGCAGGGTGAAGATTTAGCGATCGATCTGAAGGTCATGAAACTCGGCACATACGGACCCGAGGCCGTTGCTTCGGCCTCTGAAAAGGTGCCTCTCAAGAAAATCGATGCAGATG
>Ga0208648_1002359_pt1 | contig 13310 bp, 9 predicted proteins | sample AntAceMetag02UKL_FD_184772 | JGI IMG/M metagenome (GOLD analysis project Ga0208648, IMG submission 184772) | Saline lake microbial communities from Ace Lake, Antarctica - Antarctic Ace Lake Metagenome 02UKL (SPAdes) (version 2) | ecosystem: Environmental > Aquatic > Non-marine Saline and Alkaline...
CTCCAACGATGACGGAGGCTGTGCTAACCAGGACCATCAGGCCGAGGAGCAACCATCCTGACCTGGGGATATGGAGGCCGTGCTGTTTGAAAACCCGGTATGCAGCCAGGGCAGCGATTGCGGCAAGCGCGGCCAACATCAAGTAGAGAGGAGCAACTTGCCAGAATGGGCTGCGCGGGTTGCCAAACCGGGCCAACAGGGTAAACAGCCACCCTGGTGCACTAAAGAGAAGCAATCCCAATGCGGGGAGACTCCAAGCGGCGATCCGGCGCTCAAGGATAAGCCCAGCGATGACAATGCCCAGCGCGATGTAAACAGGGATCAGGTCATTCTGGCCGAGAGCCAGCCAATTCTCCAACCCGAAAACTCTTCTAAAAAAGCCACTACGTGTGCCTACGATAGACAGCCCAGGCAAGATGGCCAAGCCAACCTTTATCCAAGGCGTGGGAGAGAATGAACGGTTTTGCATCTCAGACCTCCTTCGCGATATTGGCTCGTGATATTGGCTTTCGAGTGGGGCAAATTGCCAATTTGCCCTACGGCGTCAATCGCTCGATATGACGAGCAAATCCTCCGGCCCGTAGATGTGTTTGGTGGTGAAGGCGACCCAACGGCCATCAGATGAGATGAGCGGCGTTCCGTACTGGCCGGGGTAGTAGCCCTGTTCGAACGGCTCCCTTTCGGCGAGCGCCGGCAAGATGCAGGCTGATGAGAGACAGGTCGCGCGCGAGAGCGCATCAGGGTCTCCGTCCCAGGGTAAGACCTCCCTTGTCTCCAGGTGGTAGGCATGGGGTGGCTGTGGGGTGCCAGGTTGCCAGCCCTCCTTGGTGTAGTAGCCGCCGCACCATTGGCGGTACACGAGCGTCTGCGCGTCCGCCCATCCCAGCGGCTCGTATTGGCATCCCCGCACTTCGGCTTCCGCCTGGCAACTTTTGACCACTCCTTCCAGCAAACCCGGTTCGTCCACGAGGCGCAGTTCGACGCCGGGAGCGGCCTTAACCACCGGCTGGTAACGCATCAGCAGCGGGAAGGTCAGTACCGAGGCGCAGGCAGCGAGGAGCACGTAGAAGCATCCGCGCCGCCAGACCTGTCCCCGCTCCTGCGCTGCCAGCCAGGTCAGCGCCGCCAGGGTCAATATCAGCGCAGCCAGGCTGAAGATCACGTAACGGGTCACGTCGCTCAGGAGTGAGGTGGAGAGAAAGGGGTATACGATTCCGAAAAACAACCACGGTGTGGAGGAGGCGGAGGGGAACAGCCGGTAAGACAGCCACGTCAGCAATGACAGAGGCCAGAAAGCCAGAAAAGGCATGGCCAACGGAACCGCCACGGCGGTGAGGACGAACTGCCATCGTCCGGCCCGTCTCCATCGGCGCACCAGAAGCCACATCAGCCCCGCCGAGAGCAGAACGTGCGCGCCCAGGACGGTGATTGCGTACCCCTCAAGGCCCAACCAGGCAAGGAACGGCGCAGAAGGGAACAGCCGGTAGAGCAGCCAAAACAGCACCTGCATCGCTCCCACGACCAGGAAGGGCGGGGCGAACAGGATGGCCAGCACAATGAGCCAGCGTTTCAGAGTTGTGTGTCGTTTCATTTGAAAGACCTCCTACATTCGTAATCCGTGCCCATAGTTCAAATCCCACATCGCCTGCTTTCCAGTCCAGCGTCCACCAATTCACGTGCGAGTTGTCCCTGTAGCCGCATGGTATCACACAGCCTCAACTTGTGCTAGACGCTTCATTGACACCCGGCATACAAATGGGCTACGGGCCGGAGAAGTAGGCCAATATCTGCTGCCAGCCACAGCCGCCGTAGAAGCACTCCAGGTCGGGCAGGCCGGTGACGAGTCAGTGTCCAAGGTTGGCTTCACCGGCAGATTGGGTGGGTGGGGGTCACCGCTCCTCACCAGGTCGTGGCTTCCCAGGACTTACTACGAAGAACGCCAATGCACCCAGCAATGGAATCAGCAGGATGACGATGACCCACAGAACCCGCGCGGTATCGTTCAACTGGCAGCGGCGCAGGCGCGTCAGGGCCACGATGGTCAGCACGAGCCATCCGGCCAGGATGAGAAAGTTTACGACCTGGAGTGCCCATACTGTCCTGTCAATTCCAATCATTCTCACGCCTCCGGTGACAAATCTGCGAAAGAACGGCTTTCGTCTCTGGCCTCTTTGACGTGCGGGAGCGACGCAACTGCAAGTTGCGTCGCTCTTTTTATGAGAGGGTTGCTATGGATCGGACACTTGCACCGGGTCCGGCGGACGCCAGTCGCTCCAGTCGGTCTTGTCGGGGTGCTGTGCCTGCAGCACCTGCCAGGTGGCCGGGTCGGGGCTGACGCACAGGGGCGGGTCGTCGTAGCAGTAGATCGGTGGCAGGGTCTCGCCCCAGGCGGATTCGTCAATCCCCTCGACCGGCTCACCGTTGACGGTGCGGATGGCAAGCCCGTCGGGCAGTTCAAAGAAGGCTTTCATCGCCTCGCCGGGGAGGTATCCGCTTGGCGATTCGGGCTGGGGCGGCGACGTGTCCGGCACCACCGTGGCTATCGCATTCTCGACGTACTCATCGGTGACGGCCTGGATGTACGCGGTGAAGCGTGTGGTGTCATCGGCATTGTGGCCGTAAAAGACCCACACGGGCTGGATGGTCTGCTCTGTCGGATGGGTCCACGTCGGCGCCCTGTCCGGTGATACCACCGGTGATGGCGACTGCGGCTCGTCGTAGTAGGCCAGTTCCACGCGATCCACGACGAACGCGCCCTGCAACCCGCCCCGACCGGGCGGGAAGCGCGATTCGTCAACGACTTGCGGAATGTCCAGCGGAATCTCGTCGGCGCTGGTGGCGGCATCGGTTTGCGAGTCCTTGTGCATACCGGCCCGCCGCAGAACAGGCAGTCCGGCGTATGTCTCTTCAAGCTGCACCACCACCCCGGTTACAAAGATCTGTTCGTAATTCAGGATAGAGTCGCCGGACGTGACCCATCCGCTGCCACCCGTCTCCAGCGAGGAGGCCAGCACGTACCGTTGGCCCGTTTCGTGGTCGGTGAAGACCACGACCTCGCGCCCTTCCAGCGTCTCCAGGTCCAGGTGGCCCAGAAAGCCCTGTACACGCTCGTCCGGCCAGACTTTTTCAAAGTCCTCGATTTCGATGCCCAGCCCCCCCGGTGGCCATTCCTGTATGCTGGCGACGGCCTGCCCACGCACGCGCACGTGCAACCGGGCCAGTTGTGCGATTGCTTCCAGCACCTCCGGTGGCCCGCTGAGCGGATAAGGTGGCTGCTCCTCACCGGGTTCATCCACGTCCAGCCACGCTTCGACGCGCCGCGATTCTCCGTTGACAAAGATGGTGGCGTGCACCACGCCGGTGACCTCGACGCTCTGGCCGATTTCAAAGATCGTTTTGGCCTGTGTAGGGGAAAGCGGTTCCTCGACCGGCGCTTCCACGACGACACTGACGGAACTGCTGCTGCTACCGACGTACCCTTCGCCTGCGGACATGGGCGGCGCAGTGATGGACCACCAGTCCAGATCGTCTCCCTCGGCGGGGAGTTCGTCGGCGCAGACCTCGATGCGCTGCCCGTCGCTCAGTTCGTCAGGTGCGTTCGGTAGGCGGTAGCGCTCGCCCTTTCCTTCGGCTGCGCTCAGGACAGGCTCGGTCACCAGCCAGGCCTCGTCCCCATCCAGCGTGAACGTGCCGACCAGGCATTGGGGTTGGCGCTGCGGGACGGCCTCCCAATCGGTCATCTCCACCTGCCAGTGACGTTCTCCTACCTGAGCAACGATCGTGCCTCGGACTTGCACGTCCTCAAAGCCCACGTCGGCCAGTTCGGCCAGGCGTGGGCCTGTCAGGTCGTATTGCGTGCCACCCCACGCCGTCAGTTGGGCGCGCACGTCGCCGCCCTCTCCTTCGGCTGCGCTCAGGACAGGCTCGGCCACCAGCACGCGCACCCAGCCGGTGAGCGTCACGGGCTGGCCGATGGACCAGGCAGGCGGGGGAGGGCTGTAGTGCTGCACGTCCATCTCGGCTGAGTAGCGGATGTCGGTGTCCAGCCGGAAGGGGCTGCCGGTCACCTGTCCGCCGGTCAGTTCGTCGTAAGCCTCCTGGGCTGACTTGATCGGGTAGGTCTCGCCGCGCTCGAAGGTGATCGGGGTAAAACTGGCGTAGGTCACCTGTCCGGCCGGGTTGACGGCCACCTGTGCCCCGGTCCTGTAGCCGACCAACGGGTGCCCCTCCAGTTCCGGCACGACGTGCACGAAGCGGATGGGATTCTCCGGCCGGGGTGCAAAATGTTCCGGCTCCTGAACGCGGTAGGCGGCGGGCAACAGGTCGTGCTGGCGCAGGAAGGCCACGGCGACCTCTGCGGCCTGATCGAGGGAGAGCGGCGTGCCCTCCACGGCAGCAGCAGCGGCGTCGTTGCCGTAATCAATACTGCCCATTGGCCCGAACTGGCGAAAGGCCAGCAGTTGGCCATCGTCACCCAGGACGAAGAGCGCTTCCGGCTCGCGGGGATCGCGGTAGACCTGCGGGTCGGGCAGGCCAAAGTCGCGCGCCCAGGCCAACGCCTCCTCCGGGGTGGTGGGGATCGGTGCGCTCGTGGCGCGGTAGACGGGCGCCTCGGCGGGTACGTCGGGCAGGTCGGTGACCAGGGTCAGGTCGGCGCCGGCCAGCAGACCGTCCGGGACAGGCTGGGGGCCGTGGCCGGAGGCGTAGACCAGGCGGGGCAGCGGCGGCAGGTCGTGGTCGCCACCGAGGAGCGGTGGGAGCACGAAGGCAAGCAGAAGCGCCACGGCGACGGCGGCTCCGGCCCAGATAAGACGGGCAGACAGGGGGATACGGGGACGGGGAGAGAGGGAGCGGGTGATCCGGCGTTGGTGCAGGGTAGCGGAGCACCGTTCGACGAACTCGGGGGAGGGTTCGACGCTGGCGGCGCTCAGGCGCAGGGCGTCAACGATGGACGCTTCCGGGGGCTCCTCCCCGCGCCTCTCAGCGTGAGGGGAGAGGTCAATGTAGGCATCCAGTCGGCCGGCAAGTTGTTTCTCATTCAGTTTTTTCTTCATCCAGGCACCTTCTTCTCAGGTCGGCGACGGCGCGCGAAACCAGCATCTTGACCGCGCCCTCGCTGCGGCGCATCACGGCGGCGACCTCGCGGGCCTTTAACCCGCCCCAGAAGCGCAAGGTGAGCGCCTCGCGCCGGTCGAGGCTGAGGCTGGGCAGGGCCCGCCGGATGCAGTCCAGTACGCTGTTGTGATAGGCGTTTTGCTCCGGGTCGGGCGCAGATGGGTCGGGCAGCGACTGGGCGGCTGCCAGCGGCTCGCTGCGGTCGGCGTAGTGGCTGCGGTGGTGGTCGGCGCACTTGCGGCGGGCGACGCCAAACAGCCAGGCGGCGAACGGCCCGCGTCCCCGGTAACGGGACAGTCCTTCCAGTGCAGCCAGAAACGTCTGCGCGGTCAGGTCCTCGGCGTCGGCCCGGTTACCAGCGCGGGCGTAGCAGTAGCGGTAGATGCGGGCGATGTAGCGGCGGTAGAGCGCGTCGAATGCGTCAGGGTCGGTTTGGGCGGCCTTGACCAGCACACCGTCGTCTGGTTCAACGTGTGGGTCTTTCACAATCCCTCCGTCAGCGCTGATGGGGGTTTACCCTATATGTCGTTCAAGTGGGGAAAAGGTAACACCTGGTTTCAGTGGTTCAAAGCCGTTTTCAGAAGCACGCTTCCCACCTCTGCCGCTCGGTGGGGGTCGGCGGAGTGTTCCAAGAGAACGACCACGGCGTAGCGGGGTACATTTGCCGGGGCTACTCCCAGGAACCAGGCGTGCGGCGGCTGTCCTTCACCAGCGACGGCGAACCCCCAGTGCGCGGCGATATCATCCTCGTAGCGCTGCCAGGCCGCGAGCAGTTGCTGGGCGCGATCTGCCGGGAGGACAGCGCGGGGCTGCCCGGCGCTGGGGTATTTCTGCCAGTCTCCCTCCGTATCCTGCACGCGAAGCACCAGCCGGGGGACAGGCATCGTCCCCGCGTTGGCCAGCGTCCCTGCTACCAGCGCCATCTGCAACGGCGATACGATCAGTCTTCCCTGGCCGATGGCCTCGGCCCGCAAGGCTGCCGTAGTCGAGGGCATCTCTGCGTTCCAGTCGGCCGCCTCGGTCGGGATCTCCAGCGAGGGCGGGGTGGTGAGCGCCCAGCGCTCTACTGCTTCTGCCAGGCCGGCACCCCCTAACCGTTCGCCCAACTCCGCGAAGGGGACTGGGCAGGCGGCGGCGTAGACCTCGGCCAGTGTGAGTGGCTCAAACATGGCCGTGCTGCAGCCCAGACGTGTGCCATTTATCGTGATGGTTGCCGTTGGGTTGGGAGTGGGGGCGGTGAGATCGGCCAGGCCCTCGCTCAGCGCCTCGGCTATGACGATGGTCTGGAGGGCGGCCCCCGGCTGGTAGAACCCCTGCGTGGCGCGGTTGACCAGCGGCGCGGCGGGGTCTTCGCTCAGGGCCTCCCACTCCTCGTCCAGGTGCTCTGGGTCGAAGGTGGGGCTGGAGGCCAGGGCCAGGATCTCGCCGGTGGTGGCGTCGAGCAGCACCACCGCTCCAGCGTGACCTGCCAGTGCCTGCTGGGCCTGGATTTGCAGCGGCGCGTCGAGCGTCAACTGCACGTCGTGGCCGTGGGGTGGGCGATGGAGCAGTTCCTCCCACGCGACCTGCCAACCGCTGCGGCCATCCTCTCCCCGCAGTGCCGCGTCGAAGGCTGCCTCAATCCCCCCGGTACCGTGGCGCAGGCTTGCATAACCGACGACAGGCGCGGCCTCCGGGCTCGGGTAGCGGCGCGTGACGGTGCCGTTCTTTTCCACCTCTACAGCGGCCAGCACGACCCCATCCCGGTCCAATATGCGCCCCCGCACGATGCGTTGTTCGTAAAGCACGCGGCGGGGGTTGTCGTAGCGGGCGCGTAGATGGTCTGCGCGGACGACGGTCCAGTAGCCACACGTCGCGGCTAGAAGCGCCAGGGCCAGGGAGAGGGCGCAGGCCAGGTAGAGAAGAGATGTGTGGGTGCGTGGGTGTGTGGGCGATGTGATGGCTGTGGACTTCGGACTTCGGACCTCAGATGCGGAACTGGAGATGCGGAGGAGAAGGGCGAGGGCGATGAAACTGGTCAGGATGGAACTGCCGCCGTAGGAGACGAAGGGGAGGGTGACGCCAGCGATAGGGGCCAGCCTGCTGTTTCCGGCCATGATGACCCAGGCCTGGATGATCAGCCCGGCGGTCAGCCCAGCAGCCAGGAGGTGCTCGAAGGGGCGCGGGGCACGGGCGGCGATGCGGAAGCCGCGCAACATCAACACCCCGTACAACGCGACGGTGACCAGCGTCCCCGCCAGGCCGAATTCCTCCCCGATGGCAGCGAAGACGAAGTCGGTATGCACGGCGGGGATGTAGGTCGGGCTGCCCAACCCCAGTCCCTGTCCGAAAATCCCCCCGGCCCCAAAGGCCAACAGGCTCTGCACGATCTGGAAGGCGCGGCCGGCCGCCTCCGGCCAGGGGTCCAGCCAGCCATCTACCCGCAGTGCCACCCGGTCGGAGAAGCGGTAACCGGCCAGGCCCACCACGAGGAAGAGCGCCGACCCGGTTGCGACGTACTCCCACTGGCCGGTCGCCAGGTAGAGCATGGCCAGAAAGGTGAAGAAAAACAGCATGGCCGCCCCCAGGTCCTGCTGCCAGGCCAAAAGCACTATCGCCAGCCCGAACATCGCCAGGAGCGGACCGACGTAGGCCAGCGGGGGGAGGTGCCAGCGCCCGATCTTCCGTCCCTCTGAGATGAGCAGTTCCCGCCGCTCGGCCAGGTAAGAGGCCAGGTAGACCACCAGCAGGAGTTTCAGCGGTTCGGACGGTTGGAAGTAGACCCCCCAGGCTCCCAACCAGAGGCGCTGGCCGTAGCCGGAGGGGTTGACGCCGAAGACGAGCGTGGTCGTCAGCAGTGCCAGACCTCCGAGGAGCCAGGTGTAGCGGAACCGCCGCAGCCAACGCAGGTCGTGGCCCAGCCGGACGATGACCAGGAGCGCGACTGTGGAGATGAGCAGCCAGACGGCTTGCCGCAGAAGGAAGTTGATCGCCAGCCGTCCGATGAGCAGGAGTCCCCAGCCGGTCAGCAGTGCCCCCACGGGCAGCAGGAGGGGGTCGCGGTGGGGGAGGTGGCGGGAGAGGAAGAGGTGGGCGGTGGCGAAAGAGATGATGAATGAGGAAATGACAAATGACCAATAGAGAGTGGAGAATGAAGAGTGGAGAATGAAGAATGAAGAATTGCGGATCGCAAGGGTGAGAGTGCCGACGGTGAGGAAGGCGGCGGCGATGAGCAGAAGGGTACGTTCGCGGCGGGCGGTCTGCGTGTCGGTTTGCATAGGGAATTGTTCTTTTTGCTCGCGCTGGCTGCCAGCGGTCAGGCGGACTGTCTGGTTTCAGCCGACCTGGACCTGACGGATGATTCCTACCTCAGGATGATGATGGAGGCACAGTACGGTGTCCGTGTGCTCCCGTAGTCCGAGTTTCTGGCAGCGCTGGAGGGGCGGGAGGATTGACTATCAGCGCCCCTCAGTGCGTCAGTTTCCCTTGATGAGTATTACTTCCGCATTGTCCATCTTCCAGCGGTTGTCCTGCCGGACGAGATACCACCGTACAGAAGTTTCGCTTTCCGGCGCACCGTTTTGACGTTCACAGATGACGTTGAAGTCGACGCTGGCCCGGTCGGGATTAAGGTCTTTGTCTTCACTGTAGGTTTCCTTTCCGAGTTGCAAGTAGGTCACCCGCACGTGGGTGATCTCACTGCGCGCCGAGGTGCATCCACACAAGCCGGCGGTGCACTGCTCCAATTGCTCCCATCCTTTCTCGGTGAAGTACTCTGAAATCTGCTCGTCGTTGTAGTGGTTGTAGAACGTAAGCACGACCTTTTCGGGATAGGGGGAGCGCATGACGTCCTCGGGCTCGGCCTGGTAGAAGGCGAGTTCGTACCTCTCAGGCATCACGAGAATGCCCTGGTCAGACAGTTGATAATACGTCTCATTGTCATAGGGGTGGTAAACTTGTCGCAGCGCCAATTGGGCGCGGTGTGGCAGGCGCTGGTCAACTGTGACATTGTCCAATTCGACCTCGATGCGGCTGCCCCGGAAATGCCCCTTTGGCAGGTATTCATCTTCGTTCGGTTCCCAGTAGAAGATGGACAACCTGGTTACTTCATCATCGCAGCGATCACGCACGACCAGTTCGGGGCCTTGGAGCCCGGACAGGACGTTTTCCATAGCAGCGCTACATTCACACTCACATAGGTAGTCACCACCCTGGGGGCGTAAATCGTAGGGAATAGGGACAGGGGGGGCTCTGTCGTTCAACTGGTAGACGACACCCCCGATAGGGCCGCCGTCCTGCTCGGTCTCGGCCGGTAGATCGAAGCGGTACAGAACGATCCATTCCTGGTTGCCGTCACGATTGGTGTTGAGACGGTAGGTGCTGACGTGCTCCCAACTCTCTGGCAATTTGACTGTCTCTGGCAACTCGGCCGTCTCTTGTGATTCGACTGGTGGCGCAAGCCGGATCTTTTTCCAGGGCTGGAAATACAAGACGCCGATCACAGTCACCAGAACGGTGATGAGTGCAGCGGCAAGGACTCGCATGTTCTTTCGAACAGGCTTTCGCAATATGGCTTGTAACAACAACCGAGCCGCCAGTTGCCGATTTATCCTATAGTCCGGCCGGCTGTGCACTACTTCAGCAAAGGCTCCCTGGGCCCGCTGCCAATTCTTCCTTTTTAACGCTTTTCTGCCCTCGTTGAAGAGGCGAACCAGAAGTCTCTCCCTTCGACAGCGATCCAGCGCTGTGTTCCACACCGCCCGACTCTCCTCGTCGGGGGCCTGGGTCGCCAATTGCTCGTAGACTGCGATGGCCTCTGTCCACCGTTCTGCTCGCTCGTGACTTTGGGCCTCTACTTCCAACCGGCGCATCCGGATGGCGCTCCGTATCTTCTGGGCTGTCTGTTGGTTGGGGGAGACCCGGAGCGCTCGCTCGCAGGCCACCAGCGCTCCTTCCTCATCCCCCGCTTCCTCCCGCGCTCTTGCCTGAGCCGCCAGCGCACGGGCCAGCAGTAGACGTGCCTCCTCTCGGTCCAGTTCGTAGGCCCGCTTCAGTTGGGCTACCGCTTCGTCGGTCTGGGCCAGTTCCAGCAGCGCCTCGCCCAGGTGAAGCCGGGCATGGAGGTGATAGGGGTTCGCCTTCAGCGCATCCCGGAAGTAGCGGGTGGCCGTCTCCCACTGACGCCGCCGGGAGAACTCTTCGCCTATGTCGAAGAGGCTCGTGGCCAGCGGGTCTACCTGGTCTAACTCCTCTTTCACATCCCGGAGGGGCTTGTACTGATGCAGCCAGCGGCGGAAGAGTTCGATGGCGAAGCGGTGCTCTTGTTCCCCGGTCATTTCCAATACCCGCCGCCTCACCAGGTCGCGAGGAGCCAGTTTCACCTTCTGCGTGAGCAGCCGGGCGGCTTGAGCAGTGAGCATCTGGATGCCCTCATCCTCCAGAATGATCTCCCCTTCACTGGCGGTCTCGGCCAGGGCGGCAGCGTAGATTTTCTCGGCCAGACCCAGCCCGTTCCAGACCCAGTCCAGCGCCCCATCCCCCGCCTCCAGCGCGCTGGGCACGGCAGCGTCCACCTCCGGCACGTCAATCAAAGGCGGCGCAGTGGGGCTCCCCGCGTGGGCTTGCTCCCAGACCTGCTGGCAGAGCAACTGGGTCAGGTAGGGGTGACCACTGGTGAGGCTCAGGATGCGCGCCACGGCCCGGTCGGTAAAGCGGAGCGTGCCAGTCTGATCTGGGGCCTCCGCCTGACGCACCAGCGCCTCGGCGCTTTCTCGGTCCAGCACCCAGACCTCCCGCACCAGCGAGGCTTTGAAGGTGGCGGTGAAGTCCACGTCCAGGTCGTCGGTCCGCCGGCCGACGACGAAGGTGAAGGCTGGACGGGGATCTTTGGCCATTACACGGCGTGTGAAGCGGAAAAGGGCTTTGGCCGCCGCCGTCTCCGGCAGTTCCGCTTCGGCTGCTTCGTCCAGCACATCAAACTCGTCCAGGAGGAAAATTGGGCGGCGGTTCTTGCCCAGGATCGCGTAGACCTGGGGCAGGAATGTGCGGCTGAAGAAAAGGCCATGGTCGTCGAAGGCCGTCGGATCAAGCGGCTTCAGGCCGGCCTGCCTGGCGACGGTGTCGGCCAGGTCGGCCAGCACACTTCCCAGTGGGCGGGTGGCCTGGTCTTGCAGGTCGAAGTAGACGGGCAGGAAGGCATTGCCAGGCAGTCTGCGCTCAAGTTGCAGGAGGAGGGCTGTCTTCCCGATGCGCCGCTGGCCGAATAGGACCAGCGCCTTCGTGGCCGGGTTACGCAGCCCCCGCGCTACCCAGTCCAGTGTGTCTTGCCGGCCGAAGCAGCCTCGCTCTCCCCGTAGGGGGGCACTGGTTATGTAGGGATTGACTGGATGGGCCATTTTGCTTTCTCCTCATCAATGCCTCAGGGAGCGCCTGGGCACACGCTCTAACTCCCTGTCTCCTTATCACCGCCTCACCTATTCGGGCGTGTTGCGTACTTTGGAGGATGGACACATAATCGCAGCCCGGGGGTTGGCATCTGACACTCAGGGTTATTGTACACCATCTTTGGAAGTATGTCTATGGGACATTGACCCATATCTGCTTCTCCAGCGCCCCATTTTGTCCGCTGAAAGCGCCGTTTCTTTAGTGTCATCAGCGATTCACTTCCCCGGTGGGTTGAAACACGAAGGTCGCGAAAGAACGCGAAAGCCACGAAAAGCCTTGCGCGCATTTCGTGTCCTTTCGTGTCTTTCGTGGTTCAAGGCCTCCGAACCGCTGAACACGCTAAACTTCGCTCAGGCCGCTGAAAGGCATCGCCTGACATCAGGGAGCGGGGAGTAGTCATTCCAGGTATTTCCCCACAATGGGCGCCAGGTCGCGCTTGACCCGCTCCGGGACCAGGTCTCGCTGGGTGATGAGCGCCATCGCCAGCGTCGAACCGCACTCGCAGTCCCGCTCCGAGGCAGCCAGTTTGGTCACCAGCTCTCGTATACCGTTCTGAGCCAGTGCGGCGTTGGAGGCCAGCGTCTCCAGCAGCATCTCGACGTTGACCGCTTCCTCCGTCTCGTGCCAGACGTCGTAGTCGGTGATGTGTGCCATCACAGCGTAGCACATCTCCGCCTCCCGGGCCAGGAAGGCCTCCGGGGAGGTGGTCATGCCGATGATGTCCATTCCCCAGGCGCGGTAGGCGGAACTCTCCCCTTTGGTGGAGAAGCGGGGACCTTCGATGGTGATGAAGCACCCTCCCTGGTGGACTATGCCGCCGGCCTCTTCCACTGCGTCGGCCATGAGGGCGGAGAGGCGCGGACAGAAGGGATCGGCCACGCCGATGTGGGCCACCAACCCATCCCCGAAGAAGGTGTACGCCCGCTTCTTGGTGAAGTCGAACAATTGCTCGGGCACGACTATCTCACCTGGGTGCAGGTGCTCCCGCAGGGAGCCACAGGCGGAGATCGAGATGACCTGCTCGACCCCCAGGCTCTTGAAGGCGAAGACGTTGGCCTGGTAGTTGACCTCGGTGGGCATGATGCGATGGCCCCGGCCGTGGCGGGCGATGAAGGCGACGCGCACTCCCTCCAGCGTGCCGATGACGACTGCGTCGGAGGGATCGCCGAAGGGGGTGGAGATGCGGCGTTCTTCTACGTTGGCCAGCCCCTCCATCTGGTAGAGGCCGCTACCGCCGATGACGCCGATGCGAATGGGTTCTTCAGTCATTGGATGTACTCCTTTGATGGGTTGCTTATCGCCCGGTCTCAATGATGATATGGCTCAGGTAGCCCCATACCTGTGCTGGCATTGGGCCTAGAGATTTGTGTTCCTCTTGCAGGGTGTAGTATAGATCGGCGACAGTGCGGCGCAAATCGTCCAGGGCCTCACTCTCGGTGTCCCCGTAGCCGAAAAGGTCGAGATCGGGGGCGTAGGCGATTACCTGCTCTCCGTCGCATTCGAGTGACACTGAGAGCGGTTCCACGAGCCTGAGATCGGGGTGACGCAGGCTGTATAGCAAGACGGGGCGCTGGCTGCTGGCGAGAGTCAATAGCGCGGTCAGTTCCCGCAGTTCATCGCGGATTTGATGCAGGTCATTGGCTGTCTGCACGTTCGCGTCTTGAGCCTGGGTGGAAGTGAATTGGGACATTGGTCTTGCCTCCATCTCTTATTGTACCCCACCTGGTCTATCTTCGCCAGTGGGCCCGGTAGACGACCATCGTCTGCCCGCC